>ERZ500977.64-NODE-64-length-22116-cov-6.817279_pt1 | contig 22116 bp, 22 predicted proteins | sample MGYA00248863_ERZ500977 | MGnify/ENA primary metagenome ERZ500977 (study PRJEB25958, sample SAMN03398581) | human skin metagenome | study: EMG produced TPA metagenomics assembly of the Human Skin Microbiome Metagenome (human skin metagenome) data set.
GAGCAGTCCCTCCGAGCGCCGGCGCTCGAGGAAGAGTTCGCCGTCGTCGGCGCCCGCCACGGCCGAGCGCAGGAGCGCAAGGGCGCGGTCCGCGCCGAGGGCGGTCTCGAAGGGGCGGAAGCGGGGGGAATCCTGCATGGGGTGGTCCTGACTGCGGGCGCCGGGCGGCGCCGTTCCTGCGGGCGGGGCGGGCTGTGGACCGGGTGGTTCCGACCTTCGGACGAGGCATCGGAGCCGCCGGCGCATCTTGTTCTCCCCGCACTAATATGGTTCATCTGCGAACGGCCGCAACAATGCCTGCCTTACGCACACGCGCGGGCTCGGGAGCCGGCAGAACGGACGGGAGCGCTCATGACGACGACAGCCATCGGCCGCGGGATCGGCCTCCTTTCCGGCGTGCTTGCCACGACCGCACTGGCGGTGACGACCGCGACCCTTGCCATGGCGCAGGCGCCCACCGGCGAGCCGCAGGGCCTGCCCGTCGTCGGGGTGCCGACCCCGGGCGGCGTGAACTACCAGCCCGCCGTGACGCCGGTCGCCCATGACATGCACTGGCTGTCGGGCTGGGTGCACGGGATCATGGCGATCATCGTCGCCTTCGTGACGATCCTGCTGCTGATCGTGATCTTCCGCTTCAACCGGAAGGCCAACCCGACGCCGGCGAGCTTCACCCACAACACCAAGCTGGAGATCGCCTGGACGCTGATCCCGGTGGTGATCCTGATCCTGATCGGCTCCTTCTCGCTGCCGATCCTGTTCAAGCAGCTGGAAGTCCCGAAGCCGGACCTCACCATCAAGGTGACCGGCAACCAGTGGTACTGGAACTACGAGTACCCCCAGAACGAGATGAGCTTCGACTCGCTCATGCTGCAGCGCGACCAGCTGGCGGAATATGGCTATTCGGACGATCTCTACCTGCTCGCGACCGACACCGCCGTCGTCGTCCCCGTGAATGCCGTGGTCCGGCTGCAGATCACGGCGGCGGACGTTATCCATTCCTGGGCGATGCCGGCCTTCGGCGTGAAGCTCGATGCCGTCCCGGGGCGGCTCCAGGAAACCTGGTTCCAGGCCGAGGAGCCCGGCATCTATTTCGGCCAGTGTTCCGAGCTCTGCGGCAAGGACCACAGCTACATGCCGATCACCGTCAAGGTCGTCAGCCAGGCCGAGTATGACAGCTGGCTCGCCTGGGCGGTCGGGGAGCATGGCGGGACGCTGACCTCGGCGACCGAGGCCCCGGCCGGTGCGGCCTCCGCGGCCGAGGCCCCGGCTGCCGAGACGGCGCACTGAGCCGATGGCCGACTCAAGCTGGAGCGCGAGCACGGCCCCGGAACCGGAGTTCGGTGACTATGTCGAACTGCTGAAGCCCCGGGTGATGCGGCTGGTGGTCTTCACCGCCGCCGTCGGCCTCGTCTGCGCCCCGGCGCCGGTCCATCCGGTGATCGCGCTCGCCTCGATCCTCTGCATCGCGGTGGGAGCCGGCGCCGCGGGGGCGCTCAACATGTGGTATGACTGGGACATCGACGCGGTGATGCGCCGGACCCAGGGCCGCCCGATCCCCTCCGGCCGGGTCGCGCGGGGGGATGCGCTCGGCCTCGGCCTCGCGCTGTCGGCCTTCTCGGTCGCGATGCTCGGCCTCTTCGGCAATCTCTTCGCCGCGGCGTTCCTTGCCTTCACCATCTTCTTTTATGTCGTCATCTACTCGATGTGGCTGAAACGGGCCACGCCGCAGAACATCGTCATCGGCGGGGCGGCCGGGGCCTTTCCCCCGATGATCGGCTGGGCGGTGGCGACCGGGGGCGTCTCGGTCGAGAGCCTGCTGATGTTCGGCCTGATCTTCCTGTGGACGCCGCCGCATTTCTGGGCGCTCGCGCTGTTCCGCAACGACGACTACACCCGGGCCGGGGTGCCGATGCTGCCGGTTGCGGCCGGCGACCGCGCGACGCGGAACCACATCCTCGGCTATGCCCTCGTCCTCGCGGTGGCGGCGATCGCTCCTGCCTTCACCTCGGTGGGCGGTCCGGTCTATCTGGCCGGGGCGCTGATCCTGAACGCGCTCTTCGTGGGCGGCGCCTGGCGGATCTGGCGCCGCGACGCCGCCGCCTCGGCCGCCGACGGCTTCCGGACCGAGAAGCGGTTCTTCGGCTTCTCGATCGTCTACCTGTTCCTGCATTTCCTCCTGCTGCTCGGCGAGGAGCTGGTCGCCAAGGCCGGACTGGCGCCGGCCGGCTGGCCGGTCCTGTTCTGAGGAGGGGAGGGGATGCGCCCGGACAGCCACGAGATCTACGGACGCCGCCGCAGCCGCAACCTCGGCCTCGCTCTGGTGCTCGGGGGGCTCGTGCTCCTCACCTTCGCGGTGACGATCGTGAAGCTTGCCGAGGGCCAGTCGATGGAGGCCTACGACCACCAGCTGCGGCCCTCGCTGCTGCCGCCCGGGGACAAGGGATGACGGGCGAGGACGAGCGGCGGCGCCGCAACCTCCGCACCGCCCGGCGCCTGGCCGTGGTCGTGCCGGTCATGCTGGCGCTGAGCTTCGCCGCCGTGCCGCTCTACCGGCTGTTCTGCCAGGTGACCGGCTACGGCGGCACCCCGACGACCGCCGAGAGCGCTCCGGGCCAGATCCTCGACCGGACCGTGACAGTCCGGCTCGACGCGAATACTGCGCCGGGGATGCCCTGGACCTTCCGGCCGGCGGTGCGGGATGTCACGCTGCGGCTCGGCGAGACGGCGCTCGTCTTCTACGAGGCCGAGAACCTGTCGGACAAGCCGACCGGCGGGTCCGCGACCTTCAACGTGACGCCGGACGGCGCGGGCGTGCATTTCGTCAAGATCGCCTGCTTCTGCTTCCAGGAGCAGGTCCTCGGTCCGAACGAGCGGATCGAGATGCCGGTGACCTTCTATGTCGACCCGGGCCTCGTCGACGATCCCGAGGCCCAGGGGATCACCGAGATCACGCTCTCCTACACGATGTTCCCGGCCGAGCTGCCCTCGCAGGCCTCGATCGGGACCAAGGATACGACGGACGGGGCCCAACCCGCCGCGATCCTCGCTTCCGCACCGGCATCGGGCGGTGGCGCGGAGCTGGAAAAATAGAGGGATAGTGCCCATGGCCGGAGCCAAGAACCACGACTACCACATCCTGCCGCCAAGCATCTGGCCCTTCACCGGGGCAGTCGGCGGGTTCACCATGCTGCTCGGCCTCGTCCTTGCCTTCCATGGCATGGGTCCGTGGCTGGCCCTGATCGGCCTCGTCATCGTGCTCTACACCATGTTCTGCTGGTGGTCCGAAGTCGTGCACGAGGCGCAGACCGGCGACCACACGCCGGTCGTGCAGATCGGCCTGCGCTATGGCGTGATCCTGTTCATCATCTCCGAGGTGATGTTCTTCGCGGCGTGGTTCTGGTCCTTCTTCAAGAACGCGCTCTATCCGATGGCCGCGATCGACCACACCTGGCCGCCGCCCGGAATCGAGACCTTCGACCCCTGGCACCTGCCGCTGATCAACACGCTGATCCTGCTCTGCTCGGGCTGCGCGGCGACCTGGGCGCACCATGCGATCGCCCATGAAAACGACCGCGAGCAGATGAAATGGGGCCTGTGGCTCGCCATCGGCCTCGGCGTGCTGTTCACGATCTTCCAGATCTATGAATACAGCCATGCGACCTTCGATTTCGCCGGCAACGTCTATGGCGCCAACTTCTTCATGGCGACGGGCTTCCACGGCTTCCACGTCATCGTCGGCACCATCTTCCTGGCCGTCTGCCTGATCCGCGTCTATCTCGGGCATTTCACCCAGGAGCAGCATGTCGGCTTCGAGGCCGCAGCCTGGTACTGGCATTTCGTCGACGTGGTCTGGCTGTTCCTCTTCGCGGCCGTCTACATCTGGGGCGGCGGCACGAGCGCCCACTGACGCGCCACCGACGGTCAGCCTGCATCGAGCGCCCCCGCCACCCGGCGGGGGCGTTTCGATTCGGACCTCCGATCGGCGGGGGGCCGGTTGCCATCTGCAGCCGGGCATTTCGCGGACTGCGGCGGAGCGGGCGCGGTCCGGAGTCCGCGGGGCTTGCAGCGGCCCCGGCGGCATGGTCAAACGCCCCGCACCGGAGGAGGCCCATGACCCGCAGGATGATCGTGCCGCTGATCTTCGGCATCGTTGGGGTGGCGATCCTCGTCTCCCTCGGCAGCTGGCAGCTCCGCCGTCTCGCCTGGAAGACCGAGATCCTCGCCGAAATCGCGGCGCGGCTCGAGGCGCCCCCCGGCCCGGTGCCGGCCACAGCCAGCCCGGAGGCCGACCGCTACCTGCGCGTCCGCACCTCGGGCGAGATCCTGCCCGGCGAGATCCATTTCTATACCTCGGCGCCGCCGCGCGGCGTCGGCTACCGCGTCATCGTGCCGCTGCGCCTCGCGGACGGACGCAGCCTGCTCCTCGATCGCGGCTTCGTGCCGATCGACGAGAAGGATGTCCCGCGCCATCTCGGCCCGATCACCGTCGAGGGCAATCTCGACTGGCCGCGCGAGACCGACAGCCTGTTCACGGCCGCGCCGGACCGCGCCAAGAACATCTGGTTCGCCCGCGACGTGCCGGCGATGGCGGCGGCGCTCGGGACCGGGCCGCTGCTCCTCGTCGCCTCCGCCAGCGACGATCCCGCCGCCCCGCAGCCGCTGCCGGTCACGGTGAACCTGCCGAACGACCATCTGGGCTATGCCCTCACCTGGTTCGGCCTTGCCCTCGTCTGGGCGGGGATGACACTCTACCTGCTTTGGCGTATCAAGCGCCGGACCGTCTGACAGGATTTTCCTATCCCATGCGATATGTCTCGACCCGCGGCGCGGCCCCGGTGCTCGGCTTCGAGGAGGCCATGCTCGCCGGACTGGCCCGCGATGGTGGCCTCTACCTTCCTGAAACCTGGCCCGAGCTGAGCCGGGAGGAGATCGCCGCCTTCGCCGGGCTGCCCTACGAGGAGGTCGCGTTCCGGGTGATGCAGCCCTTCGTGGGCGATGCCTTCGGCGCGGAGGAGCTGCGCGGCCTCCTCACCCGCGCCTATGCCGGCTTCGACCATCCCGCCCGGGTGCCGCTGGCGCAGGTCGGCCCGAACGAGTGGGTGCTGGAGCTGTTCCACGGGCCGACGCTCGCTTTCAAGGACGTGGCGATGCAGCTGATCGGCGAGCTCTTCGCCGCGAGCCTTGCCCGCACCGGCCGCAACATCACCATCGTCGGCGCGACGAGCGGCGATACCGGCTCGGCCGCCATCGAGGCCTTCCGGGGCAAGCCGGGGGTCGATGTCTTCATCCTCTATCCGCACGGGCGGGTGTCCGAGGTCCAGCGCCGGCAGATGACGACGCCCTCCGAGGCCAATGTCCATGCCCTGGCGATCGACGGCGATTTCGACACCGCCCAGGCCCGCGTCAAGGACATGTTCAACGACCATACCTTCCGCGACCGGGTGGGCCTTGCCGGGGTGAATTCGATCAACTGGGCCCGCGTCCTCGCGCAGGCCGTCTACTACTTCACCGCCGCGGTCGCGCTCGGCGCCCCGGGCCGCAAGGTGAGCTTCGCCGTGCCGACCGGCAATTTCGGCGACATCTTCGCCGGCTACGTGGCCAAGCGCATGGGCCTGCCGATCGACCGGCTGGTGATCGCCACCAACCACAACGACATCCTGCACCGGACGGTCGAGACCGGCGAGCACCGCCGCGGCGCGGTCGCGCCCTCGATCAGCCCGTCGATGGACATCCAGGTCAGCTCCAATTTCGAGCGGCTGCTCTTCGAGGTCTACGATCGCGAGGGGGCGGCGGTGGCCGGTCTCATGGGCGAGCTCGGCCAGGGCGGCTTCGCACTGTCGCAGGGGGCGCTGGCCCGGATCCGCGCCGATTTCGACAGCGCCGCCGCCAGCGAGGACGACACCCGCGCGGCGATCGCCGCCGTCCATGCCGCGACCGGCATGGTGATCTGCCCGCATACCGCGGTCGGCTTTCACGCCGCCTGTCTGCGCCGCGGCGATCCGGCAACGCCGATGGTGGTCCTCGCCACCGCCCATCCGGCGAAATTCCCCGATGCCGTCGAAGCGGCCTGCGGGGTCCGCCCGGCACTGCCGCCGCGGATGGCCGACCTCTTCGAGCGGCCCGAGCGCGTCACCCGGGTTCCGGACGACCTCGCCGTCCTGGAGGCCGTGGTCGGCGCGGAGCGGGTGGCATGAGCGCCGTCCTGCACCGCCTGCCGAACGGGGTGCGGCTGGCGGTCGAGCCGATGCCGGACTTTCATTCCGCCGCGATCGGCATCCATATCACCACCGGCAGCCGCCACGAGCGGCCGGAGCAGAACGGCATCGCGCATTTCCTCGAGCACATGGCCTTCAAGGGCACGCCGACGCGCACTGCCCGCTCGATCGCCGAGGAGATCGAGGATGTGGGCGGCTACATCAACGCCTATACCGGCAAGGAAATGACCGCCTACCATGCCCAGGTCCTCGGGCCGGATGTGGAGCGGGCCTTCGACGTGCTGGCCGACATCATCCTGAACCCGATCTTCGCCGAGGCCGATATCGAGCTGGAGCGCAACGTCATCCTCCAGGAAATCGGCGCCATGCTCGACACGCCCGAACAGGCGGTCTGGGAATGGCTGGGCGAGGTCGCCTATCCCGACCAGCCGCTCGGCCGCAGCATCCTCGGGCCGGCGGAGCGGGTGGCTGCCTTCCGGCGCGAGGATTTCCTCGCCTTCACGGGCGAGCATTACGGGCCCGAGCAGATCATCGTCACCGCCGCAGGTGCCGTGGACCCCGATGCGATGCTTGCGCTCACCGAGCGGCACCTCGGCCACCTTGCCCGGCGCCCGGTGATGCCGGTGGACGCAGCGCGCTTTGCCGCCGGCGAGCGCCGGGTGCGGCGCAAGCTCGAACAGGCCCATGTCGCCTTCGCCTTTCCCGCGCCCGGGATCCGCGCCGAGGATTATCATGCCGCGCGCATCTATGAGGTGGCGCTGGGGGGCGGTCTTTCCTCGCGCCTCTTCCAGGAGATCCGCGAGAAGCGCGGCCTCTGCTATACGATCGGCACGCATTTCTGGCCGCATTCGGATTCCGGCACGCTCTACGTGTTCTCCGGCACCGGGGCGGACAAGCTGCGCGAGCTGACCGAGGTGGCGATGGACGAGATGCGGCGTGCCGCCGAGGGCTTCGCCCCCGAGGAAATCGAGCGCGCCCGGGCGCAGATGCGGGCCGGGCTGCTGATGGGGCTGGAAACCCCGTCCGACCGGCGCGAGTGGCTGGCGCGCGGCGTTGCCACGCGCGACCGGCTGCCGGATATCGACGAGGTGCTGGGCCGGATCGCCGCCGTCACGGCGGAGGATGTGCGCCGCGTCGCCGGCGAGGTCATCTCGGGGGCGGGCCCGGCCGTGTCGCTGCTCGGACCGATCGGCAGCGCGCCGCGCCGCGCCCTCCTGGCGGAGCGGTTGGCGGCCTGACCCGATGATGCTCGCGTTCCGGCGTCAGGTCCCGCCCGCCATCGAGACCGAACGGCTGTGGCTCCGGCTGCCCGAGCTGACCGACCATGCGGAATGGACGCGCGTCCGCCGCGAGGGCGAGGCCTTCCTGCGCAAATGGGAGCCGAGCTGGTCCGAGGACCATTTCAGCCGCCGGGCCTTCCGCAACCGCGTCTACTGGGCCTGGCGCTCGCGCGACGAGGGCAAGGCGCTGCCGCTCTTCCTGATCCGGCGGTCGGACCAGCAGCTGCTGGGCGCGATCACCCTCGACAACATCCGGCGTGGCCCGGCCCAGTCGGCGCAGGTCGGCTACTGGATCGGCCCGGAATTCGCGCGGCAGGGCTTCATGGCCGAGGCGCTGGCCGGCCTCGTGCGCCACAGCTTCCGCAGCCTCGACCTCGGCCGCATCGAGGCGGCCTGCCTGCCCGAGAACACCCCCTCGCGCCGGACGCTGGAGCGGACCGGCTTCGTGCACGAGGGCGAGGCGCGGCGTTACCTCCAGATCGACGGCCGCTGGCGCGACCATGTGCTCTATGCGGTGCTCCGCCCCGAACGGGAGATGGGGGAGTGACCGCGCATGCGGGCCTCGCCCCGGCCGACGAAGCCTTCGTCGCGCGCCTGCGCGCCGCGCTAGGCAGCGATGCGGTCCGCCCGGCGGAAGAGCGGTTCCTGGAGGAGCCGAGGGGCCGCTATCGCGGGCAGGCGGCGGCGGTGCTCCTGCCGCGCAGCCCGGAGGAGGTCGCCGCCGTCGTGCGCCTCTGTGCCGAGGCGCGGGTCGGGATCGTGCCCTATTCCGGCGGCACCGGGCTCGTGGGGGGCCAGCTTGCCGAGGCGGGGCCGATGCCGGTCCTGCTTGCCTTCGAGCGCATGGCCCGCATCCGCGACTTCGACCCGGCGACCGGGCTGATGGTGGCGGAAGCCGGGGCAATCCTTGCCGATGTCCGGGCGCTGGCGGCGACGGAGGGCCTTGCCTATCCGCTGTCGCTCGCCTCCGAGGGCTCGGCCCGGATCGGCGGCCTGCTCGCGACCAATGCCGGGGGGGTCAGCGTCCTGCGCAATGGCAGCGCCCGCGACCTCTGCCTCGGCGTCGAGGCGGTGCTGGCGAGCGGCGAGATCCTCCATGGCCTCGCCCGGGTGCGCAAGGACAATGCCGGCTACGACCTCCGCCACCTGCTGATCGGCTCCGAGGGCACGCTCGGCCTCATCACCGCCGCGACGCTCCGTCTGGTGCCCGCCCCGGCGGAAGCCGCCTGCGCCTGGGCGGCCGTGCCGGACGTGGGGGCGGCGCTGCGGCTGCTCGGCCTCGCCCGTGCAGGGCTCGGGGGGGCGCTCTCCGCCTTCGAGCTGATCGATACGAGCGGCCTCGGCTTCCTGGCCGAGGTGATGCCCGAGATCCCCCGCCCGCCGGCCTTCCCCGCGCCCTGGGTCGTGTTGCTGGAGGCGGAGGACAGCGCCGGCGCGGCCATCGGCTCCCGGCTGGAGGCGGTGCTCGGCGCGGCGCTGGATGAGGCGCTCGTCGCGGATGTCCTCGTCGCCCAGTCCGAGGCCCAGCGCGCGGCCTTCTGGACGGTCCGCGAGACGATCCCGCTCGCCAACCGCCGGATCGGCGCCATTGCCAGCCACGACATCTCGCTGCCGGCCGCGCGGCTGGCAGAGTTCCTCGTCGCGACCGATGCCGATGTGCAGCGGCTGGCGCCGGGTGTGCGGGTCAACTGCTTCGGCCATCTCGGCGACGGCAACCTGCACTACAACCTCTTTCCGCCGGCCGGGGGGCATCGCGGCGCCTTCGACGGCGTGCGGGCCGCGCTCACCCGCGCCGTCCATGACCGTGTCCACGCCTTCGGCGGGTCGATCGCGGCCGAACATGGGATCGGCCGGCTGAAGGTGGCGGAGCTCGAACGCTATGCCGATCCTGCCGCGCTGAGGGCGATGCGGGCGATCAAGTCCGTGCTCGATCCCGTCGGCATTCTCAATCCGGGCGCGGTCCTGGCCTGAGCATCGTGGCGCTCGGGCGGCTTGTCTTCCGGGGGAGGGGGGAATTGCGCCCCCTTCGTGGGGGGGGAACGAAGGGGGCGCGTATCCAGACTGGAGGGTCTGATTTGCAAGCAGCTGTTCGTTTCCGAACAAGGACTTTTTCGCCCGAAATCGTTACCAAAAGTTTAACGTTAACGAACGTGATCCCGCTAAAGTTGATAATTTTAACGAATGCGCAGCGTAACCCGTGGGCGTTTCATTCTGAAAAATGAAATTATTTCATTTGTTTAGCGGGATTGTGGTTTCGGTCGGTCGAGCGGAAACACATGGTCCACGGCGGTATAGTCGCGGTAGCCGAGACGCGCCAGGGGCTGGTAGCGCGTAACGTCCACCATGCCGTCGACGATGACCGAGTCGTCGATATGAACCCCCACGACCGTGCCGATGACGAGGATATTGGCGGGGCCGGGCAGGTCGATCATCCGCCACAGCTGGCACTCGAGGGCTGCCGGGGCCGCGGCCACCCGGGGCGGCCGCACCACCCGGCTCTCGGCCCGGGCAAGACCCGCCGCCGCGAATTCGTCCTCTCCCGCCGCGAGGCCCGCCGAGGTGACGTTCATCGCGTCGCGCAGGGCGTAGGAGACGATGTTGCAGACGAATTCGCCCGTCTCGCGGATATTGGCCGCGGTATCCTTGCGCTCGCCCTCCCGCCCCGGTTTCGTCCCGGTGCTGGAATAGATCACCATCGGCGGCTCGTCGGCGATGGCGTTGAAGAAGCTGAACGGTGCCAGGTTGGCGTGGCCTGCCGTGTCCAGCGTCGAGATCCAGCCGATCGGCCGCGGGGCGATCAGCGCCTTGAACGGATTGTGGGCAAGTCCGTGCCCTGCGACGCCGGGTTGATAGAACATCCGTGTCTCCCTTTCCGAGGCGGGCATTTTGCCTTTGCCCGAGGTTGGGTCCATGCTAGGCGGACGCCGAGTGGCGCCCGGGGACGGGCGCCGGAACCCCGCACCCGCTCTCTCCTTCCATGTTCCGCATCCTGAACGAAACCCCCGCCGACAGCGCAGAGGTGGAATTCCTCTACGACCTCTGTTTCGCACCGGGGCGGACGGCGCTGTCGTCCTATCGCCTGCGCGAGGGCGTGGACCCGATCCCGGGCCTGTCGCTCGTTGCCCGCGACGATTACGACAGCATCGGCGGCGCGATCCGCTACTGGCCGGTTCGTGTCGGCCCGGGCGGTCCGGAGGCGCTGCTGCTCGGCCCCGTGGCGGTCCACCCCACCCGGCAGGGCGAGGGGCTCGGCGCGCTGCTCATCACCGACAGCCTGGAGCGCGCCCGGGCCCAGGGCTGGACCCGGGTCATCCTCGTCGGGGATGCGCCCTATTACCGGCGCTTCGGCTTCAGCCGGGAGGCCGCGCTGGCCCTCGACTATCCGCCGCCGACCAACCCCGACCGGCTGCTGGCGCGCGCGCTGGTGCCCGGCGCTTTCGAGGGCATTGGCGGCATGGTCTCGCCCTGGTGGAGCGCGCTCCCTGACGGCGCATAGCCGCGCCCGAGGCGCTCGGGGCGCGTCCGCCAGGCATCCATGATCCGATGCGGCGGGGGGCATGCGACATGACCGTCTCCGGCCGCGCCGACTGTCATGTTTGGGCGCCGGCGCCTACCCGTGTGCGGCCAGCGCACCGGGGGAGGGGGCTCGCCGATCGGACGGCAGGGATGGGGATCAGCCGGTCAGCAGACGGGCCTCTCGCATCCAGGCTTCCAGCCCGGCGCGGATGCTGCCGTCGCCGCCCGCGATCAGGCTGTCGATCGTGGCGCGGGTGGCACTGATGTCCGCCTGCCGCAGCAGGGCCTTGACCGGACCGATCGAGGCATCGAGAGCGACCGGAGCCCGATCGCGACCAGCGCCAGCGCCTCGACCGGGCGGCCGGCATCCTCGCCGCAGAAGGAGAGCGGCGTGTCGTGGTGGGCGCAGCGCGCGATGATGAAGCGCAGGAAGGTCAGGTAGCTGCAGGTCAGCATCTCGTAGCGCCGCCGCACCATCTCGTTCTCGCGGTCGGCGGCGAAGAAGAACTGCTTCAGGTCATTGCCGCCGATCGAGATGAAATCGGCGGTGGCGAAGAAGCGGTCCGGCGCATAGGCGAGGCTCGGCGTCTCCAGCATCGCCCCGATCCGCAACTGCTCGGGCACGTCATGGCCGCGGGCCGCCTCGCGGTCGCGCTCCTTCAGCAGGAGGTCGCGGGCGGTGTAGAATTCCGATGCCTCCGCCACGAAGGGGAACATGACGTTGAGCGGCCGCCCGCGCGCCCCGCGCAGCAGGGCCTGGAGCTGCATCCGCATCACGCCCGGGCGGTCGAGCGCCACGCGGACCGCGCGCCAGCCGAGGGCGGGGTTCGGCTCCTCGACCCGCTTCATGTAGGGCAGCACCTTGTCCGAGCCGATGTCGAGCGTGCGGAACACCACGGGTTTCGCCCCGGCCGAATCGAGGATCCGGGCGTAGAGTGCGGCAAGGTCCTGGCGCTTCGGCACCGTGGTGCGGATCAGGAACTGGAGTTCGGTGCGGAAGAGGCCGACGCCCACGGCACCGCATTTCGGCAGGCTCGGCAGGTCGGCCATCAGGCCGGCGTTCATGTGGAGCTGGACATTCACCCCGTCGAGGCTCTCGGCGGGAAGGTCGCGGAGCGTGCCATAGGCCTCCTGCGCCTCGGCCAGCATCTCGACCTTCTCGCGGAAGGCCTTGGCCACCGTCTCCTCGGGGCGCAGGTGGACGGCGGCGATGTCGCCATCGACGAGGATATGGTCGCCGGCCTGCGCCTCGCGGGTGATGCGCGCGGCCTGGATGACCAGCGGGATCGCGAGGGCCCGGGCGACGATCGCCGCATGGCTGCCGACCGACCCCTCCTCCAGCACCACGCCCTTGAGCTTGCGGCCATAGTCGAGCAGCTCGGCCGGGCCGATGTTGCGCGCGATCAGGATCGCGTCCTCGGGCAGCTCGCGGCCGAGCGGGTCGCCCCCGACGAGCAGGCGCAGCAGGCGGTTTGACAGGTCGTCGAGGTCGTGCAGCCGCTCGCGGATATAGGGATCGGCGGCGCGGGCCATGCGGGCGCGGGTGGCGGACTGTTCCTTTTCCACCGCGACCTCGGCGGCGAGGCCGCTGGCGATCGAATCCTCCAGCCGCCGGACCCAGCCCTTGTCATTGGCGAACATCCGGTAGGCGTTCAGCACGTCGCGATGCTCGCCCGTCGCGGTCAGGTAGTCGGCCGCCAGCATCTCGTCGACCTCGGAGCGCAACGCGGCCAGCGCCGCATGCAGGCGCGCGGTCTCGGCATCGGGGTCGTCGCTGATCGGCTGGGCGACGAGGATCTGCGGATCGTGCAGGACGGCATGCCCCTCGGCCACGCCCTCCTGCCCGACGACGCCGCGCACGAAGAAGGGCAGCCGGTGCGGCCGCGCGATGTCCATCGGCCCGGGGCCGATGAAGGCGCCGAGCTCCGCCATCTCGGCGATGACCATGGCCACGACCTCGAGGGCGTAGATCTCGTCCTCGGTATATTCCCGCGGGTCGCGGTTCTGCACGACGAGCACGCCCAGCACCTCGCCGAGCCGCTGGACCGGCACGCCGAGGAAGCTCGAATAGACCTCCTCGCCGGTCTCCGGCAGGAAGCGGTAGCCGTGGGTATGGGCGGCGTCGGGGGTGTTGATCGGCTCGGCGGTTTCGGCGATGCGGCCCACCAGCCCCTGGCCCCGCGGCAGGCGGCTCGTGTGCACCGCCTCGGGCCGCAGCCCCTGGGTGGCACAGAGTTCCAGCGTCTGGTCGTCGCGGCGCAGGTAGACCGAGCAGACCTCTGCCATCAGCCCGTGCGCGATGAGGCGCACGATACGGTCGAGCCGCTCCTGCCCCTCGCCGGGCTCGGCCATTGCCTCGCGCAGCCGCGTGAGGATCACGCGGGAATCGGCAGCCTCGGTAAAGGGCATGGCGCGGTCGACGCCTCCTCAGGCGGCTGTATGCAGCTCGAACGCATCATGGAGCGCCTGCACGGCCAGTTCCAGATATTTGCGGTCGATCAGCACCGAGACCTTGATCTCGGAGGTGGTGATGACCTTGATGTTCACGCCGTCCCGGGCCAGCGCCTCGAACATGCGGTGGGCGACCCCGGTCTGGCTCCGCATCCCGATCCCGACGATCGAGACCTTGGCCACGTTGTCGTCGACATCGAGCGTCGCCCAGCTGACCTCACCCTTCGCCTTCAGGTCGCCGAGGGCCTTCTGCGCCCGCACCACCTCGTCCACCGGGCAGGAGAAGGTCATGTCGGTGCGGCCGTCGGCGCCGATGTTCTGGACGATCATGTCGACGTTGACGCCGCCCTGCCCGAGGGCGCCGAAGATCGCCGCGGCGATGCCGGGCCGGTCGGGCACGCCCAGGATGGTCAGCTTCGCCTCGTCGCGGGAATGGGCGATGCCGCTCACGACCCTCGATTCCATGATCTCCTCCTCGTCGCATACAAGCGTTCCGGGAACGTCCGAGAAGCTCGACAGCACCTGCAGCCGCACCTTGTAGCGCATGGCGAGCTCGACCGACCGGGTCTGCAGCACCTTGGCCCCGAGGCTCGCGAGTTCGAGCATCTCCTCATAGGAGATCTTGCCGAGCTTGCGGGCCTTCTTGGTGATGCGCGGGTCGGTGGTGTAGACGCCGTCCACGTCGGTATAGATGTCGCACCGCTCCGCCCCGAGCGCCGCCGCGAAGGCGACCGCGCTCGTGTCCGAGCCGCCCCGGCCGAGGGTCGAGATCCGCCCGTCCCGGCTGATGCCCTGGAAGCCGGCGATGACCGCGTGCAGCCCCTCGCCGAACTTCTGCACGAGCTTCGTGGTGTCGATTTCCTCGATCCGGGCCGAGCCATGGGTGGCATTGGTGATGAGCGGCACCTGCCAGCCCTGCCAGCTGCGCGCCGGCACGCCGAGCTGCTGGAGCGTCAGGGCCATCAGGCCGGCGGTGACGTTTTCGCCCGAGGCGACGACCGCGTCATATTCGCGCGCGTCATAGAGCGGGCTGATGCTGCGCACCCAGCCCACGAGTTCGTTGGTCTTGCCGGACATGGCGGAAACCACGACGGCGACATCATAGCCGCGGTCGACTTCGCGTTTCACCTTTTCCGCCGCATTGCGGATGCGGTCGAGGTCGGCCACCGAGGTGCCGCCGAATTTCATCACGAGCCTGGGCATGCGTCCCCGGGCCTCCCTGCCCGCAACCGGAACCGCGCCTCTCTTATCGGGGCCGGTCGTGGCCTGCAAGCCGGCGCGGGATACCGAAGGCGCGGCATGCCGGGGCAACAGCTTCGTGCATTTTCGTCTCGGGTGGCGGCTTCGCGGAACGCGGGGGGCGCCGATCGTCCGCCGGCAGGTCCGCCCCCCGCTGCACCCGTCGAACGGGGCGACGCCCCCGGCGACTGCACCGCCAGGGCTCCGGGGCACCTCCCGGGAGCGGCCCCGACGGCACGGGTGCCAGGGACATCGGTCCGGGCCTTCGAAGCCTCGCCCCCGGTCCCGCCCGACCGCGCGGTCGCATTGCGCTTGACGTGAGGGGGGGCCTCACCCACCTAGGGGCAGACGGGAGGCTGGCGTGTGAAACGGCCTCCGCTGCCACGGAGACGCTTTGATGGAGCTGAATTTCGCCCCCCCGCCCGCCGGTCTGGTCAAGGAGGGCAGCGAGGCCACCTTCATGGCAGACGTGATCGAGGCCTCGCGCGAGGTCCCGGTCATCGTCGATTTCTGGGCGCCCTGGTGCGGGCCCTGCAAGACCCTCGGCCCGGCGCTGGAGGCGGCCGTGACCGCGGCCAAGGGCAAGGTCCGCATGGTCAAGATCGACGTGGACCAGAACCAGCGCATCGCGGCGCAGCTGCGTGTCCAGTCGATCCCGACAGTTTTCGCCTTCGTGGACGGCCAGCCGGTGGACGGCTTCATGGGCGCGCAGTCGCCGGCCCAGATCAAGACATTTGTCGAACGGCTGGTCGCGATGAGCGGCGGCAATGCCGGGCTGGAGGAGGCGCTTGCCGCCGCCGAGGAGATGCTGGCCGAAGGCGCCGTCGCCGACGCCGCCCAGACCTTCGCGGCCATCCTGGCCGAGGAGGAGGACAATGCGGCCGCCCTCTCGGGGCTCGCCCGCGCTCATCTCGCGCTCGGCGACATCGAGAAGGCGAAGGGAATCCTGGCCCTGGCGCCGGCTGCGAAGGCGTCCGACCCGGCGATCGCCGCGGCGCGGGCGCAGGTCGAACTTTCCGAGGCGAGTGCCGGCGCCGGCGACGAGGGCGGGCTTCTCGCCGCGCTGGAGGCGAACCCGGACGATCACCAGGCGCGCTATGACCTTGCAATGGCGCGTGTCGGCAAGGGCGATGCCGAGGGGGCGATCGACGTGCTGCTGGAGCTGTTCCGGCGCGACCGCGAGTGGAACGAGGCTGCCGCCAAGGTCCAGCTCCTGAAGCTCTTCGACAGCCTCGGGCCGAAGTCGGAGGCCGCGGCCAAGGGCCGGCGCCGCCTGTCGTCGATGGTCTTTGCCTGAGACGGGGAGGGAGCAGGGTCGGGGTGTTCCCGCCGCAGTCGGCCCGGAGGGCAAGCGCATGAAGAAATTCAGCCTCGCGGACCTGCCGGAGACCATTCCGGTCTTTCCCCTGCCGGGCGCGCTGCTGCTGCCCCGGGCCCGCCTGCCGCTCAACATCTTCGAGCCGCGCTATCTGGCGATGCTGGAAGATGCGCTGAAGACCCCGCACCGGCTGATCGGAATGATCCAGCCGGTGATGCTGCCTGAGGGCCGCGACGAGGCGGAGCCGGAGCGGCGGCTGCACCGGATTGGCTGCGCCGGCCGCGTCACCGCGATGCAGGAGACCGAGGACGGGCGGTATCTCATCACCCTGTCCGGAATCTGCCGCTTTCGCGTCACCGCGTTCGCGCAGGGGTTTTCGCCCTACATGCGGGGCATGGTGGAGTGGTCGAGCTTCGAGCGCGACCTCGGCCGGGCGGAGTGCGACGAGGAGTTCGATCGGCCGGCGTTCCTGGAGGTGCTCGGGCGGTTCTTCGAAACGGCACAGCTGTCCTCGGACTGGGACAGTCTCAAGGAGGCCGACGAGGAACTGCTGGTGAACTCGCTGTCGATCCTCTGCCCGTTCGACCCCGAGGAGAAACAGGCCCTGCTGGAGGCGCCGACGCTCGGCAACCGGCGCGAGACCCTTGTCACCCTGATGGAATTCGCCGTGCGGGGCGGGGGCGAAGAAAGCCCGCTGCAATGAATGATCCGGATGCGGGACCGGTCCCGCAGACCGGGATCGTTGCCGGCCCGGGCGCAGAAGCCGCTGCGCCGGCGGATCCTGGCCGCGAGGCGCCGGACCACCGCGTCGACCGCCGCCTGCTCGATTTCCTCGTCTGCCCGATCACCCGGGGGCCACTCGTGCTTGTGCCCGAGGCGCAGGAGCTGGTTTCCCACCGTGCCGGCCTTGCCTTTCCGATCGTGAACGGCATCCCGGTGATGCTCCTCGACGAGGCCCGCCAGCTCGAGGACTGATCGGTTTTCCGGCCGATCGCCTCGCGGGCTTTCTCCGCCATGCGCGCGCCCGGTCAGGGAGGCAGCCCTGAGAGCCTGTCCGGCCCCCCGGACGGGTCGGTCCGGCGGGTCTTTTCGCGCCCCGGTGCGTCGATCCTTCCCGCCAGCATCCCCGATAGTGACAGGAAGGATCTCCTGCCGGGACCCCGAAGCCCCCGCGCCGGGGTCAGGCCATCAGGCCGACGAAGCGTTCGAAGAGATAGAAGCTGTCCTGCGGCCCCGGGCTCGCCTCCGGGTGATGCTGGACCGAGAAGGCGCGGCCGTCCGCGGTGGCGATGCCGCAGTTCGAGCCGTCGAAGAGCGAGACATGGGTCTCGACGACGCCGGCCGGCAGGGTCTGGCTGTCCACGGTGAAGCCATGGTTCATCGAGGTGATCTCGACCTTGCCGGTGACGAGATCCTTGACCGGGTGATTGGCGCCGTGGTGCCCGTGGTTCATCTTGATCGTGCGCGCGCCGAGCGCGAGGGCCAGCATCTGGTGGCCGAGGCAGATGCCGAAGACCGGGATGCTGGAACGCTCCAGAACCTCGCGGATCATCGGCACGGCATAGGCGCCGGTCGCGGCCGGATCGCCGGGACCGTTCGAGAGGAACAGGCCCTTCGGATCGTGGGCGAGCACCTCCTCGGCCGTGGCGGTGGCCGGCAGCACGGTGACTTCGCAGCCCGCGGAGGCGAGGCAGCGCAGGATGTTGCGCTTGGCGCCATAGTCGACGGCGACGACCCGGCGTCCCGGCGTGGTGCGGCGGGCATGGCCCTCGGGCCAGGCCCAGCGCATCTCGTCCCAGCGATAGCTCTGGGCACAGGTCACGTCCCGGGCAAGGTCCATGCCGGTCAGGCCGGGGAAGGCACGGGCGCGGGCCAGCAGGTCGGCGATGTCGAAATTGCCCTCCGGGTCATGGGCGATGGCGACATGCGGGGCGCCCTGCAGCCGGATGGCGCGGGTCAGCCGCCGGGTGTCGATGCCGCCGACGCCGATGCGGCCGCGCCGGGTCAGCCACTCGGAGAGCGGCGTGGCCGCCCGCCAGCTCGAGGGCGCGGTCGGGTCCCATTTGACGACCATCCCGGCGGCCACCGGCTCGGCGGTCTCGTCGTCGTCCGGGTTGGTGCCGACATTGCCGACATGGGGAAAGGTGAAGGTGACGACCTGCCCGGCATAGGACGGGTCCGTCATGATCTCCTGATAGCCGGTCATCGCGGTGTTGAAGCAGAGCTCGCCCACCGCCACGCCGCTGGCCCCGAAGCCGCGGCCCCGGAACACCTGTCCGTCGGCGAGGACGATGCAGGCGGTATGGTCCGGCCCCCCGGCCGGGGAGGAGGAAGCGGTCATGGCGCGAATCCCGATCTGGCGGCGGCGCACCCTAAGCGCGGGGGCGAGGGGCGTCAAGTTGCGGGGTCCCGGAGAAAGCCAAGCCATTCCAGAGAGTTGAGTTGCGCGCACCGTCTTGCGGCCCTGGTTTCGGTAACTGTATAGTGATGGCTTCGGGTGTCGGGGTTGGCGCAGGCGGGGGAATGATGATCCGCGAGAGATTCTCGGGCGACCTTAAGCAGGCCGTGCTGGACCAGGATGTCGGGCGGGCCGCGACCCTCCGGCTGATCTGCGCCGCGATCCGCAGCCGCGATGCGGCGCGGTCCGGGGATGCCGGCGTATCGGACGACGTGGAGATCCTCGCGATCCTCGGGCGGATGGTGCAGCAGCGCGAGGAAAGCGCCCGCTTCTACGAGGAGTCCGGCCGCATCGCCATGGCCGAGGACGAGCGCCGGGAGATCAGGATCATCCAGGCCTACCTTCCGCGGGAAATGACCGAGGTCGAGGTCCGGCAGGCCGTGGATACCGCGATCGCCGAGACGCGCGCCGGCTCGATCCGCGATCTCGCCAAGGTCATGGCCCATCTGAAGGCGCGCTACAGCGGCCGGATGGACTTTGCCCGGGCCTGCCTCACCATCAAGCAGGCGTTCGGCTGAACCTCCCGGCGGGTCACGCGCATACCCGGGCCCGGGCAAATACCGGAGATTTCCGATGAAGAAGCGTCCCTTTGGCCGTCTGGAGGATGGCACGCCGGTCGAGGAGGTCGTGCTGGAAAGCGCCGACGCGGCCGTGTCGATCCTGAGCTACGGCTGCGTCCTGCGCGACTGGCGGGTGGACGGGCCGGCGGGGCGCAGCCTGCCAATGGTGCTCGGCTTCGGGACGATCGGCGACTATGTGCAGCATGCGCGCGGCCACGGGATGATCTGCGGCCGCGTGGCGAACCGCACCGCACAGGGCCGCTTCGTGCTGGAGGGGCAGAGGGTGCAGCTGACCCGGAACGAGGGGCCGCACCACCTGCATGGCGGCGCCATCGGGCTCCAGCGGCGGGTGTGGACGATGGAGACGGATTCCGCGACCGGCGAGGTGGAGCTCGGCTATGCGAGCCCCGACGGCGAGGAGGGCTATCCCGGCCGGGTCGGTTTTTCGGTGCGCTACCGGCTGGAGGGGCCGCGGCTCATCTGCGAGATGACCGGCTGGCCGGACCGGCCGACGCCGATCGCCCTCGCGCATCACGCCTATTTCAACCTCGGCGGCGAGGGCGATGTCCGCGACCACCTGCTGGAGGTGGATGCCGACCGCTACACCCCGACCGGGCCGGACCTGATCCCGCTCGGGCGGCGCGATCCGGTCGAGGGCACCCGCTTCGACTTCCGCGAGCCGGTGACGCTGGCCGAGGCGGATCCGGCCGGCGCGGGCTACGACATCAACCTCTGCTTCCGCGCCGACCGCAAGCCGACGCCCCCGGCGGTGCGGCTGCTCTGCCCCCGCACCAGCCTGCGGCTGGAGATGTGGACCGAGGAGCCGGGGCTCCAGATCTACGACAGCGCAGGCGTGACGATCCCCGCGCGCGGCCACGACGGCCAGACCTATGGCCCCTTCGCCGGGTTGTGCCTCGAGGCCCAGCATTTCCCGGACAGCCTGAACAACCCGGACTGGCCGGGGATCCTCCGCACGCCCGAGGATCCCTATCTCCAGAGGCTGGTGATCGAGATCGCCCGGGCCTGAGGGCCCGCCGGACGGGTCGGCTGAGAAGCGGAGCCTGTGGAGCGGGCTTACTGCCCATGCGCGGGACGCAAGAGAGGGGGAGGCTGCGCAGGGCTTCCTTGAAGCCTGCGTCACGGGTCGGACAAACTGGCCCGGGCGTGTCTGCGATGAGGACGGAGCTGCCGTTTGCAGGTGCAGCGCGGTAAACGGCTACGCCGCAGGTTCATCACCCGAATGGGCGGGACGGAGCGGTCATTCGGGCTTGCCGGGCAGCAGGCTAATCGAGACACGGTTTGCCCTGATGTGTCCATATACCCCGTATGACGCGTCCCACTCGACGGTGACCTGTTCTCCCGATCTGGAAATTTCCAGAAATCCAATGATGGCTGGCTGCATATCCACGTCCATCAAGGCGACCTCCTTCACATCGCCTAGATGAAAGAAAACAACCGCATGATTTTCTAGAATGAAATAGCCGTGTTCGTCCTCACGATCAGTCATTGTCCATGTGTGGATACGCAGCAGACCGCACCCTTTTCCGGATAATGTGAGCTACAGTACCTCTGCGTCATGGAAGTGGGGAATCCGCGAGAACCATTCAACGAGTTCCGCTCCCCCGGCGATACTCAGCAGATCATCATGCGTGGTCATAAAGCAGCCTCACCCTTTTGGGCGATATCGCAAAATTCTGTCACCTTCCGCCAAGGGCCCGTTTCGACGGGTAATGTACAATACGAAGACCCGCGCGGCAGCGTGCGCCAGGTCGTTCGTCCGACAGCCGCCGCATGGGACCGGACCTTGCCCGGCGCATGCTGCGTCCGACGGCAGTTCAGACGTCATGGGACCGCGCGACACTCCGCCGATGCCGGTCAATCGGCGGCGCGGCCAAGGCGGCGGGATCAATGGTCCTCGGCTGCGCCTGCAGTCCGCATCAAGGCCAGCGATCGCGATTGACAGTCACCGTCGGGGCCATGGGTCGGGCTATGGCGCCCGCCACTCTGTCCCGCTGGAACCTGGGGTGCCGGGCAGATCATATCTGCCGGAGGCGCTGCCCGAACCGTCAGGCCTGAAATCAAAGGTGTCCACACCTGATCGCGCGCGAACCGAAGCCAAGACCACGCCACGCGGCGATTTCGTGACGCGAAAGGCAGGTCTGCCGGGTGTTTGCAGAGCCGCCGCGGCGCGGATCGTTCGCGCGCCCCCTCCCTGCTGCGCTCCCGAAGACACGGGACTTGCGAAAACGCCAGATAGTCTTGCGTCTCGGCAAAAATCCGCCGACTCTCGCGTTGCGATTATTCGAGTCGCGTGTTTCCGAGAGCAGGCGCGGTCTGGCGCGGGGGAGATTTTTCATTGTCTGTCAAAATCATATATGGCACCAGCCTGCCCAATACCCTTATCGGCACGCCGATTTCCGAACGTTTCTATGGTCGGGCCGGAAGGGACCTCCTGATCGGCGACGGGGATGTCGTGGCAGGTGATTCGGCCACGGCCAGCGTCATCGGCGCAAAGGATTCGCTTTTCGGAGGCAGTGGCGACGACACCATCCTCGGGGACGGCCGGGCCAGCGCGGGGAGCCAGACCGCCAAGGCCTTCGTGGCGGGCGCGGCCGACCTCATTTTCGGCGGCTCCGGCAATGACCTCCTGCAGGGCGACGGCACCGTTTCCGTGGTCGCCTATGACTCCCTCGCCCAGGTGACGGGCGGCCGCGACGTGATCCACGGCGACGCGGGCAACGACACCATCTACGGCGACGGCAGCGCGGCCGTGACCGCGGTCGATGTCACCGCCGAGATCATCGGCGCCGCCGACCGGATCACCGGCGATGCCGGGCAGGACACGATCTACGGCGACGGAAGCGCCTCCAACACCAATTCCGGCCTGTCGCGCATCCTGGGCGCAGCCGACTGCATCGACGGCGGCGGTGGCGACGACACCCTCTCCGGCGACGGCGTGGCGACGGGCGGCCTGTTCGGCAGCGCGACGATCACCGGCGGGCGCGACCTGCTCCACGGCGACGCGGGCAACGACACGCTTCTCGGCGACGGCAGCGCCTCGGCCGGCTGGGGCTCTGTC
>ERZ500977.65-NODE-65-length-21582-cov-7.925489_pt1 | contig 21582 bp, 18 predicted proteins | sample MGYA00248863_ERZ500977 | MGnify/ENA primary metagenome ERZ500977 (study PRJEB25958, sample SAMN03398581) | human skin metagenome | study: EMG produced TPA metagenomics assembly of the Human Skin Microbiome Metagenome (human skin metagenome) data set.
CTCGCCTCCGGGGCCGCGCCGACGCGCCTCCTCGCCCGGTTCGACTGGCTCTATGGCGCGGATGTCACGAATGGGGCCCGCCCGGGCGCGGGGCCCTGAGGCGGCGGAATCCCGGGATGCCGGCGGACGACAGGCCTGCCGATCTGCAACGCCTTACCCTGCGCCCCGCCCCTCGCCCTCTGCCGGACCGAAGGCGCCACCCGGACGGAAAGGCGGCACTCGCCCCGTCACATGACCGCGGAGCCCTCGCGGCGGCCCCCATCCACCTTGACAATGCGGCGAGGGACGTTGCATGCCCGCCGGAGCCTGCGGCCCGGGAGATATGCCATGTTTGACGCTGCCTTCTTCACGGCGCTCGGTCAGGTCATCATGATCGACCTTGTCCTGGCAGGCGACAATGCGGTGGTGATCGGCCTCGCCGCTGCCGGACTGCCCCAGGAACTGCGCCGCCGCGCGATCCTCATCGGCATCCTCGCCGCGACGGCGCTGCGGATCGTCTTCGCGCTGGTGGCAACGCAGCTTCTCGCCATCACCGGCCTGCTTCTCGCCGGTGGCCTCCTGCTGCTCTGGGTCTGCTGGAAGATGTTCGAGGAGCTGCGCATCTCCCACAAGGAGAGCGACGCGGCGCTGGAGGCCCTGTCCGATGGCGATGCCGCCGGCGGCGCCCAGCGCAAGACGCTGCGGCAGGCGGTGACGCAGATCATCATCGCCGATGTGTCGATGTCGCTCGACAACGTGCTCGCGGTGGCGGGCGCGGCCCATGCGCAGCCGCATGTCCTGATCTTCGGGCTCGCGCTCTCGATCGCGCTGATGGGGCTGGCGGCAACCTTCATCGCCAACCTCCTGAACCGCCACCGCTGGATCGCCTGGGTCGGGCTGCTGATCATCCTCTATGTCGCGGCCGGGATGATCTACGAGGGCTGGCACGATGTCCGGGAGGCGACCAGCGGCGCGCCGGCCGTGGAGGCGCCTGCTGCTGGCGCCCCGGCCGCCGCACCCGAGGCCGGGCACTGACAAAGGCCAGCGCGGCCGGCCCGCGGGTCCGGTCTCGTGCGGCCCGGGGGCCGCACGAGCGGGCGTCTCAGCCCTTGGTGCGGTTGCGGATCTGGAAGGAATCGAAGGCGTATTCGGCGACCTGGAACCACAGGTAGCCTTCGCTGCGCATCGCCTTCTGGCTTTCCCAGATGGTCTTGAAGTCGGCATTGCCGGCGGAAATCTCGGCATAGACCTCGTTCGAGGCGGCATGGGCCGCTTCCAGCACGTCCTGCGGGAAGGGCTTCAGCTGGGCGCCCCCCGCAATCAGGCTGCGCAGCGCGCCCGGGTTCCGGGCATCGTAGCGCGAGATCATGTAGGTGTTGGCATAGGCGCCGGCGTTGATCAGGACCGCCTTGTACTCTTCCGGCAGCGCGTTGAACTTCTCCAGGTTGATGAAGAAGTGGATGGTCGGGCCGCCCTCCCAGAAGCCGGGATAGTAGTAGAAGGGCGCGACCTTGTTGAAGCCAAGCTTCTGGTCGTCATAGGGCCCGATCCATTCCGCCGCGTCGATCGTGCCCCGCTCCAGCGCCGGGTAGATGTCGCCACCCGGGATCTGCTGGGGCACCACGCCGAGCTTTTCCATGACCTTGCCGGCGATGCCGGCGATGCGCATCTTGACGCCCTGGAGATCGGCGACGGAGTTGATCTCCTTGCGCCACCAGCCCCCCATCTGCACGCCGGTGTTGCCGCCGGGAATGCCGTAGAGGTTGTGCTTGGCATAGAAGCCGTTCAGGAGGTCGTTGCCGCCGCCCTCGTAGAGCCAGGCATTCATCAGCCGCGCATTGAGGCCGAAGGGCACGGCGGTGCCGAGCGCGAAGGTCGGATCCTTGCCCCAGTAATAGTAGGAGCAGGTATGCGCCATCTCGACGGTCGCGGTGCCGACCGCCTCGGCCGCCTGCGGGGTCGGCACGATCTCGCCCGCCGGGAACACCTGGATCTCGAACTTGCCGCCGGTCATCGCCTTGACATGCTCGGCGAAGATCTCGGCGGCGCCGAAGATGGTGTCGAGCGAGCGCGGGAAGCCCGAGGTCAGGCGCCACTGCACCTTGGGGGCCTCCTGCGCGATCGCCGGGGCCGCGAGCGGCGCCACGAGCGCCGCGGCGGCGCTTCCGGTCGCTGCGGCCTTCAGAAACTTGCGTCGTTCCATGGGTATCCTCCGGGGAAATGAAGCGCCGCTTCGGGCGTCACGGGTTGGGGTTGGACAGGTCAGGGGCGGGCGGCGCGCCGAAGTCGAGGGCAGGCATGTTGCCCGCCGCCGGGTCGTCGAGCCCCGGAACCGTCAGATTGTCGAGCGCGTCCTGCACCGCCGCCGGGTCGAGCTCGTGGTGCTCGCCGATCCAGTAGGTCACGGATTCCGGCCAGAAGATCAGCATGGCGACCAGCATCAGCTGCAGGCAGATCCACGGGATCGAGCCCCAGTAGATATCGCTCGTCTTCACCTCCTTCGGCGCGACGCCCCGCAGGTAGAAGAGGGCGAAGCCGAAGGGCGGATGCATGAACGAGGTCTGCATGTTCACGCAGAGCAGCAGGCCGAACCAGACGAGGTTGATGTCGAGGCTGGCCGCCACCGGCACCAGCATCGGCACGACGATGAAGACGATCTCGAAGAAGTCGAGAAAGAAGGCGAGGAAGAAGATGAAGATGTTGACGAAGATCAGGAAGCCGATGACCCCGCCCGGCATCGACGACAGCAGGTGCTCGATCCAGCGGCCGCCGTTCACCCCCTGAAAGACGAGGCTGAACACCGTCGCGCCGACGAGGATGAACACCACCATCGCCGTCAGCCGCGCGGTGGAGAACATCGCCTGCCACAGCAGATGCGCCGAGAAGCGGCCGTGGAGAAGCGCGAGGAGGATGGCGCCGACGACGCCCATCGCCCCCGCCTCGGTCGGCGTCGCGAGGCCGAGGAAGATCGTGCCGAGCACGAGGAAGATCAGCACCAGCGAGGGCACCATGCCCCAGAGCGCCTTGGAGACGAGCGCCCAGCCGCGCAGCGTCCGCGCCTCGGCCGGCAGGGGCGGCACCTTGTGCGGCTGGAAGATCGAGACCGCGAGGATGAAGAGCGTGAAGAGCGTGATCTGGAGGATCGAGGGCCCGACGGCGCCGAGATACATGTCGCCGACCGAGACGCCGAGCTGGTCGGCCAGCACGATCAGCACCAGCGACGGCGGAATCACCTGCGTGATCGTCCCCGAGGCCGCGATGACCCCGGTGCCGATGCGCATGTCATAGCCGTATTTCAGCATGACCGGCAGCGAGATCATGCCCATGGCGATGACGGAGGCCGCGACGGTGCCGGTGATGGCGCCGAGGATGGCGCCGACGAAGATCACCGCATAGGCAAGGCCGCCGGGCACCGGCCCGAAGAGCTGCCCCATGCTCTCGAGCAGGTCCTCCGCGAGGCCGCTGCGCTCCAGGATCGTCCCCATGAAGGTGAAGAACGGAATGGCGAGCAGCAGGTCGTTCGACATGATGCCGAAGATCCGGTAGGGCAGCGCCTGCAGGAACTCCGGTCCGAAATAGCCGACCTCAATCGCCATGAGGCCGAAGCTGAGGCCCAGCGCCGACAGCGAGAAGGCGACCGGAAAGCCGAAGAGCATGAAGGCGATGAGCCCGGCGAACATCGCCGGCGCCATGAGACCATATTCTAGCATGGAGGCTCCGCGGTTCCGGTCACTGCAGGGGGCGTTCGTAGTCGGCAACGGTCTCGTCGATCTCGCCCCTGAGCGCCGCGATGCGCTTGATGAGCTCGGCCACGCCCTGGATCAGCACAAGGAACATGCCGAAGGGCAGCAGCGCCTTGGCGGGCCAGAGCAGGAGGCCGCCGGCGTTCGAGGACACCTCTCCCGTCTGGAAGCTCGCGAGGAAGAAGGGCCAGGAGGCGACGCCGATGGCGATGCAGCTCGGGAAGAGGAAGAGCGGGATGCCGATCACGTCGATCCAGAGCTTGCGCCGCGGCGAGGCCGAGCCATAGAGCAGATCGACGCGCACATGCTCGTTGACCTTCAGCACATGCGCCGCCGACAGCATGAAGATGCCGGCGAACATCTGCCACTGGATTTCCAGCCAGGCGTTCGAACTGAGACTGAAGAGATAGCGCGAGGCGGCATTGAAGGCGCTGATGAGCGCGCTCAGGAGCACCAGCCACGCGGCGACCCAGGCAAAGAAGAGGCTGACGCGATCGATCACGCCGGCCAGGCGGAGAAGGCGTGTCATGCGGTGTTTCCCCTGTTTTCGAATCCGCCGCCCGTCTGGCCGGGCAGTCTTTTGGTTTTGGTTAGACTGCACCCGCTTATGGCGCAAGAAGATTGCGCGTCCGGGTTAATTCCCCCCTCTCCCCGGCCAGGATCCCCGGTGTTGCGAAAGAAAATGACGTCTGATACCCCGATCTCGGCAATTTTTTCCGGCCTTGCCGATTGACCTTTCCGCCAAGTCTGCCTAAGAGGGCGGCTGGAGAGGCTCGGACTCAGATGATCCAGGTACTTATTCCTGTCAGGCGTCCTCGCCGGCCCGGCCCCTGAGCCAGGCCGAAGCGATGGCGCCTGAGCCCCCGGCGGGGGCTTTTTTTATGGCAGACGGCCGGGTGCGCCCGGCAGACGGAAGCAAGACGGAGACGAGAGATGACCCGCCAGATGACCGGCGCCCAGATCGTGATCCAGGCCCTGAGGGACCAGGGCGTGGATACCGTATTCGGCTATCCGGGTGGGGCGGTGCTTCCGATCTATGACGAGCTGTTCCAGCAGAACGACATCCGCCACATCCTCGTGCGCCACGAGCAGGCCGCCACCCATGCCGCCGAGGGCTATGCCCGCTCGACCGGCAAGCCGGGCGTCGTGCTCGTCACCTCCGGCCCCGGTGCGACGAACGCCGTTACCGGGATGACCGATGCGTTGATGGATTCGATCCCGATGATCGTCCTGACCGGTCAGGTCCCGACCTTCCTGATCGGCAACGATGCCTTCCAGGAGGCCGACACCGTCGGCATCACCCGTCCTTGCACCAAGCACAACTGGCTGGTGAAGGATACCGCACGGCTGGCCGAGACGCTGCACCGCGCCTTTACCGTCGCGACCACCGGCCGCCCCGGCCCGGTGCTCGTCGACATCCCGAAGGACGTCCAGTTCGCCACCGCGCGCTATCAGGCGCCCGGCGACATCGCGCCGCATCACTACAGCCCGCGCGTCCACGGCGACGAGGCCGCCGTCCTCGCCGCGGTCGAGGCGCTGGAGATCGCGGAGCGCCCGATCCTCTATTCGGGCGGCGGCGTCATCAATTCGGGCCCCGAGGCGACGCGCCGGCTGCGGGAACTGGCCGAGCTGACCGGCTTCCCCGTCACCTCGACGCTGATGGGCCTCGGCGCCTATCCGGCCAGCGGCCGGGCCTGGCTCGGCATGCTCGGCATGCATGGCACCTACGAGGCCAACTGGGCGATGCATGACTGCGACTTCATGCTCTGCATCGGCGCGCGCTTCGACGACCGCATCACCGGGCGCACCGACGCCTTCTCGCCCGGCAGCTTCAAGGTCCATGTCGATATCGACCCTTCGTCGATCAACAAGAACATCCATGTCGACGTGCCGATCGTTGGCGATGTTGCGGTGGTGCTCGACCAGATGCTGGCGCTCTGGAAGGAGCGCGGCTCGAAGACCCGCAGCGAGGCGGTCGGCAAGTGGTGGCGGCAGATCGAGCTCTGGCGGGGCCGGAACTGCCTGAGCTACCGGAACTCGGCGACGACGATCAAGCCGCAGCACGCGCTGCAGCGGCTGGAGGCGCTGACCAAGGGCCGTGACCGCTACATCACGACCGAGGTCGGCCAGCACCAGATGTGGGCCGCCCAGTTCCTCGGCTTCGAGGATCCGCACCGCTGGATGACCTCCGGCGGGCTCGGGACCATGGGCTATGGCTTCCCGGCCTCGATCGGGGTCCAGATCGCGCATCCGGAGGCGCTCGTCATCAACGTCGCCGGCGAGGCGAGCTGGCTGATGAACATGCAGGAGATGGGCACCGCGGTGCAGTACCGCCTGCCGGTCAAGCAGTTCATCCTCAACAACGAGCGGCTGGGCATGGTCCGCCAGTGGCAGCAGCTGCTGCACGGCGAGCGCTATTCCTCCAGCTGGTCCGAGGCCCTGCCCGATTTCGTGAAACTGGCCGAGGCCTTCGGGGCGAAGGGCATCCTCTGCTCCGACCCGGCCAAGCTCGACGACGCGATCATGGAGATGATCGAGCATCCCGGCCCGGTCATCTTCGACTGCCTGGTCGAGAAGCACGAGAACTGCTTCCCGATGATCCCGAGCGGCAAGGCACACAACGAGATGCTTCTGGGCGAGGCCGCGACCGAGGGGGCGATCGACACCTCCGGTGCGGTCCTCGTCTGAGCCAGCGAAGAGAGGGAGCCGACAATGAACGCCCTTGCGATCAAGAAAGGGGCCTCGAGCCACAGCGCCTACAACCTGCGCAATCCCTTCGGGGACCGGCAGGAAACCCACACGCTGGCGGTGCTCGTCGACAACGAGGCGGGCGTCCTTGCCCGGGTCATCGGCCTGTTCTCGGGCCGGGGCTACAACATCGACAGCCTGACCGTGGCCGAGACCGACCATGCCGGGCACCGCTCGCGGATCACCATCGTCACCACCGGGACCCCGGCGGTGATCGAGCAGATCAAGGCGCAGCTCGGCCGCCTGGTGCCGGTGCACGAGGTCCACGACCTGACCGTCGAGGGCCCGGCCGTCCAGCGCGAGCTGGCGCTGATCAAGGTCGCCGGCACCGGCGAGAAGCGCGTCGAGGCGATGCGGCTCGCGGATGTCTTCCGCGCGCGGGTCGTCGACACCACGCTGGAGAGCTTCGTCTTCGAGATCACCGGCGCCCCGGAGAAGGTCGATGCCTTCATCGAGCTGATGCGGCCGCTCGGCGTGGTCGAGGTCGCGCGGACCGGCGTTGCCGCGATCTCGCGCGGCGGCTTCGTCTCCTGACCGCGGCCCCGCGCCCAACCCGCTGAAATGACAAGGGGCTGCATCCGACGGATGCAGCCCCGATCGTTTTTCAGGACTGGCGGGTCATTGGACCCGCCGGAAGGCGCCCCTCAGGCGCCGAGGCTGCCCTCGAAGACGACTTCGGACAGCGGGCGGCGCGGGCTCGGGACCTCGCGGTCGCGCAGCCCCTCGGGCAGGGCTGCCGTGTCGCCGAGCCGGCCGATGGCGACGGCCGCCTCCAGCCGGTAGCCCGCGCCGAGGCCGAGAACCTGCGGCGCCTGGTCGAAATGCAGGCCGGTCATCGCATGCGCATAGAAGCCCGACAGCCGCGCCTGCAGGGCAAGCTGGCCCCAGGCGGCACCGGCATCGAAGGAGTGGCTGTAGATCGGGCTTTCCTCGCCCCCGCCCGGCGGCGTGCCGTGGGTCCGCGAGACGATGAAGACCAGCGCCCCCGCGGACTTGGCCCAGGACTGGTTGAACTCGACGAGCAGGCCGAAGAGCCGGTCCCAGGCCGGCGTGCCCGGCAGCGCGTAGATGAAGCGCCAGGGCTGGGCATTGAAGGCCGAAGGCGCCCAGTGCGCGGCCTCGAGGATCGTCAGGAGGTCGGCTTCACTCAGCGCCTCTCCCGAGAAGGCCCGCGGCGACCAGCGGTCGAGGAACAGCGGATCGACGTCGAATTCGGCGGAACGGGGATTGATCGGAGCGATCTGGTTCATCGGAGGGTCTCCCTGTGACCTGTACGCTCGTCACCGCGAGTGTACTCGCACCGTGAGATATGCCACGTCGCAACAATTGCCATGCTCCAGTTCCGCAACGCTCTGGTTCCCGTCGGGAAACAGTCGATCGCGTCAGCGGTCGAGATGGCCGAGGTCGCGCCCGGGGGCGAAGGCGTCGCGCACGCGGCCCTTCAGCGCCTTCACGTCGGGGAAGCCGCCGTCGCGCACGCGCTCCCAGACGGTCGCGCCATCGACGGTGATCTCGAAGACGCCGCCCGTCCCCGGCACGAGGGTCACGCCGCCGAGTTCCTCGCCGAAGGTCGAGAGCAGCTCCTGTGCCATCCAGCCGGCGCGCAGCAGCCAGTTGCAGCGGGTGCAGTAGGTGATGGTGACAGTCGGCTTGGCGGCGCTCATGCGGCCGATCCTACGCGATCCGCACGGGGACGCGCCACCCCCGCCGGATCACGGGGCGGCCTCAGCCTGCCCGGCCACAGCCGCCGCCGCCGGGTGTCTCCAGCAGCCAGACATCCCCCGGCGCCACCTCGCGGCGGTCGGCCGAGGCGAGGTCCTCGCCCTGGCCATCCGCGCGCAGGATGCGGGTGCGGCCGGGCGCACCGGGCTCGCCGCCGTCGAGGCCCGGCGGCGGCACGACGCGGTGGCCGGAGAGGATCGCGACCGTCATCGCCTCCAGGAAGCGGATGCGGCGGACGACGCCGTCCCCGCCCGGGAAGGCCCCGGCTCCGCCCGACCCCGTCCGCAGCCGGAATTCGTCGAGGACGACCGGATAGCGCCATTCGAGCACCTCGGGATCGGTCAGACGCGAATTCGTCATGTGGGACTGCACGCCCGAGGTGCCCGGATGGCCGGTGCCGTCCGACAGCCAGCCCGCGCCGGTGCCGCCGCAGATCGTCTCGTAATACTGGTAGCGGGCGTTGCCCCAGGTGGTGTTGTTCATCGTGGACTGCGCCGCCGCCTGGACGCCGAGCGCGAGGAACAGGGCCGAGGTCACCGCCTGGCTCGTCTCGACATTGCCGGCGATGACCGCGGCCGGATAGCGCGGCGAGAGCATCGTGCCCGGCGGCAGGATGACCCGGAGCGGCTTCATCACCCCCTCGTTCATCGGGATCGCGTCATCGACGAGGCAGCGGAAGACATAGAGGACCGCCGCCCGGGTGACAGGTTCGGGGGCATTGTAGTTGGTGGCAAGCTCGGCCGTGGTGCCGGTGAAGTCGATGGTCGCGGCCCGCGCGGCGCGGTCGATCGTGATCCGCACCCGGATCTCGCGGGGGGTGCCGTCGAAATCCGGGTCCATCGGATAGGTGTAATCCGCATCCGACAGGGCCTCGATGGCACGGCGCACGCATTCCTCGGCATTGTCCTGGACGTGCCCCATATAGGCCCGGACCACCGGAAGGCCGAACTGCGCGACCATCCGCCGCAGTTCCTGCGCCCCCTTCTCGCAGGAGGCGACCTGCGCCCTGAGGTCGGCGAGGTTGATCTCCACCGCCCGGACGGGATGGGGCGCCGAGAGCAGGAGGTCGCGGGTCTCGGCCTCGCGGAAGCGGCCGCCCTCGACCAGCCGCCAGTTGTCGATATAGGCGCCCTCGTCATGGATGCTGCGGCTGTCCGGGGGCATCGAGCCCGGGGTCAGGCCGCCGATGTCGGTATGGTGGCCGCGGGCCGCCGTGAAGAACAGCACCTCGAGCCCCGCGTCGTCCCAGACCGGGGCCACCACGGTGATGTCCGGCAGGTGGGTGCCGCCGTTGTAGGGGGCATTGAGCGCGAAGACATCGCCCGGTGCCATGTCGGGGTTCCGGGCGATGATGGCCTTCACGCTCGCCCCCATCGAGCCGAGATGGACCGGCATGTGGGGGGCGTTGGCGATGAGGTCGCCGGCGGCATTGAAGACGGCGCAGGAAAAATCGAGCCGTTCCTTGATGGTGACGCTCGCCGCGGTGTTCTCCAGCACCGCGCCCATCTGCTCGGCGATCGACATGTAGAGGTTGTTGAAGACCTCCAGCATCACCGGATCGGCTTCGGTGCCGATCGCGTGGCGGGGCGCGGGCGGGACGATGCGGGTCAGCACCACATGGCCATGGCCGGTGATCCGGGCCTGCCAGCCCGGCTCGATCAGGATCGAGGTATGCGGCTCGACGAGGACGGCCGGCCCGGTCAGGGTATCGCCGGGCACCAGGGCCGCGCGGCGGACGAAGCGCGCCTCCCGCCAGGCGCCGTCGAGCCAGACCGGGGCCAGCCGCTCGGTCACGTAGCTGTCCTCGGAGCGGGTCGCCTCGGGCGCGGGCGTCTCCGACAGGTCGGCGGCCGTCCCGATCGCCTCCGCCTCGAGGCTCTCGATGATGAGGGGCGCCGCGCCGGGGTCGAAGCCGAACCGGCTCCGGTGAGCCTCCTGGAAGGCGGCGGTCATCCCGGCGAGCGGTCCGAAGGCGATGGGCAGGGTGGTGTCGGTGCCCTGCACCTTGAGATGCAGCGTCTGGACGACCCGGATCGCCGCCTCGGCCACGCCCTGGGCCTCGACCGCGCTGAGGACGGCGACGCCGAGGGCGTCGAGCCGGGCGGCGGCGGCGAGCCGGCCCTCGGCATCGAGCGGCAGCTCCAAGGCCTCGGTGCGGGTGGCCCGGATGTCGGCGAGGCCCATGCCATAGGCCGAGAGCAGCGAGGCCATCGGATGGATCAGGCAGGTTTCCATGCCGAGGGTATCGGCGATGGCGCAGGCATGCTGCGCCCCCGCCCCGCCGAAGACCGTGAGGCAATAGCCGGTGATGTCATGGCCGCGCTGGACGGAGATGGTCTTGATGGCCGTGGCCATGCTCTCGGTCGCGATGCGCAGGAAGCCCTCCGCCACGGCCTCGGGGCTGCGGCCGACCTTTTCCGCCAGGGTGGCGAAGGCGGCACGGGTTGCCTCCAGGTCGAGCGGCTGGTCGGCGCCGGTGCCGAAGATCGCCGGGAAGAAGTCCGGGCGCAGGCGGCCGGTCAGCAGGTTCGCATCCGTGACCGCCAGCGGCCCGCCGCGGCCATAGGCGGCCGGACCGGGATCGGCGCCGGCGCTCTCGGGACCGACGCGCATCCGGGTGCCGTCGAAGGTGAGGAGCGACCCGCCGCCCGCGGCGACCGTGTGGATCATCATCATCGGCGCCGTGATCCGCACCCCGGCGACCTCGGTGTTGAGCACGCGCTCGAAATCGCCGGCGAAATGGCAGACATCGGTCGACGTGCCGCCCATGTCGAAGCCGATCATCCGCGGGAACCCGGCGATCTCGCTGACCCGGACGGCGCCGACGACGCCCCCGGCCGGCCCGGAGAGGATCGCGTCCTTGCCCTGGAAGCGCGTGGCGTCGGTGAGCCCGCCCGAGGACTGCATGAACAGGAGCTTGCCGGCCATGTCGCCGTCGAAGGCGGCGGCGATCCGGTCGATGTAGCGGCGCAGGATCGGCGTCAGATAGGCGTCGACCACGGTGGTATCGCCGCGCCGGACCATCTTCATCAGCGGGCTGACCTCGTGGCTGACCGAGACCTGCGCGAACCCGGCCGCCCGGGCCAGTTCGGCGGCGCGGGCCTCGTGCTGCTGGTGGCGATAGCCGTGCATGAAGACGATGGCGCAGGCGTTCAGCCCCTCGGCCCGGGCGGCGGCGAGACCGGCGGCGAGCCGCGCCTCGTCGAGCGGCCGCTCGACGGTGCCGTCGGCGCGCAGCCGCTCGTCGGCCTCGATCACCTGCGCATGGAGCAGGTCCGGCAGGACGATGTGCCGGTCGAACAGGCGCGGGCGGTTCTGGTAGGCGAGGCGCAGCTGGTCGCCGAGCCCGCGGGTGGTGACGAGAACCAGGGGCTCGCCCTTGCGCTCCAGCAGGGCGTTGGTGGCGACGGTGGTCCCCATCTTGACGCTGGCGATCCGCGCGGCCGGGATCGGCGCCCCGGGCCCGAGCCCGAGGAAGCCCCGGATGCCGTGGAGCGCCGCATCCGCATATTGCCCGGGGTTCTCGGACAGGAGCTTCGCCCGGCGCAGCGCCCCGTCCGGGTCGCGGGCGACGATGTCGGTGAAGGTGCCGCCCCGGTCGATCCAGAAATCCCAGCCCATCCGCGTCCCCCGCCCTGCGTTCCGTCAGTGACCATGCCGCTGGCGGGGATGCAAGCGGAGGGCGACCCGGGGGCCGACCGGGGGCGAGAGGCGCCGCCCGGCATCCTGCCTTGCCCGGGCGCGTCTCCGGGGACGACACTGGCCTCCGGTCCAGAGGAGATTCGCGTGCCCGGCCCTGCTCTCTTCGCCGTCGCGGCCCTGGCCGAGATCGCCGGCTGCTTTGCCTTCTGGGCCTGGTTCCGACTCGGCGCCTCGGCCGCCTGGCTGGTGCCGGGTCTCGCGGCGCTGGCCCTCTTCGCCGCCCTCCTCGCCCAGTCCGAGGCCGCGGCCGCGGGGCGGGCCTATGCGGCCTATGGCGGGGTCTATATCGGCGCCGCGCTTCTGTGGCTGTGGGGGGTCGAGGGCGTGCGGCCGGACCGCTGGGACCTGATCGGCGCGGCGGTCTGCCTGCTGGGCGCCGGCCTCATCCTCTATGGCCCGCGCGGCACCTGAGCTTGGGCGGGCGTGTCCTGGGACCTGCGCCCCGGAAGACGCCCCGGATAAAGATAGCGCCGCACACGGGACGTGGCGGCGCCAGTTGCGGTGTGCGAGGCAGCAGGACGGGCAGGTCCGGAGCACACCGGTTCTGGATCGAACGCGCGCGCGTTCGAAAGGTTCACGATCCCGTGGGCACCGACAGCAGGGCGAACAGGATTGCACAGACGACCCCGAGGCCGAAGGCATCGCGGGCGAGCTGGCCGCGGTCGGATGTGCGGATCAGGCGGTGGGCGACTTCGAGCATCGGGAGGCACCTCCGTTCATGTTCTCCTAATGTTCTCACCTCCGCGCACAAGAGTCAATCCATCCGGAACGAAGGGCGAACACCCGGTTTCGGCTCCCTTCCGGGCGCGGGCCCCCGGCGCGTGCATTTTGGGGCCTTGCATCGTGGCGCGGCAGGGCCTATTGGAGCCCCGCACGTGCCGGCCCGCAGGGGTGTAGCTCAGTTGGTAGAGCATCGGTCTCCAAAACCGAGGGTCGTAGGTTCGAGTCCTATCGCCCCTGCCAGCACGTCGACCGGGAGAAGTGGATGGCCACGAGGACAAACCCGTTCCAGTTCATGCAGGAGGTCCGCGCCGAGGCCGCGAAGATCGTCTGGCCGAACCGGCGCGAAGTGATGCTCACCACCATGATGGTGCTGATCATGGCGACTGTGTTCGCCGCCTTCTTCTTTTCCGTGGACCTGCTGATCCGCTTCGCGCTCGAGCAGATCCTGCGCGCCGCTGCCTGACGCAGACGGCGCCTTCTGACTTCACGCTAGCGGCATGTCTGCAATCCGGCCTTGATCCGCGCCTAACGGGGCGTTAAGCGATCGCGCTTCCGGCGGCAGAAGCGCACGAGCGATTCGGTTTGTGCGCCGTTTCCGTTTAGCGAGCGCGCGGAGCGGCGCAAGAAAGACGGGGCGGAGGGATCCGCGCCACGAGTTGAGGTGACTGGGACGATGGCGATGCGCTGGTATTCGGTGAGCGTGCTCTCGAACTTCGAGAAGAAGGTCGCCGAGGCGATCAAGGAGGCCGCGCATCAGCACCACCTCGACGAGGAGATCGCCGAGGTCATGGTGCCGACCGAGGAAGTGATCGAGATCCGCCGCGGCAAGAAGGTCCAGTCCGAGAAACGCTTCATGCCCGGCTACGTGCTGGTGAAGATGGAGATGAACGACAAGACCTACCACACCATCACCTCGATCAACCGGGTGACGGGCTTCCTCGGCCCCAAGGGCAGGCCGCTGCCGATGCGCGACGCCGAGGTGGCGCGCATCCTCAACCAGGTCGTCGAGGGGCAGGAGCGGCCGCGCTCGATCATCACCTTCCAGACCGGCGAGCAGGTGTCGGTCACCGACGGGCCCTTCGAGGGCTTCGCCGGGATGGTGGAGGAGGTCGACCAGGCCAACAGCCGCCTGAAGGTGTCGGTCTCGATCTTCGGCCGGGCGACCCCGGTCGAACTGGAATTCGCGCAGGTCTCCAAGGCCTCGTGATGTCGCCGTGGGAGGCGAGCCGGGCGCGCCCGGCGGACCGGACCACGTTTCCCTGACGCCCGCGGAAACGCGTTTCCCGGGCAGGAAAGATAAAGGAGGCCATCGTGGCCAAGAAAGTCATGGGGCAGCTGAAGCTGCAGGTGCCCGCCGGCAAGGCGAATCCCTCCCCGCCCGTGGGCCCCGCCCTCGGTCAGCGCGGCATCAACATCATGGAATTCTGCAAGGCGTTCAACGCCCGGACGCAGGAGATGGAGGTCGGCCAGCCGACCCCGGTGATCATCACCTATTTCTCCGACAAGTCCTTCCAGATCGAGATCAAGACCCCGCCGGCCTCCTACTACCTGAAGAAGGCGGCCAAGCTCTCGTCCGGCTCGAAGACCCCCGGCAAGGCGACCGCGGGCTCCGTGACCCTCGCGCAGCTGCGCGAGATCGCCGAGGCGAAGATGAAGGACCTCAACGCCAACGACGTCGAGGCGGCCATGCAGGTCATCGCGGGCTCGGCCCGGTCGATGGGTATCGAGGTCAAGGGGTAAGGTCATGGCGAAGATCGCAAAGCGTACCGCCGCGGCCCGCAAGGCCTTCGAAGGCAAGGACAACCTGTCGGTCGGCGAGGCCGTGTCGCTGGTGAAGGCCAGTGCCTCCGCCAAGTTCGACGAGACCCTCGAGATCGCGCTGAACCTCGGCGTCGATCCGCGCCACGCCGACCAGATGGTCCGCGGCGTCGTCAACCTGCCGAACGGCACCGGCAAGACGGTCCGCGTCGCCGTCTTCGCCCGCGGCGCGAAGGCCGACGAGGCAACGGCGGCGGGTGCGGACATCGTCGGGGCGGAAGACCTGATGGAGTCGATCCAGGGCGGCACGATCGACTTCGACCGCTGCATCGCGACGCCGGACATGATGCCGATCGTCGGCCGGCTCGGCAAGATCCTCGGCCCGCGCAACCTGATGCCGAACCCCAAGGTCGGCACGGTGACGATGGACGTTGCCCAGGCGATCAAGAACGCCAAGGGCGGCGAGGTCCAGTTCAAGGTCGAGAAGGCCGGCGTGATCCACGGCGGCGTCGGCAAGGTCAGCTTCGACGAGGGGGCGCTCGTCGAGAATGTCCGTGCCTTCGTGCAGGCGGTGAACCGCGCCAAGCCGAGCGGTGCCAAGGGCACCTACCTGAAGAAGATTTCGCTCAGCTCCACCATGGGGCCGGGCGTGACCGTCGACATCGCAACCGCGGTCGGCGAGTGAGAGGATCCCCCGGGGGCAACCCCGGGGGTGTTCCGGGCCGGGATCCTTCGGGACCCCTGCCCGACTGTCCGAGACGGTGGGCGGCCGCGAGGCGCTAAGTCCTGCCCGAGATGGGGAACGATCAGGATACGGTCCCGGGGGTGACCCCGGGGTGGTCTTGGCGGGACCCGGATGCGGACCCGAGACGCCGGGAAACCGGCGAAATTGAGCCGGCGCCGGAGGGGCAACCCGAAGGTGCCAAACTTGGAGCAACACTGTGGATAGAGCCCAGAAGGAAGTTGTGGTCGGGGAACTCGGCCAGATCTTCGCGGACTCTGGTGTCGTCGTGGTCGCGCGCTACGAGGGCATGTCGGTTGCCGAGATGACGGACTTCCGCCTGCGGATGAAGCAGGCGGGTGGAGCGGTCCGCGTCGCCAAGAACAAGCTCGCCAGGATCGCCCTGAAGGGAACCCCGTCGGAGAAGATGGGTGACCTGCTGACGGGCATGACGGTGCTCGCCTATTCGGTGGACCCGGTCGCGGCTGCGAAAGTGGTCGAGGCCTTTGCCAAGGACAGCAAGAAGCTGGTTGTCCTCGGCGGGTCGATGGGTGGTGCGGCGCTGGACGAGGCTGGTGTCAAGGCCGTTGCCTCGATGCCGTCCCGCGAGGAGCTCATCGCTTCCGTGGTGGCGTGCATCGGCGCCCCAGCTGCGGACCTCGCCTCGGCCATCGGTGCACCGGCGGCGAATATCGCGTCGATCCTTACCACGCTCGAAGAGCGTGAGGCGGCTTGAGCAACTGACAGGCCCGCGTGGGGCAAGACCTTGTGCCACCGGACTACACACCCTACCTGATGGAACAGACAAATGGCTGATCTGAAGAAGCTTGCAGAAGAGATCGTCGCCCTCACCCTGCTGGAGGCCGCCGAGCTCAAGAAGATCCTCAAGGACGAGTACGGCATCGAGCCGGCCGCTGGCGCGGTCGCGATCGCGGCCGGCCCGGCGTCCGCCGCGCCGGCCGAGGCTGCCGAAGAGCAGACCGAGTTCGACGTGATCCTGAAGGCGGCCGGCGCCCAGAAGATCAACGTGATCAAGGAAGTCCGCGCGATCACCGGCCTTGGCCTCAAGGAAGCCAAGGACCTGGTCGAAGCGGGCGGCAAGGCCGTGAAGGAAGGCGTCTCCAAGGCGGAAGCCGAAGAGATCGCCAAGAAGCTTCAGGATGCCGGCGCCGAAGTCGAACTGAAGTGATCGTTGCGCGCAACCAAAGGTTGCGTTAACCATTTGGGCTGGAATCGCGGTCACGCGGTTCCAGCCTGATGCGTCTCCGCGGGCGCCTCGACGACGAGGCTTCTTCGCAGGCGCATAGAGGACCCGGGCGCGTGATGTTGGGAAGTCACGCAGGCATGGGGTCCGTCGTCCGGCACGGCAAGGTCGCCCGTCCCCAGCGGGCACCTCGCAGGCAAGGCTAAGGGGTTCTTGAGCATGGCTCAGACGCATTCGGGTCACAAGCGCATTCGGAAATTCTACGGCAAGATCCGCGAAGTCGCGGAAATGCCGAACCTCATCGAGGTTCAGAAGTCGAGCTATGACCTGTTCCTGAACTCGGGCAGCGGGCCCGTTCCCCAGGATGGCGAGGGCCTGAAGGGCACGTTCCAGTCGGTCTTCCCGATCAAGGACTTCAACGAGACCTCGGTGGTCGAGTTCGTAAAGTACGAGCTCGAGGCGCCGAAATACGACGTCGACGAGTGCATGCAGCGCGACATGACCTATGCCGCGCCGCTGAAGGTCACGCTGCGCCTGATCGTCTTCGAGGTCGACGAGGAAACCGGCGCGCGCTCGGTCAAGGACATCAAGGAGCAGGACGTCTACATGGGCGACATGCCCCTGATGACGCCGAACGGCACCTTCATCGTCAATGGCACCGAGCGGGTCATCGTGTCCCAGATGCACCGCAGCCCCGGCGTCTTCTTCGACCATGACAAGGGCAAGACCCATTCCTCGGGCAAGCTCCTCTTCACCAGCCGGGTCATCCCCTACCGCGGCTCGTGGCTCGACTTCGAATTCGACGCCAAGGACATCGTCTACGCCCGCATCGACCGGCGCCGGAAGCTGCCGGTGACGACGCTGCTCTATTCGCTCGGCATGGACCAGGAAGGCATCATGGATGCCTTCTACGACACGGTGACCTTCCGCAAGGACGGCCATGGCTGGGCCACGCGCTTCTTCCCCGAGCGCATACGCGGCGCCAAGCCGACCCATGACATCATCAACGCCGCCACCGGCGAGGTCATTGCCCCCGCCGGCAAGAAGATCACGCCGCGCATGGTCAAGGAGTGGCAGGACAAGGGCGACATCGCCGAGATCCTGGTGCCCTTCGATGCCATCGTCGGCCGCTTCGCGGCGAAGGACATCATCAACGAGGAAACCGGCCTCATCTGGGTCGAGGCCGGCGACGAGCTGACCTGGGACATCGACGCCAAGACCGGCGACATCACCGGCGGCACCCTCAAGGTGCTGCTCGACAATGGCGTCACCGAGATCCCGACCCTCGACGTCGATAACGTCACCGTGGGTGCGTATATCCGCAACACGATGCAGGTCGACAAGAACATGAACCGCGACCAGGCGCTGATGGACATCTATCGCGTCATGCGCCCCGGCGAGCCGCCGACGCCGGATGCCGCGGACACGATGTTCCAGTCGCTGTTCTTCGACCCCGAGCGCTATGACCTCTCGGCCGTCGGCCGGGCGAAGATGAACATGCGCCTCGACCTCGACGCCGAGGATACGGTCCGCACGCTGCGCAACGCCGACATCATCGCCTGCATCCGGGCGCTGGTCGACCTGCGCGACGGCCGCGGCGAGATCGACGACATCGACCATCTCGGCAACCGGCGCGTGCGCTCGGTCGGCGAGCTGATGGAGAACCAGTACCGCGTCGGCCTGCTCCGCATGGAGCGCGCCATCCGCGAGCGCATGTCCTCGGTCGAGATCGACACGGTCATGCCGCAGGATCTCATCAACGCCAAGCCCGCGGCGGCGGCGGTGCGCGAGTTCTTCGGCTCGTCCCAGCTCAGCCAGTTCATGGACCAGACCAACCCGCTCTCCGAGGTGACGCACAAGCGCCGCCTGTCGGCGCTCGGGCCGGGCGGCCTGACGCGCGAGCGCGCGGGCTTCGAGGTCCGCGACGTCCACCCGACCCACTACGGCCGGATGTGCCCGATCGAGACGCCGGAAGGCCCGAACATCGGCCTCATCAACTCGCTCGCCAGCTATGCGCGGGTGAACAAGTACGGCTTCATCGAGACCCCCTACCGGCGGGTGAAGGACGGCCGGGTCACCGACGATGTCGTCTACATGTCGGCCACCGAGGAGATGCGCCACACGGTCGCGCAGGCGAACGCGAATCTCGATGCCGAGAGCCGCTTCGTCGACGACCTCGTCTCGACCCGCAAGGCGGGCGACTTCATGCTCAACCCGCCGGCCAACATCGACCTGGTGGACGTGAGCCCGAAGCAGCTTGTCTCGGTCGCGGCCTCGCTGATCCCGTTCCTTGAGAACGACGACGCGAACCGCGCGCTGATGGGCTCGAACATGCAGCGCCAGGCCGTGCCGCTGCTGCGCGCCGAGGCGCCCTTCGTGGGCACCGGCATCGAGGAGATCGTGGCCCGCGATTCCGGCGCCGCGATCACCGCGCGCCGGGCGGGCATCATCGACCAGGTTGACGCGATGCGCATCGTGGTCCGCGCCACCGAGGATCTCGCCCCCGGCGATCCCGGCGTGGACATCTACCGGCTACGCAAGTTCCAGCGGTCGAACCAGAACACCTGCATCAACCAGCGCCCGCTGGTGAAGGTGGGCGATACGGTGGCGAAGGGCGAGTTCATCGCCGACGGCCCCTCGACCGACCTGGGCGAGCTCGCCCTCGGCAAGAACGTCCTCGTCGCCTTCATGCCGTGGAACGGCTACAACTACGAGGACTCGATCCTGATCTCCGAGCGGATCGTGAAGGAGGACGTCTTCACCTCGATCCATATCGAGGAATTCGAAGTGGCCGCCCGCGACACCAAGCTCGGGCCGGAGGAGATCACCCGCGACATCCCGAACGTCGGCGAGGAAGCCCTGCGCAACCTCGACGAGGCGGGCATCGTCTATATCGGCGCCGAGGTCGGACCGGGCGACATCCTGGTGGGCAAGATCACCCCCAAGGGCGAAAGCCCGATGACGCCGGAGGAAAAGCTCCTCCGCGCCATCTTCGGCGAAAAGGCCTCGGACGTGCGCGACACCTCGCTCCGGCTGCCGCCGGGCGATTTCGGCACGGTGGTCGAGGTGCGGGTCTTCAACCGCCACGGCGTCGACAAGGACGAGCGCGCGCTGCAGATCGAGCGCGAGGAAGTCGAGCGGCTCAGCCGTGACCGGGATGACGAGCTCGCCATCCTCGAGCGCAACATCTATGCCCGCCTCAAGGACCTGATCCTCGGCAAGACCGCGGTGAAGGGCCCGAAGGGCGTGAAGGCCGGCTCCACCATCGACGAGGAGCTGCTCGGCACGCTCTCGCGCGGCCAGTGGTGGCAGCTCGCCCTCGGCGAGGATGCCGATGCCCAGGCGCAGGAGGCCCTGCACGCGCAGTTCGAGGCGCAGAAGAAGGCGCTGGAGCGGCGGTTCGAGGACAAGGTCGAGAAGGTCCGCCGCGGCGACGACCTGCCCCCGGGCGTGATGAAGATGGTCAAGGTCTTCATCGCGGTGAAGCGCAAGCTGCAGCCCGGCGACAAGATGGCCGGCCGCCACGGCAACAAGGGCGTCATCTCCCGCGTGGTGCCGGAGGAGGACATGCCCTTCCTCGCCGACGGCACGCCGGTCGACTTCGTGCTGAACCCGCTCGGCGTGCCGAGCCGCATGAATGTCGGGCAGATCCTCGAGACGCACATGGGCTGGGCCGCGCGCGGCCTCGGCAAGGCGATCGACGAGGGCCTGCAGGAGTACCGCCACAAGGGCGACATGACGCCGCTGAAGGAGGCGATGAAGATCGCCTACGGCCCGGACGTCTATGGCGAGGTCCTGTCGGAGATGGACGAGGGCGGCTTCCTCGAGGCGGCGGCCAACGTCACCCGTGGCGTGCCGATCGCGACCCCGGTCTTCGACGGCGCCAAGGAGGCGGACGTGAACGACGCGCTGGAGCGCGCCGGCTTCGACACCTCCGGCCAGTCGATCGTCCATGACGGCCGGACCGGCGAGCGGTTCGCCCGGCCCGTCACCGTCGGCGTCAAGTACCTGCTGAAGCTGCACCATCTGGTGGACGACAAGATCCACGCGCGGAGCACCGGCCCCTACAGCCTCGTCACCCAGCAGCCGCTCGGGGGCAAGGCGCAGTTCGGCGGCCAGCGTTTCGGCGAGATGGAGGTCTGGGCGCTGGAAGCCTATGGCGCCGCCTACACCTTGCAGGAAATGCTGACGGTGAAGTCCGACGACGTCGCGGGCCGCACCAAGGTCTACGAGTCGATCGTCAAGGGCGAGGACAATTTCGAGGCCGGCGTGCCGGAATCGTTCAACGTTCTCGTCAAGGAGATCCGCTCGCTCGGCCTCAATATCGAGCTTCTGGACTCGGAAGCGGAGTGAGGGCGCCCGGCGCCCTCCCTTTCCCCCCGATCGAGGAAATCAGATGAACCAGGAACTCACCAACCCGTTCAACGCCGTGGCGCCGATGCGCTCCTTCGACGAGATCAAGATCTCGCTGGCGAGCCCGGAACGGATTCTCTCGTGGTCCTACGGCGAGATCAAGAAGCCGGAGACCATCAACTACCGCACGTTCAAGCCCGAGCGGGACGGCCTGTTCTGCGCGCGCATCTTCGGTCCGATCAAGGACTACGAATGCCTGTGCGGCAAGTACAAGCGCATGAAGTATCGCGGCGTCGTCTGCGAGAAGTGCGGCGTCGAGGTCACGCTCCAGAAGGTCCGGCGCGAGCGCATGGGCCACATCGAGCTCGCCTCGCCGGTCGCGCACATCTGGTTCCTGAAGTCGCTGCCGTCGCGCATCGGCCTCATGCTGGACATGACGCTGCGCGATCTCGAGCGCATCCTCTATTTCGAGCAGTATGTCGTCATCGAGCCCGGCCTGACTGACCTGAAACAGGGCCAGCTGCTCGGCGAGGAAGAGTTCCTCGACGCGCAGGACCAGTGGGGCGAGGACGCCTTCCGCGCCGGCATCGGCGCCGAGGCCATCCGCGAGATGCTGGCCGCAATCGACCTCGATGCCGAGGCCGAGCAGCTGCGCGCCGATCTCGCCGAGGCGACGGGCGAGCTGAAGCCCAAGAAGATCATCAAGCGGCTGAAGCTCGTGGAATCCTTCCGCGAGAGCGGCAACCGTCCCGAGTGGATGGTGCTGACGGTGATCCCGGTGATCCCGCCCGAGCTGCGTCCGCTGGTGCCGCTGGACGGCGGCCGCTTCGCCACGTCCGACCTCAACGACCTCTACCGCCGCGTCATCAACCGCAACAACCGCCTGAAGCGGCTGATCGAGCTGCGCGCGCCCGACATCATCATCCGCA
>ERZ500977.66-NODE-66-length-21472-cov-7.800205_pt1 | contig 21472 bp, 22 predicted proteins | sample MGYA00248863_ERZ500977 | MGnify/ENA primary metagenome ERZ500977 (study PRJEB25958, sample SAMN03398581) | human skin metagenome | study: EMG produced TPA metagenomics assembly of the Human Skin Microbiome Metagenome (human skin metagenome) data set.
GGAAGGGCAGGGTCAGCGGCCCGAAGGACAGCGCCTCGTCGGCCCGCGCCCCCCCCCCCCCCCCCGCCCCCCCCGCCCCCGCCGATCTCCGCGACTGGTCCGCCCAGCCGACCCGGGCCGTCGACGCCACCCTCATCCGCGGCCTCGTCGCCACCGCGCTGGAGGAATGACCGGCGGGCCACCAGCCAACTTGACGACCCCGCGCGCCGGCCCCATAGGCTCTCGCCCATGACCGACATCGCGCGCATCCGAAACTTCTCCATCGTCGCCCATATCGACCACGGGAAATCCACCCTGGCCGACCGGCTGATCCAGATGACCGGCACCGTCGCCGACCGCGACATGAAGGCCCAGCTGCTCGATTCGATGGACATCGAGCGCGAGCGCGGCATCACCATCAAGGCCAACACCGTCCGCCTCGAATACCGCGCGCAGGATGGCGAGACCTATACGCTCAACCTCATCGACACGCCGGGCCACGTGGACTTCGCCTATGAGGTCTCCCGCTCGATGCGCGCGGTCGAGGGCTCGCTCCTCGTCGTCGATGCCTCCCAGGGCGTCGAGGCCCAGACGCTCGCCAACGTCTACCAGGCGATCGACGCCGGCCACGAGATCGTGCCCGTGCTCAACAAGATCGACCTGCCGGCGGCCGAGCCCGCCCGGGTGCGCGAGCAGATCGAGGACGTGATCGGCATCGACGCCTCGGACGCGGTGGAAATCTCGGCCAAGACCGGCCTCGGCATCGGGGCGGTGCTGGAAGCGATCGTCACCCGCCTGCCCGCGCCGAAGGGCGACCCCGAGGCCCCGCTGAAGGCGATGCTGGTCGACAGCTGGTACGACGCCTATCTCGGCGTCGTCGTGCTCATCCGCGTCATCGACGGCACGCTCCGCAAGGGCGAGCGGATCAAGATGATGTCGACCCATGCCCTCTATCCGGTCGACCGCATCGGCGTCTTCCGCCCCGGCATGGAGCCGGTCGAGGAACTCGGCCCCGGCGAGATCGGCTTCCTGACCGCCTCGATCAAGCAGGTGCGCGACACCCGCGTCGGCGACACCATCACCCACGAGCGCAAGGGGGCGACCACGCCGCTCCCGGGCTTCAAGCCCTCGATCCCGGTGGTGTTCTGCGGCCTCTTCCCCGTCGACGCCTCGGATTTCGAGGCACTGCGCGACGCGATCGAGAAGCTGCAGCTGAACGACGCGAGCTTCTCGTCCGAGATGGAAACCTCGGCCGCGCTCGGCTTCGGCTTCCGCTGCGGCTTCCTCGGGCTCCTCCACCTGGAGGTGATCCGCGACCGGCTGGAACGCGAATACAACCTCGACCTCATCACCACCGCGCCCTCGGTCGTCTACCACGTCTTCAAGACCGACGGCACGATGCTGGAACTGCACAACCCGGCCGACATGCCGGACTTGGTGCGCATCGACCATATCGAGGAACCGCGGATCAAGGCGACGATCCTCGTGCCCGACGAGTATCTCGGCGACGTGCTGAAGCTCTGCCAGGACCGCCGGGGCGTGCAGCTCGACCTCACCTATGCCGGCAGCCGCGCGATGGTGGTCTATGACCTGCCGCTGAACGAGGTGGTCTTCGACTTCTACGACCGGTTGAAATCGGTGACCAAGGGCTATGCCAGCTTCGACTATACCGTGACCGGCTATCAGGAGGACGACCTCGTCAAGATGCAGGTCCTCGTCAACGACGAGCCGGTGGACGCCCTCTCGACCATGGTCCACCGCGCCCGGGCCGAGGCGCGCGGCCGGGTGATGGTGGAGAAGCTGAAGGAGCTGATCCCCCAGCACCTCTTCAAGATCCCGATCCAGGCCGCGATCGGCGGCCGCATCATCGCCCGCGAGACGATCTCGGCGCTGCGCAAGGACGTGACGGCGAAATGCTACGGCGGCGACATCACGCGCAAGCGGAAGCTGCTCGACAAGCAGAAGGCCGGCAAGAAGAAGATGCGCCAGTTCGGCCGCGTGGAGATCCCGCAGGAAGCGTTTATTAATGCGCTGAAAATGGATAGTTGAGGGGACTTGGGACCTGTTCCCAACATCTAAAATTACTCAAGGGTGGTACCGGACTAAGTTTAGAATTATGTGGAATCACATATTATGGCACCAACGAATTCGCGATTAAATTGGCTAGCCACCTAATCGAACTTTACATCCTCCTTCAGGATGTGGCTCCAGATCTAGGGCCATGCCCCAACCATGGAATACACACCCCGTAAATGCGATATCTCCGGCAAATATTTCATGTGATTTTACAAAGTAATTTTCTGATCGAGACCTAATTTCAAATTTGGCAACCGTTATATCATCAGAATCTGTGTATTTTGATAAATGTGGAAACCTTTCAGCATAATCCGACACTTTTTTCTCTGCAAAAGAAATCGAAGTGTAGTGCCCGTCATCAATGCGAACCTTCAGTCTGTTCGCCGATGGGCTACACTCAACATCAGCTTCATAACCTTCTAATTGCCAATCATTTGAAACTATGAATGGAACAACTTGACCATAATACGAAATAGAGAGACTGACCCGCAGATAACCGTCAGAAAATCTACTCTGAGATATGAGCGGAATACCCCCGAACGCGACAGCAACATGGCACTTTGTAAATAAATTGCTTCCCGCATCAATAACCAAATCTCTCCTCATCCAATTAAATCTACCCTCAACTAATCCCCAATTTTCTCTTCCGCACCTCTTAAAGTTTCGGAGCTGTTCTTTAGTGAACGCACCAAAATCAGCTTCAATGTGATGCTTGCGGCAAAGTGCGATCATCCCCTTCGGTTCATGATGATTTCGTTCGCTCCAAGGAGGATCAAAGTGATGCCATTCCAAGTATGGACTCCCACAATCTGGGACCGGGCACCCAAATCCCACTTCCTTCCTTAGGATCTTTTTGACTCTCGCGGGGGGATTTCTGCTTACCACGATCATACGATCACAGCATTCGCTCTCTGGTTCAAGGATCAAGTTTACGTCTCGCTAACTCTTCCTAGCTTCCGCTCAGCCTTGCTTTCTTCGCGAGGATCCCCCATTATCCCCACGCACTGTTACGACGCTCGACCCGCTGTCTCGCCTCTTCGGCTTCAGCTTCGACCATCCGCTGACCGAGCCGGGCCGCCGCACTTCCGCGGGCGGCGACTAGAGGAGACATCACGATGGCCAATGGCACCGTGAAATGGTTCAACGCCACCAAGGGCTTCGGCTTCATCCAGCCCGAGGGCGGCTCGCGCGACGTGTTCGTCCACATCTCCGCCGTCGAGCGGGCCGGCCTCTCGGGCCTCCCGGACGGCCAGAAGGTCACCTTCGACATCGAGCGCGGCCGTGACGGCCGTGAGTCGGCCGCGAATCTCTCGCTGGCCTGACACTCTCGCGGGGGCGCGGCGCATCGCCGCGCTCCCGACCCATTGCTGAGAGGCAGGGCCGTCAGCCCTTCACCTCCTTGAGGGCCTCCAGGCAGGCCGCCTCGTCCCCGGCTTCCAGTGCAGCCTCGGCCCTGGCCAGCGCCTGATCCCGGGCCTCCCCGCCGCCAGCCGCATTCCCTGCCGCCCCGGCCGCCTGTTCCGCCGCCGTGCTCCCGCCAGATTGCTGCGCCGCCGCATCGTCGGCAGAGGTCGCCACGCCCGGGTCCGCACCGACCGGCGCCTCGGTTCCGTCCTTCGCCAGCCCCGATCCGCCCGTTTCGGGCGCCGCCGCCTGTCCCTCGCCCTGCGGGGTCGGGGTTGCGGTGTCGGACAGCGGCACGGTGGTTCCGTCCTTGGCGATGCCGCTTGTCTTCAGTGCCGCCATCTCTTCCTTGCAGTCCGCCAATGCCACGGACGCACTGCCCATCAGGGCCAGCGCAAGCACACAGGCCTTCCCGATCATCACGCTTCCTCCTTGCATCCTGCCGGGTTCCGTCCCGGCCTCTGCAAGTCAAACCGCCGCGGGCCCGGGCGGTTCCGTGTCAGCGCAATCCCGTCTCTTCGAGAAGATTCTTCTTCTTGGCCTCGTAGTAGTAGCCGCGGGCATACCAGCCCACCGCCGCATCGCGATCGCCTCCGGCGACGAGCCACGCCCCCCGCAGGTATTTCACCGCATATTTGAGGTTGGTCTCGGCATCGAGCAGCCCGTCCGGGCGGCCGTCATAGCCCATCTGCCGGGCGGTCTGCGGCAGGATCTGCATCAGCCCGTAATAGGGGCCGTTGCGGGCCTCCGGCCGGTGGCGCGATTCCCGGACCACCACCCGCTGCACCAGATCCTCCGGCACGGCATAGGCCTGCGCATAGGTCTCGATCAGGCCGCGCAGCTCCGGCGTCTCGTTCGGATAGAGCCCGGCGGCGCGGGAGGCCTCGGGTTCGGGAGCCGGGGCCGTCGCGCAGCCGGCGAGGGCCGGCAGGGCAAGGGCCATGACGAGGCCGCGAAACAGGCGGGCTGGACGAACGGGCACGGGCGGCGCCTCCGGGGCTGTTGCACGCCCCTTCCTCACCGCCCGTTAACCATCTTGTCAACCGGCGGCCACGCGGCCGCCGGTTTCCGGGTCAGTGGACCATCGCGCCCGCCGGCGTCGCCTTGCGGCGGCCGACGACGATCCCCTCGGCATCGGCGCTGACCGGCACCACCGCGCCGTCGAGGATTTCGCCGCCGAGCAGCTTCTCCGCCAGCGGGTCCTGCACCGCCTTCTGGATCACCCGCTTCAGCGGCCGGGCGCCATAGACCGGGTCATAGCCGCGGTTCGCGAGCCAGGTCCGCGCCGCCGCATCCACCTCCAGCGTGACGCCCCGCGCCGCCAGCCGCTGCGCGAGCTGCGCGATCTGGATGTCGACGATGCCGTCCATGTTGTCCCGGCTCAACCGGTCGAAGAGCACGATCTCGTCCAGCCGGTTCAGGAACTCGGGGCGGAAATGCGCCCGCACCGCCGCCATCACCTGGTCGCGCGCGCCCTCGCTGTCGGCGCCCTCGGGCAGGATGCTCAGCGCCTGGCTGCCGAGGTTCGAGGTCAGGATGATGAGCGTGTTCTTGAAGTCCACGACCCGCCCCTGCCCGTCGGTCAGCCGTCCGTCGTCGAGCACCTGCAGGAGCACGTTGAACACGTCCGGATGCGCCTTCTCGACCTCGTCGAACAGGATCACCTGGTAGGGCCGCCGCCGAACCGCCTCGGTCAGCACCCCGCCCTCGTCATAGCCGACATAGCCCGGAGGCGCGCCGATCAGCCGGGCGACCGAATGCTTCTCCATGAATTCGCTCATGTCGATCCGGACCATCGCCTGGTCGTCGTCGAAGAGGAAGGCGGCCAGCGCCTTGGTGAGCTCGGTCTTGCCGACGCCGGTCGGGCCGAGGAAGAGGAAGCTCCCCAGCGGCCGGTTCGGGTCGTTGAGGCCCGCGCGCGCCCGGCGCACGGCGTTCGACACCGCCTCCACCGCCTCGCGCTGGCCGATGACCCGGCGGCCGAGCTCCTCCTCCATGCGCAGGAGCTTCTCGCGCTCGCCTTCCAGCATCCGGTCCACGGGGATGCCGGTCCAGCGCTCGACGACCTGGGCCACGTGCTCCGGCGTCACCGCCTCCTCGACCATGACGTCGCCTTCCTTGCCCTCGGCCGCCTCGAGCTCCTTCTCCAGCCCGGGGATGATGCCGTAGGCGAGCTCGCCCGCCTTCGCGAGGTCGCCCTTGCGCTTGGCCGTCTCCAGGTCGATGCGGGCCTGTTCCAGCTGTTCCTTGATGTCGGCCGCGCCCTTCAGCTTGTCGCGCTCCGCCTGCCAGCGCGCGGTCATCGCCGCCGACTGCTCCTCGAGGCCCGCCAGCTCCTTCAGGAGCCGCGCCAGCCGGTCCTGGCTCGCGACGTCATGCTCCTTCTTCAGCGCCTCGGCCTCGATCTGCTTCTGCAGGATCTCGCGGTCGAGGGCGTCGAGTTCCTCGGGCTTCGAATCGACCTCCATCCGCAGGCGGCTCGCGGCCTCGTCCATCAGGTCGATGGCCTTGTCCGGCAGGAAGCGGTCGGTGATGTAGCGGTGCGAGAGGGTCGCGGCGGCGACGAGCGCGGAATCCATGATCCGCACGCCGTGGTGCACCTCGTACTTCTCCTTGATGCCGCGCAGGATCGAGATGGTGTCCTCGACCGTCGGCTCGCTCACCACCACCGGCTGGAACCGCCGCGCCAGCGCCGCGTCCTTCTCGACATACTTGCGGTATTCGTCGAGCGTGGTCGCGCCGACGCAGTGCAGCTCGCCCCGGGCCAGCGCCGGCTTCAGCAGGTTCGAGGCATCCATCGCCCCGTCCGCCTTGCCCGCGCCCACCAGCGTGTGCATCTCGTCGATGAAGAGGATGATCTCGCCGGCCGCCGCCTGAACCTCGTTCAGCACCGCCTTCAGCCGCTCCTCGAACTCGCCACGATATTTCGCACCGGCGATGAGCGCGCCCATGTCGAGCGCCAGCAGGCTCTTGTCCTGCAGGCTCTCCGGCACGTCGCCGTTGACGATGCGGAGCGCGAGGCCCTCGGCGATCGCGGTCTTGCCGACGCCGGGCTCGCCGATCAGCACCGGGTTGTTCTTCGTCCGCCGGCTCAGCACCTGCATGGTGCGCCGGATCTCGTCGTCGCGGCCGATGATCGGGTCGATCCTGCCCTCGCGGGCGGCCTCGGTCAGGTCGCGGGCATATTTCTTCAGCGCGTCATACTGCTGCTCGGCCGAGGCCGAGTCGGCGGTGCGCCCCTTGCGCAGGTCGTTGATGGCGCCGTTCAGCCCCTGCGCGGTCACGCCCGCGGCCTTCAGCGCCTCGGCCGCCGCCGATTTGACCATGGCGAGCGCGGTCAGCAGGCGCTCGACCGTCACGAAGCTGTCGCCGGCCTTTTCCGCCAGCTTCTCCGCCTCGGCCAGCACCTTCGCCGCCTGCGTGTCCATGTAGAGCTGGTCGCTGCCCTGCACCTTCGGCACCTTGGCGACCGCCACGTCCACCGCCTGCTTCGCCGCCTTCGCGTCGCCGCCGGCCTTCTCGATCAGTCCGGCCGCCATGCCCTGGTCGTCGTCGAGCAAAGCCTTCAGCAGATGCTCGGGCAGCACCCGCTGGTTGCTTTCCCGCAGCGCGATCGTCTGCGCCGCCTGAACGAAGCCCCGCGCCCGCTCGGAGAATTTCTCGAAATTCATCTGTCTCCCCTTCCAGCACCTCAAGGGACGCCCATGATCTTGGCACGTCTCCTCCTGCCCACAAGTGAGGTAGGAACCACGCAGGGACGTTGCAAGAATGCAACGCACCCCGGCAGCCCGTTCGCGACGATTTTCCGCAGGCCAGGTCCCGGGGCCCGGGAGCCGCCGGAGAGGGCCGTCCGCGCGCGAACGCGCGACGGCCAGATCCGTCACATCAACGCGTAGGCGTTGTTCATCAGGACGATGCGGATCGCGTAGAGGGCAATGATGACGATGACGGGCGACAGGTCGAGCCCGCCCATGTCCGGAAGCACCCGCCGGATCGGCCCGTAGACCGGTTCCAGCAGGCGGTTCAGCCCCATCCACACCTGCCAGACCAGCGGCTGGTTCCGGTTCAGCACGTTGAAGTTGATGAGCCAGCTCATGATCACATGGGCAATGACGATGAACCAGGCGACGTCGAGCACGAGCAGCAGAATCTGGAGGAGCGAGGTCATCGGGAGTCCGTGCGGCTGTCAGGAGCCCGAGGGCCTACACTGCCGGCGGTCCACCCGCAAGGCTCGCGGGACGGAGGGGACTCCCCCCCCGGGGACTCCCCCGGCCTGCGCCGGGCCGATCGGCCTTTCGCCCTCTGCCGGGCGATCAGGGGATCGGCACCACCGGCTTGCGGTCGAGGACCGTCCGGCCGAACAGGCTCTCGACCAGTTCGGTCATCACGAAGGCACTGCGCCCGCGCTCGTCGAGGAAGGGGTTGAGCTCGACCACGTCGACCGAGCCGACGAGGCCGGACTCGGCCAGCATCTCCATGACGAGATGCGCCTCGCGATAGGTCGCGCCGCCGGGGACCACCGTGCCGCTGCCCGGCGCCACCGCGGGATCGAGGAAATCGACGTCGAGGCTGACATGCAGGCTCACCCCCTCCGCCCGCCACCGGGCCAGCCGCTCGGCCAGCAGCCGGCTGACGCCGTCCTCGTCGATCCGGCGCATGTCGACGCAGTCGAGGCCGAGGGCCCGGATGCGGTCCCGCTCCTCGGGGTCGATCGAGCGCGCCCCGAAGACGCAGACCCGCGCCGGCGGCACCGGATGCAGCGGGCGGTCCCCCAGCACCGGCGCCAGCGACGGGTCGCCGGTGACGAGCGACAGAACCATCCCGTGCAGGTTGCCGGAGGGCGAGGTGGCGGGGGTGTTGAAGTCGGCATGGGCATCGATCCACAGGACCGCCAGCTCGCGCCCCGCCGCGGCCGCGGCCCGCGCGACGCCCGTGATCGAGCCCATCGAGATCGAATGGTCGCCGCCGAGGAACAGCGGCACCGTCCCCTCCGCCGCGGCGTCATGCGCGGCGTCGTGGATCAGCCGCACCCAGCCGGCAATCTCGGCGATGTGCCGGCAGCGCTGGCCGTCGGCCAGATCCATCGCGACCGGCACCGGATCGGCCTCGTTGAGCGTCCCGCGGTCCTCGACCCGATGCCCGAGGCGGGCGAGCGCGGGCACCAGCCCCGCCGTCCGCAGCGCCGCCGGCCCCATGCCGGTCCCGGCCGCCGCCCCGCCCTTTTCGAGCGCGAAGCCCATGACCGCGATGTCTCTGCGCTGCTGCACGTGCCGTCCCCGTCCTGGTGCCTGTCGCGGCGATCCTACGGCAAGCCGCCGCCGAGCGGAACGCGCGCGCGGGGACAAGGGAAGATCGCCCTTGAAACTGGCGCTGCGACGCAACAGATGGCGGAGCGACGGCTGCGGGCAGAGGACAGGTTCAAGTGGCATCCATCGTCTCGATCCGTGACGTCCATAAGGTCTATCCCTCTGGTCTCGCGGCGCTGAAGGGCGTGAACCTGGAAATCGAGCAGGGCGAGATCCTTGCGCTGCTCGGGCCGAACGGCGCGGGCAAGACCACCCTCATCTCCTCGGTCTGCGGCATCTCGACGCTGACCTCCGGCAGCATCACCGTCGGCGGGCACGATGTCGTGCGCGACTTCCGCGCGGCGCGGAAGATGATCGGCCTCGTCCCGCAGGAAGTCGCGATCGAGCCCTTCGAGACGGTGTGGAACGGCGTGCGCTTCACCCGCGGCCTTTTCGGCCAGCCCCGCGACGACGCCTGGCTGGAACAGGTGCTGCGCGAGCTGTCGCTCTGGGACAAGCGGTTCGAGCCCAACAAGGCCCTGTCCGGCGGCATGAAGCGCCGCGTCCTGATCGCCAAGGCCCTGTCCCACCGGCCGCCGGTGCTGTTCCTCGACGAGCCGACGGCGGGCGTCGACGTCGAACTGCGCAAGGCGATGTGGGAGACCGTGGCGCGGCTCCGGGCAACCGGCACCACGATCATCCTCACGACCCACTATATCGAGGAGGCCGAGGCGATCGCCGACAGGATCGGCGTCATCAACGGCGGCCGCATCCTGCTCGTCGAGGAAAAGGCCAAGCTGATGGCCCGGATGGGCAGCAAGACGCTCAGGATCATCCTGAAGGACCCGGTCGAGACCGTGCCGGCCGCGCTGGCCGACTACGGCCTCGACCGCGCGCCGGACGGGCAGAGCCTCACCTTCACCTATACCGCCGGCAGCGAGCGCAAGGGCATCGTCAGCCTGCTCCAGTCCGTGCGCGATGCCGGCCTCGTCGTGACAGACCTCGAAACGCACCAGAGCTCGCTCGAGGACATCTTCGTCAGCCTGGTCAGGGAGCCGGCATGAACGTCACCGCCATCGTCGCCATCTACCGCTTCGAGATGAAGCGGTTCTTCCGTACCGTGGTGCAGAGCCTCATCTCCCCGGTCATCTCGACCGCGCTCTATTTCATCGTCTTCGGCACGGCGATCGGGTCACGGCTGCAGGCGGTGGACGGCGTGAGCTACGGCGCCTTCATCGTGCCCGGCCTCATCATGCTGACCGTGCTGATGCAGAGCGTCTCCAACGCGGCCTTCGCGATCTATTTCCCGCGCTTCATCGGCACCTTCTACGAGCTCCTGTCCGCGCCGGTCTCGGCGCTGGAGATCGTCGCGGGCTATGTCGGGGCGGCGGCCACGAAATCCTTCATCATCGGCATGGTGATCTTCGCCACGGCGCATCTCTTCGTGACCCTGCCCGTCGCGCATCCGGTGCTGATGGTGGCCCTGCTGATGCTCACCTGCATCAGCTTCTCCCTCTTCGGCTTCATCATCGGCATCTGGGCGAAGAATTTCGAACAGCTGCAACTGGTGCCGATGCTGGTCCTCTCGCCGCTCGTCTTCCTCGGGGGCGCCTTCTACTCGATCGACATGCTGCCAGGGCCATGGCGGACGGTCGCGCTCTTCAACCCGGTCGTCTACCTCGTCTCGGGCTTCCGCTGGTCGTTCTTCGGCCAGGCGGAGGTGGCGATCGGCCTCAGCCTACTGGCGATCGCGGCCTTCATGGGCATCTGCCTCGGGCTCGTCATGTGGATCTTCCGCACCGGTTACCGGGTGCGCACATGAGCCAGCGCCGGGCCCTGCTCCTCGTCAACCCCCGCGCGCGCCAGGGCACTGCGGTGGAAGCGGCGGTCGCCCGTCTGACGGCGGGCGGGATCGCGGTCCGGCCGGAGACCTTCTCGGCCGGAACCGAGGCCGCCGACGACATCGCGCGCCTCGCCACCGACGCCGATCTCGTGGTGATCGCCGGCGGCGACGGCACCCTCAGCCGGTCGGCGGGGGCGCTCCTGAAGACCGGCCTGCCGCTCGGGATCCTGCCGACGGGCACCGCGAACGACCTCGCGCGGACGCTGGAGATCCCGACCAACCTCGTGGCGGCCGCCGATGTCATCGTGGCCGGGCGGCGGCGGCGCATCGACGTCGGCAGCGTCAACGACTGCACCTTCTTCAACGTCGCCACGATCGGTCTCGGCGTCGATCTGGCCCATACGCTCGATTCCGACCTGAAGCGCCGCTGGGGCCGGCTGAGCTATGCCATCGCCGCCGCGAAGGTGATGATGCGCGCCCGTCCCTTCCGCGCCTGGATCCGCGAGAACGGGATGGAGACCAAGGTCCGCACCCTCCAGGTCGCGGTCGGCAACGGGCGCTTCTACGGCGGCGGCACGGTGGTCGAGGAGAATGCCGCGATCGACGACGGGCATCTCGACCTCTACAGCCTCGAATTCGAGAGCGTCGTGAAACTCGCGCTGATGATGCGCGCCTTCCGCACCGGCGGGCACGGCGCCTGGGACGACGTGCGCTCGCTGAAGGGTCTGAAGTTCGAGATCCGCACCCGCAAGCCGCGCAAGGTCAATGCCGACGGCGAGTTGGTGACGGAGACCCCGGCGCTCTTCAAGATCCACCCGGCGGCGCTGGAAGTCTTCACGCCCTGACCGGCACAAGTCCGGGACCACGCCCGATGCGGGTGCCGGCCCGGATGGAGGTCAGCAATTCCGGAAATTGATGCCGGGTTCAGGCCGCTCTTGCAAAAAAGGAGACCCGGTTGCGACCGGCCTCCTTCGAGTTGTAGAGCGCCTGGTCGGCGCGGCGGATGATCATCTCGGCGTCGGTATCGGCGGCCGAAGCGATGGCGACGCCGATCGAGACCGTCACATCCACCTCGCCCGCCCCGTTCGGCAGGAGAACCGGGTGCCCCTCGACGGAATGGCGGATGCGTTCGGCGGCCTGGGCGGCGGCATGCTGGTCGATATCCGGCATGGCCACGAAGAACTCCTCGCCGCCGAAACGGGCGACGAGATCGACTCCGCGGATGTTCTCCTGCAGGCGGCGCGAGAATTCCTTGAGCACAGTGTCGCCCGCGTCATGGCCGAAGCGGTCGTTGACCGACTTGAACTTGTCGAGGTCGATCATCATCACCGCGAAGACGCCATCGGTCTCCCGGGCACGGTCCATCACCCGCAGCATGTGCTGGCTGGCATAGCGGCGGTTGTAGATGCCGGTCAGCGGATCGGTCACCGCCATCATGAGCCCGTTGCGGACATTCGAACGCAGCCGGTCCGAATAGCGCTTGCGGCGCAGCTGCGAGCGGATGCGCGCGACCAGCTCGCTGACGTCGAAGGGGGATTCGATATAGTCCGAGGCCCCGAGGTCGAGCCCCTTGGCCGCGGTCTGGACGTCCCCGTTCTCGACGACGAGAATCACCGCCGACTGGCGCGTCTCGGGCTTGGCCCGGAGTGCCGAGACGAGGCGCAGTCCGTCGCCACCCTCCATCAGGTTCTGGTGGACGACGAAGCAGTCGGGCAGCTCGAGGCAGGCGAGGTTCATCGCCTCGCGCTCGGAATTGGTGACGATGGTGGTGACGCCGAGCCGGTCACGCAGCTGCGCGGCCCACTCCGCGCCCTTCTCGCCCGAGGGCGGCGCCAACAGGAGGGGCCCGCCCATTTCCAGGTCGATTTCCTGCTCGCAGATGAAATCGGTAAGGCCGAGCTCGCGCGAGGTCATGTCGCGCAGCCGCAGCTCGTCGAACATCATCTTCATGCGCATCAGGTTGCGCACCCGGGCGAACAGCGCCAAGTCATTGAAGGGCTTTGATAAAAAATCGTCGGCGCCGGCCTCCAGGCCACGGATCCGCTCCTCCGGCGTGTCGAGGGCGGTCACCATGATCACGGGAATGTGCGCGGTGTCGGGATTGGACTTGAGGATCATGCACACCTCGAAGCCATCCATCTCCGGCATCATCACGTCGAGCATCACCATGTCGGGCTGCTCGGACCGAGCCATTTCCAGCGCCTGCTGGCCATTCTCGGCGACCACGACGTCATAGTAGGCGGAGGACAGCTTTGCGCGCAGCAGGAGTCGGTTCGTCGCGACATCGTCGACAACCAGAACCCGACCCGACATTCGTCTCCCTCCCGCTGAGGCGAGGAGCCCCTTGGCAATGAGCCTGACATTAGGCCGAAATATGTTAACGAATGGTTTCCTGCGGACCATGGCCGAACGAAGGACGAACAGGCTCGAATGAAACTGGCGGCGGCGATCGACATCGGGCAGGTTGCGCTTCTCTGGCTCACGACGGATCCCGAGCGCATCGGCGCCTTTCTGGGCGCGAGCGGGGCGGATCCGGCGGCCCTGTCCGGACTGGCCGCCGACCCGCAGTTCCTCGGCTTCGTGCTCGACTTCCTCCTTGCCTCGGACGAGAGCGTGCTGGCCTTCGCCGCCTCCGCCGGCCTGCCACCCGAGGCGGTCGCGCGGGCCCGGGCCACCCTGCCCGGCGGTGAGGTGCCCGACTGGACCTGAGCCACGCGGCAGGCTAGGCCGGCGGCGCGGCGGGATGCCGGGACAGGATCGGAGCGACGGACCCTTGAACGAGATTCGCGGTCTCATATTCGACAAGGACGGCACCCTCTTCGACTTCCACCGGACCTGGGCGGCCTGGGGCGCCGGCCTGATCCTGCGGCTGGCCGGCAACGACCCGGCGGCCGCCCGGCGGCTGGCCGTCGATCTCGGCTTCGACCTCGACGCCGTCGCCTTCCTGCCCGACAGCCCGCTGATCGCGGGGACGCTGGAGGTGCTCGTCGAGGCGGTGCTGCGGCTCCTGCCCGGCTGGGACGAGGCGGCGCTGCGCCGCCTGGTGCTGGAGGAGACCGAGGCGATTCGCCCGGTCGAGATCACGCCGCTCGGCCCGCTTCTCGCCCGGCTGCGCGCCGCGGGCCTCAGGCTCGGAGTCGCCACCAACGACGCCGAATCTCCGGCGCGCGCGCATCTCGCCAGCGCGGGCGTGCTCGACGCCTTCGATTTCGTTGCCGGCTACGACAGCGGCTTCGGGGCCAAGCCGGGACCGGGGATGCTCGACGCCTTCTGCGCGGCAACGGACCTCGCGCCGGGTGCCTGCGCCATGCTCGGCGACAGCCTGCACGATCTCAAGGCGGCACGGGCGGCCGGGATGGCGGCAGTCGCCGTCCTGTCCGGCCCCTCGGGCGAAGACGAGCTGCGCGGCCATGCGGATGTCGTGCTTCCCGACATCGCGGCCCTTCCGGACTGGCTCGATCTGCCCCGCCAGGCTCAACAAAGGTGAACGTCTTCCGCCGCTCATTCAGGGTTTGGTAACCAAACCCGCCAAATGTCGCCGCACCACACCAGGGAGCTGCGGCGCATGATCGAGATGGTAAGCCTGCTGGCGCGGAAGCTGCGCAGCCGCGGCGTTGCCCCATCCCCCCTGCCCGAGATCGAGCTGATCGGCAATGAATTCGCCCGGCTCGTCGAGGACAAGCTGCGTCCGCTGGTGAAGACCAATCTCGGCGCGATCGTGCTCGAATGTGTCGTCGAGAAGATGTCCGAGGCGACGGCCCGGATCTCGGTGCCCGCGATGATCGGCGTCGTCGAGCTGGAAGATTGCGACACGCTCGGCCTGCTCGGTCTCGACACCGACCTCGCCTATCACTTCATCGACCTGATGCTGGGGGGCGATCCCTCGGTGGCGCCAATGCCCACCGCCCGGACCTTCACCGGCATCGACGTGGCGCTGGGCCGGCTCTATCTCGACGCCCTCCTCGCCGCCTTCTCGAGTGCCATCGAGAGCAGCATGAGCCGGCCCGTCGCCAAGCGGTTCACCCTGCGCGAGCAGCGGCAGGACGTGTCGCAGGTCCGGCTCGCGCCGGATTATGTCGACGTGCTTACCCTCAGCATCGCCCTCGATGTCGGGCTCGCGGCGCGGGCCGGCAAGTTCGTGATGGTCCTGCCGCTCGCCACCCTCGACGCGCTGCGCGCCTCGCTCCGGCGCCAGGGCGGCGGGCCGGTGGCGACCCGGACCGACGATCTGTGGCGCGCCAACATGCGCCGGGCCGCGGCCGCCTCGCCGGTGGTGGTGGACGGCGTCCTGCACCGCCAGCGCATGGCCCTCTCGGCCCTGATGGCCCTGAAGGCTGGTGACGTGCTGGAACTGCCGCCGGGCGCGGTGAATGCCGTCCAGCTCCACATCCGCCAGCCGGGCGACCGCACCGCACAGGTCGCCACCGGCCAGCTCGGCGCCTTCGAGGGCCGCAAGGTGATCAAGCTCGCCACCCCGGTCGATCCCCGCGTCCGCCGCGCCGTGGAACGGGCTCTCTGAGCGGGGCCTGCGCGGATCCTTTCGAAGCGGCCCTCCGCTCGCTCGGACAGGGGGTGCCCGGGAAAGACGTCTGGAAAACGCAACCTCGCACCCGCCTGAGGATCCGCGCAAGGGGCCGCGGGCATGCGCCCCTCCCCGCGCACCTGCGCTCACCCTGATCCGCAGGCGCGACGGCCGATAGCCATCGCACGGACTTGCGCAAGGCATCGCCGCGGCCGAAAGCGCAGGAGGGTCAGGCCGCCGCGACAGAGTCACCCGCAGACCCGTCGCGGGCGTCGAGACCCGGGACCGGGCCGGGTGCTCAGGTCAGCTTGCCGAGCTGGCTCTCGAGGGCGTCCTTCAGGTCGCCCACGACAAAGGGCTTGGCGATGAAGCAGTCCACCGCCTCGTTGGCCTGGTCCCGATAGGCGGCGGAGGTGGCGAGGAAGACCGGCGTCGCCTTCAGGACCGGATGCGCCTTGATCTTCTGCGCCAGTTCGGCGCCCGAGATCCCGGGCATGTTCAGGTCCGAGATGACGAGGTCGAAGCGCCGGCCCATCATCTGCTCCAGCGCCTGTTCGCCACTTGCGGCGAGAGCCACGTCGATGACGCCGAGCTGCTTCAGGACCTGCCGTGCCATGCCTCGCATGGACTGCTGGTCGTCCACGACGAGAACGGCGATGGTGCGGGCTGCTGGCATGATCGTCTCTCGCTCCGGATCCGGTGGCGCAGGCTACGCGTCCGGTGGTAAACGTTCGGCAAACCGCAGGGACGCGGAGCGGTCCGGGGAGGCCCCGGGCTCCGGCCCACCCCCGGGCCACGCCGCGTGATGGCAGATCCGCTCTGCAAGGCCATCCAGTTCGACGACCTCCGTGACGGACCCCGCCTCCACCGCCGCCCGCGGCATGCCCCAGACGACCGACGAGCGGGAGCCCTGTGCGAGGCAGACTGCGCCGGCGCGGTACATCGCGCCGAGACCGGCGGCGCCATCCCGGCCCATGCCGGTCAGGATCACGCCCACGGCCCCGCTCCCCGCGCTTCGCGCCACGCTCTCGAAGAGGACATCGACCGACGGGCGATGCCCGGTCACCGGCGGCAGGTCGGAAAGGATTGTCATGATGCCGGTCCGGCGCGCGGCGACCTGGAGATGCCAGTCTCCCGGCGCCAGCCGCACCATGCCGGGGCGGAGCAGCTCGCCGTCGGCTGCGACCGCCACGTCGCTGCCGAGGCTGGCCGCCAGCCGCTGCGCGAACCGCTCGGGATAGCCCTTGGGCATGTGCTGCACGATGACGATCGGTGGCATCGACCGCGGCAGCTCGGACAGGATCCGCCCCAGCGCGCTGACGCCTCCCGTCGAGGCTCCCATCGCGACAAGGCCGCGCCGCGCGACAGGCTGCCCGGACCGGGCCAGACCACCCGCCGGGACCCCATGCGGCCCGACCCGCGTGTCTCGCCCGAGGTTTGACAGGGCGGCCATGCGGATCTTTGCCTGAAGCTGGCTCGCGAAGGCGTCGAGCGCCTCCGGGCTCTGCGGCTTCTGCAAAACCTCGAAGGCGCCCATCTGCAGGGCCGTGATGCTGGTCTCGGCTCCCTCGGCGGTGGAGCTCGACACCATGATCACCGGCATCGGGCGCAACAGCATGATCTTCTCAAGAAGGTCGAGGCCGCTCATGCCGGGCATTGTCACATCGAGCGTGATGACATCCGGCGCCTCGGTGCGGATCAGCGCGCGGGCCTCCTGCGCATCCCCCGCCGTCGCCACGACCACGATATCGTCAGTCGAAGACAGTGCCCCCATGATGATCCGGCGCATCAGCGCACTGTCATCGACGACAGCAACCCGGATCGGGTTGGGGCCAAGGGGGCTGGAGGTCATCGCCACCTGCGCCGGTAGATGGTCTGGCCCTCGGCCTCGAGCAGTGGGTGCGGAACCAGCAGGCTCTCGGAATGGCCGAGGTAGAGCAAGCCACCCGGGCGCAGCAGCCCGGCCATGCGGTCAATGATGATCGCCCGCATCTCGGTCGTGAAATAGATGAGGACATTGCGGCAGAAGATCACGTCGAAAGGCGCGCGGAAGGGCAGCGGCTCGATCAGGTTGAGCGTCCGGAACACCACCAGGTCGCGGATTGGATCCCCGATGGACATGCCATCCGCGCACCGGGTCAGAAAGGGGACGCCCCGGAACCGCATCGGAACCGCCCGCGCGCGATCCGGCGTGTAGACGCCGCGCATCGCCCGTTCCAGAACGTCAGTGTCGATGTCTGTCGCAAGGATCCGACGCTCGCGCCCCGCCAGCATCTCCGCCTGAGAATAAAGGATAAAGGCGATGGAATACGGCTCCTCGCCGGTCGAGCAGCCAGCCGACCACACGCGGAAACGCCGGGTCGGGTCGTCGGCGGGGCGCCGCTGGATCTCGCGCTCCAGATGCTCGAAGTGATGCGCCTCGCGGAAGAAGGACGTGAGGTTGGTGGTCAGGGCATTGGTGAAATTCTGGTGCTCGGCAGCGCCGGCGGGCGTGTCAAGAAAGTCGAGATAGGCAGTAAAGCTCGGCAGGTCCAGCTCGCGCAGGCGCCGGGACAGCCGCGAATAGACCATGGGCCGCTTGGTGCTGCCGAGTTCCACCCCCAGCATGTCTGCCCCGCGGGCTACGATGCGGCGCAGGTCGGTCTCCGACAAGTGGTAGTCGCCGACAGCTCGGCTGGCTTCCTCGCCGGACCGGCCCCGGAACGGATGGGAAAAGCTCACGCTGCGACATCCGGCGCAGATAAGCCATACAGCCCGGCAAGGTGCAGGATGGTCACGAGCCGCCCATCCTCTGTCGTGACGAGGGCCTGGCTCAGCATCGTCTCGGCGATCGCCGGCGGCGCCTTCAGCTCCGAAGGCTCGACAGTGAGAATGTCGGACACGGCATCGACAAGGATGCCAAGCGCCTGCGTGCCGAGGCAGGTGATCACGATCACATGGGTGTCGCCCGCAACCGTCAGCACGCCGAAGAGGCGGGCACGGAGGTCATGAATCGGAATTATCGTGCCGCGCAGGTTCAGCACGCCGCGCGCATGGGGAGGCTGGTTCGGCAGCGGCGTAGTGCGCGACCATCGGATGATCTCGCGCACCGAGGCGATCGGGATGCCGTAGGTCTGGCCCTCGACGCGGAAGGTCACGAACTGGCAGGGGTTGCCCGGCGCCACGCCGGCGGCGGGCACATGCTCGCCCGAGCCGGCGGCGTCCTCGGAATCGGCGATCATCAATGCACTCCTTCGAAGAGACGCCCGCCAGCGTCGCCCAGATCGAGCAGCGCGGAGACGTCGAGGATCAGCGCCACATGGCCATCGCCGAGGATCGTCGCACCACCCACTCCGGTGACGCGGCTGACATTCTCGTCGAGGGTCTTGAGCACGATCTGCCGCTGGCCGATCAGATCGTCGACGAGAACGACGACCAGGCCATCGGTTTCGGTATCGACCACCAGCGCGCCTCCCAGGCCCGGCCGTGTCTCGGGCAGCCCGAGCTTCTCGCGCAGCGAGAAGACGGGCAGGTAGTCGTCCCGGACCCGGATGACCTGCATCCGGTCCGGCAGCTCCGAGACCGCATTCGGGGTGATGGAGATCGCCTCCACCACGTTCGACAGCGGCAGGATGTACTGCTGGTCGGCGATCCGGACTGCCATCCCGTCCATGATCGCAAGAGTCAGCGGCAGCACGATGGTGAAGCAGGTCCCCTGCCCCGGCGTACTGCCGAGCGTGCAGCGGCCACCGAGCTCGATGATCTTGCGCCGGACGACATCCATCCCCACGCCCCGGCCGGACACGGACGAAAGCTCCGGGGCTGTCGAAAAGCCGGGCTGAAAGATCTGCGCCTCGATCGTCGCGACATCCGGCGTCTCGTCCGGGGCGATCAGCCCGCGCTGGCGCGCCTTGGCAAGGACCGCCTGATGGTCGATGCCGCGGCCATCGTCGGTCAGTGTGATATGCACCCGGCCGGCCCGCTGCTCGGCCTTGAGGGTCAGCGTGCCGACCGGCGGCTTGCCCACGGCCCGGCGCTCCTCCGGCGTCTCGATGCCGTGGTCCATCGCGTTGCGCACCATGTGCATCAACGGCTCGCTCAACTCCATGATCACCGTCGTATCGACTTCGACATCCTCGCCGATCGTCACCAGCCGCACATCCTTGCCAAGCAGGTCGCAGAGGTCGCGCACCAGCCGCGGCATCCGCGCGAAGGCTGCCCGCACCGGCTGGGCGCGGATCGCCATAACGCTTTCCTGCAGCTCCCGCGTCTGGCGGTTCAGCGTCTCCAGCAGGGTGTCCAGAGTGGGATTGCCGCCGGGCACGTTCTGTGACACCGCCGCCTGCGCAATCAGCACTTCACCGACGAGGTTCACGAGCCGGTCCACCCGCGTCAGGTCGACCCGGAGCGTGCGAGGGGGCATGCCCTTGCCGGCCACCGGCGGCTCTGGGTCGTGGAGCGAGAGAGGCGCAGGCGCTGGATCCGGCGGCGTCACGGCGACCGGGGGCAGCGCGGGGGGCTTGGCAACCGCAATGGGGGCGGCGGGCGCAGGTTCCTCGGGGAGCACCACGGACGCCAAGGCATCCGCAGGCGCCGCGGGGCCCTCTTCCGACCCCGAGTATGTGATGACGATCTCGGCACAATAGGCGTAGGTCTCGAGAAAGGCTTCGAGGGCGCCCCGCGACTCGATCACCTCGAGCTCCAGCCGCCAGACCAGCGGACATTCGCCAACCTTGTAGTCGGCGATTTCCGGCACGTCGTTTTCCACCGCCACCGAGAGAAGGCCGTGCCCGCGGGCCGCCCGGATGAGCCGCAGCGGCTCGAAACCGGCGATCAAGAAGTCCGGCCCCGCTATAAGGTGGACTGTCGCGGTCTCCGGCCCTTCGTCCTGCTCGACCTCCACCACGGCCGAGGGGGCGGCCACAGCAGGGGCCGGTGCCGGCGGGGTGACGGGCGGAACCGCGGGATCAGGCGCATCGCCGGTACGGGCACAGACGCGGATCTGCCGGATGATCTCGCCCGCACGCACGACCGGGCCGGGGCTCCCGTCATGGATCGCCTCGACCAGCCCGGTCATGATGTCGGTCGCCCGGAGCAGCGTCTTGGCCACCTCGGCGCTCAGCGCCACCGCGCCGCTGCGCAGCCGGTCGAGGAGCGTTTCCAGCTCATGGGCAAAATTGACGAGCGCGCCGAAGCCGAAGGCCGCGGCGCCGCCCTTTATCGAGTGAACGGCCCGGAAGGCGGCATGCACCACCTCCGGGTCCGAACTGCCCAGCAGCAGGTCGTCCAGGCGTGCCTGCAGGACCTCGATGTTCTCGTTGCACTCGGCAAAGAACAGCTGCTGGAAATCCTCACTGTCGTCATCCACGCTGGAGGTCTCCGTATCAGTCGCACATCTCGGCGATCAGGCCGAGCAGCCGCGGACCATCGAGCGGCTTCTGCAACCAGCCCGTCGCCTTGACGAAGCGCGCGCGCGCCATCAGCTCCGGGGCTGTTTCGGTCGTCAGCAGCACGATCGGCACGCCCCGGCCTTCGCGAAGGCCACGCGCCGCCTCGACGAAATCGAGGCCGTTCATCACCGGCATGTTGAGGTCGGTCACCACCATCTCCGGTCGGTGGCGCCGGAGTTGCGCCAGCCCCTCCTCGCCATTCGTGGCCGTGACGACCTCATGCCCGCCGCCCTGCAGGCATTTCGCCAGCAGCCCGAGCAGCGTCGGCGAATCCTCGATGGCCAGGATCCGGCTCACGTGCGGAACTCCATCTGCATCAGGTTGGAGAAGAGCCCGAGCTGGGAGAAGGCATCGACGAACGGCCCGGGCGGGTCGCGCACGACCGCCGGCGGAGACAAGTCCGCGCGCCCCTTGAGGAAGCTGAGGATAACCAGCACCGCCGTTGTTGACATGGTCGTCACGCCTGCTGCGTCCAGAACGACAACCGGCGCAGTCCGCGCCGCCAGAAGCTCCGCGTGCAGGTCCTCCGCCGCCGCATAGTCGAGCGCAGCGGGCAGCAGAATGTGCCGCTCACCCTCTGGCCCGGCCTCCGCCTCGCCCTGCTTCGCCTCGGTGGCAGACGCCATGACTATCTCCCGGGATCTTGTCCGACGGATCATTGATCCTGGCATTTGACGTTGTGTTAACTCGCCGGCCCGGAACCGCCCGAACCGGCGCCCCGATCAGAAGGAATCCCAGTTGTCATCCTGGGCCGGAAAGCGGGTAGGCCTGCTGCTCACGGTGGTGGCGGTCCGCCTTGCGGCGACCGGCTCGGGAGTCGGGCCGAACTCACGGGCGAAGGCGTCGCTCGTCGCGCTGCGGCGGGGGGGGGCGCTGGGGGGGGCCCCGGGGGGGGGGGGGGGGGGGGGGGGGGGGGGGCCCGGGGGGGGGGGGG
>ERZ500977.67-NODE-67-length-21358-cov-7.364127_pt1 | contig 21358 bp, 23 predicted proteins | sample MGYA00248863_ERZ500977 | MGnify/ENA primary metagenome ERZ500977 (study PRJEB25958, sample SAMN03398581) | human skin metagenome | study: EMG produced TPA metagenomics assembly of the Human Skin Microbiome Metagenome (human skin metagenome) data set.
GGTCAGTCACGGTGAGTCGACCCACGGCACGGTCGTCTTGGTCGGCTGCGTTCATACCTTTTAGTGTAGTCGATTAATTGAGTTGTGGGATCACGAATTGTGTAGTCGATTATCATCGTCGGTATGCCTCCCGGAAGACCGCCTTTCAAGGCGGGGCAGCGCCGTAACGCCGTGGTGCCGGTCCGGTTCACCGAGGATGAGCGCGACCTCATTGAGGCCGCTGCCGAGGCTGATGGACAGGCTGTGTCGGCGTGGGTCCGTGATCGCGCACTTGCCGCGGCCCGCAGGCGGTCTCGGGGCCGACCAGAAGCTGATTAGCTGCACCTATCAACCCCTTGCAGCCGTTGGCTGGGGGGCGCGTTGGCTTCCTGTCTGACCGATGGGGGCCGTCACTGCGGGAACGAGGGCTGCGGACCGTCGAGTTCTGCACGTGCCGCGGTGATGTGGCCGACCGCTTCGTCAGCATAGACGGCGGCTGCATCGAGTTCAGAGGGTTGGGCGTCGTCGGCTTCGTTGATCAGGACGTACATGGCGAAAGTCCAGGCTTTACGGGCGTGGACGATCCTCAGCCGCGGCTGAGCCATCGCTCGCACCGATGCATGCAGGTGTGCGCGGGCTTCACTGAGCCAAATGTTGGGCAGCTGATTCGGGATCATGTGTCGCCTTCATGCAGCTTCCTGCGGGTAGGGGGGCGGTGCTACCCGCTGGGGGGCGTCGGGGCGGTGGCCCTCTTGCTCGTAGAACGTTTCCGGGTCGTTTTCTCGGCGGGGGCGGGGCTATCGCTACTGGAGGTCTCAGCCGTTTGTCGCGTGTGGGTGAGCGCGTCGTTGAGGGCTTGCACGCGTTCGTCTGCGTTGCGCTGCACCAGCGCGAGCTGCTGGGCGTGGGTAGCTTCCAGGCGTTCCCGTTCTGATCGTTGGTCGGCGCGTACACGATCAAGCTCGACGGTGAGGGTGGACACGGTGGCACGCTCGGTCTCGGCTGCTCGTTGCATCGACTCGACTCGCGCGTGAGCTGTAGCGAGGTCGACGCGTAGTGCCGCGGCCTCGGCCGTGGCCGCGCGGGCTTCTTCGCGTGCAGTGTCGATCTGGCTGTGCAGGGTGGCCTGTTTTTCTTCGGAATCGGTTCGGGCTTGGTCGAGTTGCTCGCGCAACTGGGCTGCGGTCAGCCGTTCACGCTCGGCCGATTCATTCGCCGCGGCCAGTGCTGCTTGGGCTGCGCTGGACTCGATGTGCGCGGCGTTGACGGCCTCGCGGGCGGCCTCGACGTGGCGGTCCCGTTCTTCGATTTGCTCATCGAACCGGGCGCGAGCATCGGCAAGGCTGGCTTCTGCCGTTGCAACAGCTGTGTCGGCCTGAGAGCGCAGTTCGGCCATGTCCGCCTCGGTAGTGGTGCGAAGTCGCTCCACCTCGGCAAGAGCTTCTTCGGTGAGCGCGTCGGCTTCCTCGCGTTCCTGGCGGGCCTGCGCTGCTCGATCGTCAGCGGCTCGTGCGGTGCGCTCGGCGTTGGTGGCGCGGCGTTCGGCTTCGGTGACTTTGGCAAGGGCGTCGCGGTGGGCGTCCTCGACCTCAGCGCCTGCGGCTTCGACGTCGCCGGCGGCGCGGATTCCGGCCAGCACGTCATCGAAATACTGGCGGAACTCAGAAACCCTGTGAGGCAGCTCGTCAAGACGTTGTTCGAGGGTCGCCCGCGCCATCGAGACAGGTGCTTCCACTTGCTCAGCGTCGGTGGGCCGCGGATCACCCGAGGAGGCTTCCGCGCGCCGCGCCTTCCACGCGTTCGCGCGGTTGTGGACCGGTCCGCCGCTGTCGTCGGCCCGGTCGCAGTAGCGAGAAGGACGGCCAGTCGCCGGGTCCGGCCGCCTGGGACGAGAGCAGCCCGGGTAGTGGCACCGGTCCAGCGCCGTCGCCACGGCATCGCTCGCTTCGGTCATGCCGCCATCGTATCACTTCCGTAGCCAAGAGCGACGTAACAAAAGACGAAACGTAACGAAACGAAAGGTGGGTGGTGGCCACCAGCGCCGAGCCAGAGATTCCCAGGCCAGCAGAGGGACAGAGAGTAGAAGTCAGCCCCCCGAGCAGCGGAGGACATGTTGGGGACGGCGCACCCGGCCTGCCGGGATTAACGGTGGAGTCAGGCGGACGCGGTAACCGAAGGGGTATCCCGCTGAAGCCTGTCCCGGGAGGTTGAGGAGCGTAGGGCTCTGTTTCAGAGCTCGGTGGGGGCGTAAGGGGGCGCCGAGGATCAGATCGGAGCAGCGGGTGGCCGGCTACAGGCGTAGGCGACCCGGACTGGGCCACCTGTGCCTGTTTCGCGTAGGTCGCGGAGGAGATCTAGCTGAGCATCGATCGAATGGCAGGCGGCAGCGTCGGTGAGGTAGCTCGCGGAAACACCGAAGAATTCGGCGATCGCGGTGAGTTCAGCGCGGCTGGAGACAGCTCCGCAGTCCGAGCGGAGCCGTTCCAAGGTGCTGGGGCTGAGGTGAACGGGTCCGCGGGCGGTGATGGCTTCCGCTGCCGCGGAGGTCGACATGGGTGGCGCGGCTCGCTTGTGCATGACGTCGAAGAGCCGGTTGATGCGGCGGGCCAGCTCGGGCGGATCGACGGGCGTGTGGTCGTCGCTGCGGCCCACGAGTGGCTGGCTCATGTCAGCGACTCTTCCATAGGGCTCGGTTGCGCGCCGAGACCCGCCGCGGAAGGTTTTGAGTTCTCCGCTGCTCAGTGCGGGGGAGGTGCTGCGGTGGCCGCCGTCCGGGCTCGGGTGGCATCGCGGCGCAGGGCTTGGGTTAATGCGTCGTTGTCGGTCAGATCGGCGGCAGTGGTCAGGGCCCGCGCTATGCGGGCGAACAGCGCCGGGGGAGCGGCCAGGGGGCCTTGAGTGTGTTCGGCTTGAATCATGCCCGCGATGGAGAGCAGTTGCGCCGTCTCGCGTTGGCGCGCGGCTCGTTCTGCCGCGTTGGTGGCCGGCGTGCTTTGGTAGAACAGCAACGTCTCGGCCAGGCCGCTGATCAAGCGGCCGAACACCGACACGCTGATGTGCGCCGTCCGGGCAAGCGCGAAGAGATTCTCTCCCGGTTCCTCATCGGTGAACGAGGCAACGATGTCGTCTGCGAGACCATCAAGAGCTGCGTCATCGAGTAGGGGCTGAGCCGAGCGCTCACTGACGCCTAGCTGGGTGGCCACGGTGGTGTGACGTTCGGCAAGCAGCGTGCGGGCCGCCTCGTGCGAGAGGACCATGCCACGGTCACTGATGCGGGCAACAAGGACTGCCGCGCGTTCATCGAGCCAAGCCTGTTTGTCCGGCAACGCTGTCCGCCTTTCAGATTTCACAGGGGAGATACGACGCTAGTAGGCCCTTCACCTGGCGGCGGGTAGGGACACAGCTCCACTCGCGGGCGCATCCCGAAGAGGCCTTCACAATCAGCGCGTGGATGGCTACTGGATCGGAGAGGTCCCTATCGCCGGGTCATAGGTGATGCGGACTCCGCGAGCGAGTTCTGCCGTTTCCTGATCCCAGCTCAGAGCTACGACCTTGCAGTTGGCGGTGCCGGTGCGGTCGAGGAACAACGCACTGGGCCGGTGGGCGACGGTCGCGCCGCGGTGACCGGTGAGTTTTCCGAAGCTGAAATAGAGTTCCACCCCTCCAACAACGACTGAGCCGCCCCATAGCTCGCCGTCGATGTTCTCAAGCCCCACGGTGAGGGTCTGTTCCGGGTTGCTTTTCCGGCCTTGCTGGAGGCCTTTCGTGTAGAGACCCCAGTCCGTCGGCAAGGGTCCGTCCCGGAAAAGATACTGGGCCAGCATTGTTCGGTCTATGTCCGATCGAATCGGTGGCACGGTCGGGAAGGCGGCGGTAGCTCCCCAGATCATCTTCAGTAGCCACCGCTCAAGGTGTTCGCCGTGCACGAGATCAATGTGGTTGCCACCGAGATCGTTCTTACCGATCTGGTCGATGTAGAAGTCGTCCATCACCTTGAAGGCATGCGCAGCGTGTGCGTCAAGCGGCGATAGCGAGTTGTTGTGCCTCTCGCAGAGAATATTTGAGCCGAGCGTGCTGGGTGGCAGATGGTCGATACGGCCCTCCGGTTGCCAGGGTAGGCCGCCGATACGGACCCTCTTTCCGTCGCTGGCATCGACCAGCACTCCTTTACTGATCCAGTGCTCGTTGGAGAGCTTGCCCTTACAGTCACTGGTGAGGGCCGCATAACACCCGTGGATCGATGAGCCGGTGATCGGCCCGGACAGCAGCGGGTCGACCGGCGGTAGCTGCCAGCGGGACGTCTGCGCGTCGAAGTGACAGTCCGCCGACAAGCGTTGCGATCCGCACGGGCATGGCTCCGCAGCGCTGGGACCCAGACCCGCGCCACACGCTGTGAACGGAGCCGGACGCAGCGGAGGATCGAACGGGCTTACTCGCGGCATGGCAGAAGGGTAGTGGCACGAGCGCGCGGTCACGCGTGACTTTTCGAACTCAGCGGCCCTGGGGCGGCGGCGGGCCGGATCTACCGGCTGGCGTCCCGATCGGGGTGATGGCGTTGGCGGGGCACCACTGGGTCATGGTGAGGCTGCCGGCCCCGTTGCCCGTGGGCACGGTACAGGTGACCAGCCCCAGCCAACCACCACGGGTTGATTGCGCCCATGCGTGCAGACACCCAGATACTTGGCCGCGAAAATCCAAGCCTTCCATCTTGATTCGCATCGACACTTCGTCTGACCGAAACTTGTCGGCAGGGTTAGCAATGAGGCCGCCGAGGTCGACCAGCACCGCCCGGGGCGGCTCGATCACTTGGCGAGTTGGCGGGTCCATCCCGACCGGCCACGATTCGAACACCCGTGCGATAATACAGCGTGCGACTCGGAGGCGCGCCCAGCTGTAAACGCCAACTTGGTTGAGAATTCCGCCGCAATCCAGCGCCCCCGCCAGATGTATTGCGAAAACCGCCAGGTGCATTGAGACGGTGGCGCTTTTTGGAGTTGTCGGACCCCCCTTCAGCCCGACGGGGGTGCTAGATGGTCAGGGTGGGCGACAGCGCCACGGCGAGCACGTGCTGATCCCTGGTGGCGATAGTGAGGGATCGCCGTACCGCTTGGGCGACAATCATCCGGTCGAAGGGGTCGCGGTGTTCCCATGGCAGTCGCGCGGCCACGATAGCGTCCGCGGAGTCGATGGGGAGTTCGGTGATACTCATGTCTGCCAGGACTTCGGACCAGGCACCTAGCAGCGGGTCACCGTCGAGACGGCCAAGTCGGGTCTTGATGCCGATTTCCCAGGCCGAGGCAGCTGAGACCCATAGTTCGATGCTGGGGTCGGAAAGATGTTCGGCAGCAGTGCTTTTGATTGTGCCCGGTGAGGTCACAAGCCAGATGAGCGTATGGGTGTCGAGCAGGATTTTCTTCAACTGCCAGCCGCTTCCCAGTGCTGTAGTTCCGACTCAGGGAGCGGGTCATCGAAGTTGTCCGCCACGGTGAGCCCTGGCAGCTGACCAAAGGTTCGCCGCACGGGTTTCACAGGTTCAAGTCGCGCGACGGGCCGGCCATGGCTGGTGATCGTGATCGCAACACCGGTGCGTTCGACCTCTGCGAGCAGCGCGTTGAGCCGGTTCTTGGCCTCGGTACTGGTGACCGTGGTGGGGGTGGACATGTCCGCATCGTATACCACCGCCGCTAATCGCGCTAGTCGCGCTAGCTCGACTAGTTGACATAACGGAGCTTATCGGCAATTACATTGTGCAGCAACATGTTTCGTCTTAGACAATCGCCAGAGTAGGGTCACTATAGGTTGCGCTCGCTAAGGGTGCCGTCAACTCCGCAGGCCAGGCTCAGCCCCGCCGACTTCGCAGCCCAGTCAAGCGTCCGTTCTCATTCGTTCCGATGCAATGCCATAGGCCCTGGACCAACGGTTGCCTTACTCCAATGACAAATGCCCCCAGACCGTCTGGCAACGGACACAAAGCTCTAAGCTTATTACCCTATCCGGGTAGTTCTTGCAGACCCTTGAAGCCTAGGTAAACCCCTGCCCCGCAATAGGTTACGGTTATTTCGTCACTGTGACGAATGTAGGTCGCCGTTCTCCCGCAACTCGTGGCGCGCTGAGAACGCCTCATCATGTCCGTTCTCACCCACCGGCTCTCCTGGTAGAGGGTGAACCGGTTGAACCTGCGTTCACTCTTTGCGTGCACCCAACGCGTACGTAGGTGATGTTCCGCGAGTTTGGTCAGGGGCCAGGTCATGCGCAGTGAGCGAATCTTGTGGCTGACTTAGCGCAGGCAAATGAGTGAAAGACTGATCATGTAGTCAGGCTTGCCACTTGGCACTCCAGAGTCATGATTGCCGCGTAGCCCGGCAGTGAAAGCGCGATGAAAGCAGTGCGGGCGCTTGCGCACATGCCCGTGCCCGTATCGCGGGGTGCGCCCCTCTTCGATCATATGGACGCGGCTTCCCCCCACGAGACAGTAACAATTAAGTAGCTGACTAGCAGTCTATTTCGCCGATTGTGCGCATTTCTTCTCGGACGGTCCGGTAGCGCGGCATGGCTCCTCGATGTCGAAGGCTAGGCGGCCGGCAGAGGCTTCATGTGCTTTGGACGATTTGCGGGCAGCCGCAAGCACTCCGGAGCGAAATGTGATCTGGATCACATTGTGTGATCCGTAAAATCCTGATTGTCTGATCAGGTCAGTCAGAACGGTGTGTCATCGTGAGGACACAAGATGTCGGGGTCCGGCCTGGGGGGGTTGGGGCGAGTCTCTTGCCCCACGCCATTCATATCAGCGCGGCTCGGAGTCTGAAGCCAGGTGCGGGGGTTGGGTTTGTGCGCTTTGAGGTCACCTCGATCAACCGACAGCGTGACCGCGTGACCCTCTGTTATGGGCGACAGCCGTTGTAGCGAAAGCACTTTGGAAGGGAAACATGACAGTGAGCGTTAGCGGACTCGAACGTATTGCCGGCGGCGAGCACGTCGAGAAGAGCTTCGAAGACCTCACCCAGCACGAAATCGTGGCACTTCGGACCCAACACAATCTCGCCGACGCCCACACACACCAGAGACAGTCGTGTTCGCAACGAGAAATCGTCGAGTCGTTGCCCAGATTATGGTTCGAAGCAGAACAGAATACCCAGCACCACTTCGAGCAGAAGTTCATCGAGGCATTCTTTGAGCTTCACGGCCAGAAGCATGTTGCGGCCATGAATCGAACGCTCCTGGCCTATGCGGCGTCGGTCAGTATGGTGATCATCGGTATGTACCTCAAGCGGCGCAATCTGACCGTTTCACTGATCGAGCCCTGCTTTGACAACCTGGCGGACCTTTTAAAGGAACTGCAGGTAGATCTGGCGCCACTTCCCGAAGATGTCCTCGCGGAGCCTGCGACGATCTACGAAAAGCTGGTCGCCACAGTCTCCACGGACGCCGTTTGCATCGTCGATCCTAACAATCCCACGGGCTTCACGATGTTGGCGAACGGCGAAGAATCGTTCAGTGAGCTCATTCGCTACTGCGTTGATCACAAGAAGACGCTGATCATGGACTTCTGCTTCGCTTCCTTCGCGCTCTGCGATCCGGCTATCGGACGAGTCCCGATCTATGACCTTCTCGAAGCGTCTGGAGTGTCGTACATCGTCATCGAAGACAGCGGGAAGACATGGCCAGTGCAAGACGCAAAGTGTGCCTTGGTGACAACAAGCAGTGATCTGTTTCAAGATATCTACAACACTCAGACGACGGTGATACTCAACGTCTCACCCTTCACATTGAACGTCCTCGAAAAATATGTACGCGATTCCATCTCCGATCAGTTCGCTTCCGTCCGCGAAACAATCACAACCAACAGACAAACCGCAATTGAAACGCTCGCCGGCACCATCCTTGAACACATCCCACCTGTGGTTGAGACGAGTGTGGCTTGGTTCGCTATCCAGGATCCCGATCTCGACTCGACCCAGTTGCAACAAATGCTGGTCGAACACGACGTCTACATTCTGCCCGGAACCTACTTCTTCTGGAACTCACCCGAACTAGGCGATCGTCACGTCAGAGTGGCACTTGCTCGGGAGCCGGAAATGTTTCGCGAGGCAGTAGCTGCACTCGCCGATGCGCTTAAGAAGATTGCCCGTGATCGCTAGCGCGGCAACTGTCCTAGTGCCGCTAGTAACACCCACCAACTCGATGGGCGAGGTGTCTCGCCCGTGTCTGGGCGCGCTAATGAGCACGCTTGCCGGCCGAGTTGACGGGTACATCACCGGATTGAGCACAGGCGAAGGCTGGAAGCTCACCGACAGACAGTGGACGACTCTAACCGAGACTGTTGCCGAATTTTCAGGCGACGCTCCCGTTTACGCTGGGATACTAAGACCCACAACCGATGCAGTCCGGCGCCTTGCTCGCGTGGCGCCCCGTCTCGGCGTCCGCGGGGTCGTCGTCACTCAGCCATTCGCAACGGAAGTCGACACCAAAGCTGCAGTCCGGCACTTCAGAAGCATCTACGAAACCTGCGGGCTCCCGCTCATCCTCTACCACGAAACCACATTCGCAAGGACCGTCCTAGACGGGCCTGCGTTGGCAGCGATAATCGAGCACTGCGAGGTCGCCGCAATCAAAGATTCGGCTCCAAACAGCGGTGCGAACACCCTCTGGAGTCAATTGCCGCCAATTCGGCGGCTCCAAGGCTACGAGGCGCTGCTCGACACCGACCCGGCCGACGGCGCGATCGTCGGCCTGGCAAACATCGAGGCGGATCTCGTAAGACAGGTCTATGCCTCCAAATCGACTGCTGCAGAGCGGATCGCAGCGTCGGTGGATCGGTACCAGCTGTTGACGCCAACCTGGTACATGCACCTCAAGAAAGAGCTGAACCGACGACGAGTCATCGCCTCGCCTGCGTCGCTGACTACTCCCCCGTCACCTGAGATCCACGTATCAACGCACGCCAAGACAGGAGAATTGTGATGCCTCAGGCAGGCCAATCGGCAATAGTCCAAATCGATCGAGACCGCATCGCCGATCTGACAGCCCGCGAAGAGCGTACGTTCCAAGAAGCGACGCCTAAGTCCGCGGCGATGCTCGAACGTGCGAAGCGCTCACTGTCAGGTGGTGTGACTTCCTCGTACCAGTTTCACGACCCCTGGCCGGTGTACTTGAATACCGGTTATGGGGCGCGGGTTTGGGACGTCGACGGGCACGCACTGTGGGACTTTCACAACGGTTATGGGTCAATGGTGCAAGGGCACGCGCATCCCGCGATTGCGGCAGCAATCGAGAAGCGATCAAAGGTCGGAACGCATTTCTGCGCAACCACCGAGGATGCGGTAATTGTCGCTGAGGAGCTGCAGCGGCGGTGGGGCCTTCCTCAGTGGAGATTCACCAATTCTGGCACCGAATCAACGATGGACGCGATCCGGATCGCTCGCGCGTACACCGGCCGAGACACCATTATGAAGATCTTCGGCTCCTACCACGGACACCATGACGCAGTGATGGTGTCGATCGCCGTTGGTTATGACCAGCCGATCGGTGCACCGGACAACCTGGCCTCGCTACCCTACGGAGCGGGCATCCCGGCTGCGACGGTGGAAATGACGGTTGCAGTGCCGTTCAACGATGCTGAGGCACTCGAAGCGCGGATTATCAGTCTCGAACGGGAGGGGCGAAAGCCGGCGTGCCTCATAATGGAGGCCGCGCTGATGAACATGCGCATAATCCTGCCCGAGGTCGGCTACCTCGAGCAAGTACGCCAAATCACACGTCGGCATGGCATTGTCTTGATATTCGATGAAGTTAAGACCGGACTTTGTTTGGCAGCCGGCGGAGCCACCGAGGTATTCGGAGTAATGCCTGACATGGTAACTCTGGCGAAGGCTTTGGGCGGTGGACTACCCAGCGGTGCGATCGGTGGCACCACCGAAATCATGGCCGTTGTCGAGGACGGCAGCGTCTATCAAGTCGGGACGTTTAACGGGAATCCTTTGGTCGCCGCGGCCGCGCGAGCAAGTCTTACGCAAGTGCTGACGCCGGAGGCTTACGAACGTTTGTCCCGAACCAATCAGTCGCTCATAGACGGTTGCAATAGCGTCTTACAACGCCACTCGATTGGGGGGTACGCCATCGGACTGGGCGCGAAAGGGTGCGTCGTCTTTTCGGATTCCAAGATAACGGACTACGCCAGTTTTCACGCCCACGAAGATCACGAGCTGAGCGACCTTGCGTGGTTGTACAACTTCAACCGGGGGATCTTCACCACGCCCGATAGGGACCAAGAGTGGACGTTGTCGGTTGTGCATCCTCCCGAGGCGATAGAACGCTACATATCAAATTTAGACTCGATGGCGGCTGAGCTGGTCCAGTGACGACCCACCACGCGATACGCGCGCCAATTGCTCGGCGAGCGGACGCCACGTGACGGTAGTTCTTTTCGCTGTGCTGAGTTCAATTGCCTTTGGAGGTTCGGATTTCTGTGGTGGACTTGCTAGCCGACGATTCGCAACCCTTAAAGTCCTTGTGGTCGCCGCACCCACGACGTTGGTTATCGATCTCGTGGCATTGCCGACACTTGGTGGCTCGTGGTCGGTCGCCGCCGGCGTGTGGGGAGGACTCTCAGGTGTTGCTTACACTGTGGGATTTGCTCTGCTCTACTGGTGCCTGGCAAATGGGCCGATAATCGTGCTATCCCCTGTCAGTGCAACCGTTTCCGCAGTCATTCCGGTAGCAGCTGGACTATCCTTCGGCGAGACACTGACCAGTATGGGTATCGCCGGTACGGTCATCGCGATCGTAGCAGTATCGCTTCTGGGGCTATCTGGTGGTGAATCGCGTCAGGGGTCGACTCGTCCCACTCTGCTTACCCTCGGTGCTGCGGTCGGTGCCGGAGCAGCAATTGCATTGCAGCTCATATGTCTTGACCGCGCGCCGCATGACAGCGGTATGGCTCCTGTAGTTGCAGGCAGCGCCGTCGCGTCCCTATTGGTGTGGACCACTGTGCTGGTGGTTCATGCCGATATCAGCAGCGAAGGACGGCTGCAGGATTGGAGCGCAGCGATCGCGTCTGGAGCCCTAGACTCGCTGGCCACGATCGCATTCGTGCTTGCGGTTCGCTCAGGCGACCTAGCTGTTGTTGCCGTAATCACCGCGCTATACCCGGCAGCCACCGTGGCACTAGCGCGCATCTTTCTGAGAGAGCGAGTTTCGCGCATTCAGTTCGGTGGCCTTGTCACTGCGGGACTCGCAGTGACGTTGCTGGCGCTCAGCTCCTAACGCATCGATGCCGCTTTAACAATGGATCAACGAGGACCAGATTGTGGGGACACACATGTCTGACCTATTACACGGACGACTCAACAGAGAACCACACACCGCTGACATTGGTACGGAGGTACAACGCAGAGCACTCTCAGCCGACGAGGCACGCCTCTTCATGGCTGAGATTCGCAACTCCTCGTGCATCACAGGATACAGCTTCGGTGAATGGACCGGCCGTCGGGATGTGTTTGTTACGGTGGACCGGGCCAGCCAACGCGCAGCTGCAGCTATGCTGATTCACCGGCTGCCCGGCGGGCTGAGCGAACTCGCTGTCGTGTTCGTCCTAGAGGAATTCCGCGGCCGCGGCCTAGCCAAACAGCTAGTTTGCTTCGGCTTGCGGACCATGCGAGGCGATGGTCGCTCCAAAATCATCTTCTACTCCGACGACCAAATGCACGCGATTGCCACGACGGCTGGATTCGTGACATATGCGAGTTTGTCGGACTACTGCGGTCACCGCCGGAGTCGACAGCTGTACTACACCGCCATTTACAAACCGTTCTGGTTGTTAAACGTCTACAGGATCCGCGAGATAGCGCGTAAACGCCGAGAGTTGGGCAGTCACTTCGACTTCAGGATGGGCGTCATAGAGCGACGGAAACCTTCATGAGCGACCCGGAGAAGCCACGCGACAGACAACTACCACCATTGAGCGCCGAAAGTCCTTTGCAAGCAGCATCGGATTATCGGAGCGGTGCGAATCCGATGTGGGGCGGACGGTTTGACGGTGGCGGAAGCGACCTCTTGACGCGAATCAACTCTACCGTTCACTTCGATCGACGATTGCTGCTACAAGACATTCAAGGATCCATCGCCCACGCACGCATGCTTGGGCAGCAGAGCATCATCAGTACAGACGATGCCGACTTAATAGTTGGTGGTCTGACAACGATCCGAGGCGAAGCCGTTGCTGGCGCGCTTCGGCTTGACCCCGAACTCGAAGACGTGCATATGAACGTCGAAGCAAGACTCCGCGAGCTGATCGGCCCCGTTGCTGGCAATCTACACATCGGTCGTTCGCGGAACGATCAGGTGGTGCTGGATACACGCATGTGGACTCTAGCGGCGGTCGATCGAATCGATACCGCCCTTGAGGGTCTCATCGAACAACTATCCCTACGCGCGCTTGAGCATGCCGACGATGCGATGCCCGGTTTCACGCACTTGCAAGTGGCACAACCGATAACGGTAGGCCACCATTTGTTGGCTTATGCCGAGATGTTCCTTCGCGATCGACACCGATTCGCCTGTGTTCGCGGACGCACCGACGTTTCTCCGCTGGGAGCGGCGGCTCTAGCTGGAACCAGTTACTCGATCGACCCCTCTGCCGTCGCAGCAGCGCTCGATTTCTCTGCGGTTTTTCAGAACTCGATCGACGCCGTTTCTGACCGAGACTTCATTGTGGACTATCTAGCAGCTGGTGCACAGCTCGCGGTTCACCTTTCGCGCTTGGGTGAGGAAGTCGTCATCTGGGCATCGCGCCAGTTCGGGTTCGTGACCATCTCCGAGGGATTATCGGCCGGATCGTCGATCATGCCGCAAAAGTGCAACCCTGACGTCGCCGAACTTATTCGCGGAAAGGCCGGCCGCGTCATAGGAAACCTGATGGGATTGCTAACAGTACTCAAAGGGCTGCCGCTCGGGTACAGCCGGGATCTTCAAGAGGACAAGGAATCTCTGTTCGACGCAGCCGACACCCTGGAGCTGTGCACAGAGGCGGCCATGCGGTTGGTCGAGAGTTTGTGCTTCAACCTCGGTCGCCTGCGGGCTGAAGCCGCCATTGGCAATTCACTCGCTACCGACCTTGCAGACTGGCTGGTGACCGAGCGATCACTGACCTTTCGGTCGGCTCATCACACAGTCGGCGTCGTCGTGAAGACACTGGAGAAGCGCGAGCTGGAGCTGACCGACATCGACGTCGCCGAGTTGGCCTCCATCGAGCCACTGTTCACAGGTGCGGACTCCGACCTCCTTTCAATCGACAATTCCATCCGCCGCCGCAGTTCTCCTGGAGGGACGTCGCCGGAGAACGTGAGAGCTGCAGCCGAACACATTCGTGAAAAGGCCGCACGACGCGGTGCTCCGGTGCATGGAACCGAAGGGGTCTACCTCAATGATGAATGATGAAACAACCACAAACCCTACCGATCGAGTGGCGCTGGCATACTCCGGGGGTGTCGACACAACCGCCTGTATTCCGTATTTGAGACACGAAATGCGTTGCAGCTACATTGTTGCGCTCCTGGTTGACCTGGGCCAGTCCGAGGACCTCGAAGCATTACGGCAGAAAGCGCTGGGTGCCGGCGCCGATCGGGCAATCGTCGTCGACAGCCGGAGCACTCTTGCTTCTGACTATGCGCTGAGAGCGATTGCGGCGAATGCCGTCTACGACCACCACTACCCGTTGTGCTCTGCGCTGGGACGACCGTTGATCGCATCCGAGTTAGTTAGAATCGCTCACGAGCACGGCTGCGGCGCCGTCGCTCACGGTTCAACCGGCAAAGGCAACGACCAAGTGCGTTTTGACCTAGCGATCCGCCTACTCGATCCCAAACTGAAAGTACTTGCGCCAGCACGTGTGTGGGACTTCTCGCGCGCCGACACCATCAAGTACTCGATGAAGTATGGAATAGCACCGCACGTCACAACGGAGAAGCCCTGGGCAATAGACATGAACATCTTGGGTCGGAACGTCGAGGCAGGACCTCTTGAAGACCTCGAATGGGAACCCACAGAAGAGGTTTGGCACCTAGTCGACAATCCCGAGAGCTGCCCCGACGTCGGTGAATATGTCAGTATTACTTTCCACAGTGGACGTCCGACAGCGGTTAACGGAGTGGATCTCAGCGCCTTCGACCTGTTTCAAACCTTGAATGCGATAGGCGGCCGTAATGGAGTTGGCCGGGTCGACATGATTGAAAACCGCGTTCTTGGAATCAAATCCCGCGAGCTATACGAGGTCCCAGGTCTGCACCTCCTGCTGACGGCGCATCGCGAGATCGAGAATCTCACACTGCCGGCCGACATCCTCGCTCAGAAGGCTGCACTTGAACCGACCTACGCCAGGCTAATCTACGATGGAATGTGGTTCTCGCTCCTACGGGAGGCGCTCGACAGCTTCATCGACTGCACCGACCGCTACGTCACTGGTGAAGTAACTATGAAGCTGTTCAAGGGCAGCTGCACTGTCGTGCGCCGAAACGTTCCGAAGGGCCTCTATCGCCACCATCTCGTCACCTACGGCTCTGAGTCGCAGTTTAATCAGAGCAGCGCCGAAGGATTCATCGACATCTTTGGGCTTTCGAACCGCGTCTGGAGCGAGGTGCATTCCGACGACAGCAAAGCTCTATCCCAACGGAACTCGTAGGCATTCAGCCTAGGCCGAGAAGTCCAAAGCCTACCTTCTGGGCAAGGTTCCGCGCGCGATCTGATGTGACCTCTGAATCATTTAGGGCCACTTGGGCAGTCATACCGTCGAGCATCGCGGCCAACACCACGGCGAACTCGCGGGCATCGACAGAGGCATCGACGTCTCCAGCAATCTGGCCCTCTCGAACCACATGGGTGATTAAGTCTCGCCACGCCCTGGCGTGAACCGCGCGCGCCTCGGCGACATCGGTGTGGCGTTGAGCCTGGACAATTAACTCGAAGTACAAACCCCACTGCAGTCGGGTGGCATCATCGTCTGCAGCGCAAGTCATGTCGATGAGTACACCCAGTCGGTCTTTCACCGACCTGGCGCGACGAAGCTTGACCAAGGCCGCTTCGTGAAAGTCCGACTCGGAGTTCTTCAGCGTCTCCAGTAACAGCTTTTCTCGCGTGTCGAAGTGGTAGAACACGAGGGCAGTACTAACGCCGGCACGGTTGGCAACATCTGCAATGCGCGTGTCGCCATATCCCCGCTCGATGAGTGTCAAAGCAGCGGCGCGAAGAATTGCGCTCTTGCGAACCTGATTCTTAGCGGTCATCGCTTCTTGCCCGTCATACCCGAAGGGTAGGCGATCATCACTACCCCTCCGTCTCTCCTAAGTTGGCCACTGAATCAGGTTGCGATTGTATCGCGTCAAATTCCGAATGCTTGATCAGCAAATCTCACCACTGTTGCAGTTCGAGCTCTCAATCGGTCGGCAAGGACCCAGGCGGCGCTGTGGTGGCTGGAACCTCTCGTGCACATGCAAGCTCGAAGCCCTTCGGGTTGGGCCAGGTAGCTGTCATTGACAAGCAACTTCGGCTGGCTGCGTTCGGCATCGTCTCTACCCGGGGCGCGTTCACGCTCGCTGCTAGCGACCTTTGCACAGGATTCGGTGATGCAGAGGGTGTTTGGCTTTGGGCTGGCTCTAAAGAATGGTTGATCCGGACGGCTGCTGGTAGACGACGGACCCAGATAAGACAGTGTACGTTACTCTGGCATCCCCGGCCGGACCTGTCGTCGGATCGAAGAGGTTGCGGTCAAGGATGGCGAAATCAGCTCGCTTCCCCAGCTCGATGGAACCGCCTCCTGTGTCATGGTTTACATATGCACTACCAGCTGTGAAGGCCCGCAATGCGACAGGGAGTGTGAGCGCTTGCTCGGGGCACAACGGACTCGCTCCGCGATCAGCTGGATCGGTACGGGTGATGGCGACCTCGATCTGCATCAACGGATCAGCAGTCGTTACCGCCCAGTCACTGCCCATGGCCAATGTCGCCCCCGAGCGTGCAAGGTCTCCGAAGGGATACATCCTGCGCAATCGGCCATCTCCGATCTGCGGCGCGGTCATGTCGGTCATGGTTACGTCTGCTTTCGCCCAGAACGTCTGACAATTGGCGACAACACCGAGCTCGCGGAATCGTCGGATGTCCTTTGGATGAACCAGTTGAACATGGGCGATGTGATGTCGATTGTCGATGACACCGTTGGTCGACTGTGCAGCCTCTACTGCATCTAATGAGGCACGGACTGCAAGATCCCCGATTGCGTGCATATGGACTTGAAACCCATTGGCGTCTAGCGCCGTAACAGCCGCATTGAGCATCGTTCTGTCGACATGCATCATGCCGTTGTGCGGTTGAACTCCACCGCACCCGCTGCAATAGGGCTCTAGTAGCGCTCCTGTGTAATTCTCCAAGATGCCGTCGACCATGATCTTCACGGTGCCGGCCCCGAAGGTCGGGGTCTTGCACTGCATGCGCTCCGCGACAAACCGATCGAGCTGTTCGAGGCCCTGGTCCCACTCCCACCACTGTGCGCCGACCACACGGGCTAGTAAACGCTGCTGCTCGGCAAGTGATCGGTAGGCGTCAGCAGTGGCTGGGGTTACCCAGGCATCTTGCCAACCGGTGATTCCTAGGCTCCAAAGGTGCTCCTGAGCAACCAGTATCGCGCGTTCCCAGGTTTCGCGAGAAGGTAACGGCACGTGAGTCTTGTTGAAGTCAAATGCAGCTGCCTCTTGAAGGGTCCCGATCACCTCACCTGAATGCTGGTCGCGCTCTATACGCCCATTGGGCGGATCCGGCGTTCGGTCATCAATTCCGGCGCGGCGAAGAGCCTCTGAATTCACCCAGGCGGCGTGTACGTCGCGGCTGAGCAGAAAGATCGGTCTATCTGAACACACACTGTCCAGGAGATGTTTCGACGCTATCCCGAGCGGGAAGTGTTCAAGCGACCACCCACCACCGATGATCCACTCGATCTGTGGATGATCTCGTAGGAATGTATCGATGCAGCTGAGGTAGTCATCGACCCCACCCAATCCGAGGAGGTCGACGTGGAGACGATTAAGCCCAGCGAAGGGTGCGTGCACGTGAGCATCCTGGAACCCTGGGACGATCAATCCATGTCGCGCATCGATCTCCGTGGTACCTATCGTCGTTAAACCTACGACATCGCGGCTGCCCAGTGCTGCAATACGTCCATCTTTGACTGCTATCGCGTCAGTCCAGCTTCCCGCAGCATCTGCCGTGTAAACCGACCCGTTGCGGATCACCAAGTCTGCTGATCTCGTCATCTGTATCTCCTGTGGTGGGCCGAGCCAGGCGTTTCCATACACAGAACCCGGGCCTATGCAGCCGCGGGGGTAGGTGTACTGGCGGCCGGTCCATCGTCATGGTTCGTCGTGATGGTGTCTGCTAGATGAGCCTGATGCAAAGACTGACCGAAGGATCAGTATTCTATCGTGATTGACTGTCGGCCCTTCGTCAAGGATGCCGGAGCCGTGCGGGCATAGCGCAAGGTCACAACCCTGTTGCAGCGCACGCGAGACCGGCGAAAACACGGAATCGCCAACTGCGCAACGCCTTGAGACGACGGCTGCGACTGCAGAAATATTCGTCACCACCGACCGGTCCGGAACCAAAAATCCAAACGGGTAGTCTTCGCCAATGCTGATCGTATAGTCAGTATTTGCACTTATCGGCCCGCTGGGTCCATAGCGGACGGCGTATAGCGAATCTTTGGGGGACACCGCCATGTCATCGGGCAACCACTGGGACGGCACCGAACATCCGACGAGGATCGAAGTTCACTCCGTGGATGCCATACCGCCATCGGAACGCCACGGCCGGCTGGCGAGCCTAGGAGCAGTGTGGTTCGTTTCCAACCTCAATCCGACGGCTATGGCGATCGGTATCGTAGTCCTGGGTTCTGGGGGAACACTCTTTTGGGGCCTGGCCGCTATGATCCTCGGATCGGCGACGGGCACCGTTTTCATGGCTTTGCATTCGACTCAGGGCCCGCACCTAGGACTGCCCCAGATGATCCAATCACGCGCACAGTTTGGGTCTTTGGGCGCAGCGGCCACGGTGTTGATCATCGCATTCGTCAACTATCTCGCCTACAACACAATGGATGCGATTCTTGTAAGCGATGCTGTAAATGCCCTTACGGGGCTTTCCGTGGGCTCCGGCTACGTTTTAGCTGCGGCGATAGCGGCCGGTATCGCGTTGTTTGGATACGACATGATCCACAAGGTGAACCGCATTCTCGTCGCCCCTTCGCTATGTGTGATGGTGGTGCTAACCGTTGGCGTCTTTACCCATCGCGATGCGAGCCTTGCGCTCTTGAACCCAGGCCCGTTCGATGTCGCTGCTTTCACGACAGCATTTGTAATCACAGCGGGGTTCCAGCTTGGTTGGGCACCTTACGTTTCGGACTACTCACGTTATCTCCCTGCTGATACGTCATCTCGAAAATTATTCTGGTGGACTTACATTCCGAGCGCGAGCTCGGCCATCTGGGTGTTCGTCATCGGTGCTCTCGCCCAAGTCGAAACTGGTGCGCAGACGCCCGTCGCGGCGTTCATTGGCGCTGGCGACGCCTTCCACCCCGGCGCTGGAAGAGTCGTCCTCTGCGGACTCCTGATCACGTTGCTAGTCGTAATGGCTATTAATCAATATGGCGGCAGCTTGACGATGTTGTCCATCGCAGATTCTTTCGCACCGATTGAGTCAACCAGAAAGAATCGAGCGGTTGCCATTTTCGCCATGGCACTGATGGTGTGGGCAATCGCCCACACTGTCGGCGCGTCTCGGTTCAATGAGTTTTACGGTCTGGCGCTCGTGTATCTCGCGTATGCGTTTACACCTTGGACGGCGATCAACCTGACGGATTACTTCATTGTTCGTCGCGGGAACTACGCAGTTCACGACCTACTTGATCCAGGTGGGGGCATCTACGGCCGGTGGAACTGGCGGGGCATTGTCGTTTACGGATTGACACTCGTAATTATGGCCCCATTTATGGTCACGTCGCAGTTCATCGGCTTGCTAGCTCAGCAGATCAATAACATTGACCTCTCGCTTCCGGTCGGCCTCGTGGCCGGCACGCTGCTCTATCTCGCAGCGTCGAAGGTTCGCCGTTCCGGGGCGAATCCAGCTCCGGAAGCTTGCAGGAGACCTGAACCCCGGAGTGTCTCGCCGAGCAGCTGATGCGCACGCAACAGTCATCCAACACTCCTGCACAGCAATCAGTTGACTGTCTCTCATCGGAAACAACCTCCCGAAGTCACTCAAGTCTTCGCGTGTGCGTGCCACACCGCAGTCAGTACGCGGCGGAACATTCGCCAGGACTGCTCTTTGGGTAGACAGTTCGCATCCAAAGTCAGCCGGTGCGTCGACCACACAGAGGCACCTTCGCTGTGCCACGATGCTGTCATGGTAGATGTGTTGATAGCCGAGCCCGGTGAACTCAGCGACACTTGTCTCGCTGCGGCAGAGGCGTTGGTGCGCAGTGCTTTTGGTTCCAGTTTCCGATCGCACGATTGGCTGCACGCCGTCGATGGCGTGCACGTCGTCGTGAGCGCAGATAGGGCGCTGTTAGCCTTTGCTGCCATTACCCCAAGGATCCTGCACCACAACGGCCTACCCCTTGACACTGGATACGTCGAAGGCGTCGCGGTTCGTCGCGATCAACAGGGCCAGGGATTAGGCGGGATTTTGATGGACCACGCCGAGAAGGTCATCAGAACACGCCATAAGATCGGCGCGCTAAATGCGATCGAAACTGCCGCTGGCTTCTACGACGCTCGAGGCTGGGAGCCCTGGCCTGGCCACACCCAGGCCGCCAGCCCAGCAGGCATTGTCGATACTTACGATTCTGCTGACCGAATCTATCTTCTGCACCCCCATGGGCAAGTCAAGGCTTTAGACGCCAACGTTTCTCTCATCTGCGATTGGAGACGTGGCGACGCCTGGTAGTTCCACCCGAAGTGAATCGGCCAGACGGTCCTTCTTCGAATTAGGCCTGGTCTGCTGAAGTTGGAGTGAGCGAGAAACACTGCTGAGTTTGGGAAGAGCCAGCCGGCTCCTTTGCGCCGTGATGCCTATCCCCGTGTCCTCAGCTCAAATAGGGACGGACAGTTGGTCACCTGCGTCGATAGCCGCTGACCACCACGACGAGAGTCGTTGGCCGCGGAGACACTGCCGATTAACTCGCATAGGTCAACAGTCATGGGATATTCTGTTGGGCAACGCCATTGCGCGCAGGCGGACTCCCCGGGGCGCGTCGCAGCTCCCGCCCACATCGGGGACTGCCACCGAAGGCATTTTCCGGGGACCAGACTCACCGGGTCACGCGCTCCCAACAAAGATCGTGTGTTGTCGATGTGGGCGACTATGCACAGATGTCTTTGAAGGGAATCGTGATTTCCATGGCGTCTTCAAATGCGCGCAAGCGGGCCGCGCGTGACTACCAGCGACAGTTCCCGGGTACCCCGTATCCCGTGGCGCTACGCGCCGTTTCGCGCGGGGACGATCGCCTAAGGGTGGTGGTGGGTGAAGCCACTGGTCGCCCGCACTGGGTTGATATCGAGGAAGCTACCTTCGGTGGTTACGGACCGCACATGGCGGTGATCGGTTCGTCGCACGCTGGTCGTAGCAAAGTCGTAGAGCTGGTGAGCCACTCGCTCGCCTCGCGGCCCCCTCATCGCGGGGTTGAGGTGCTCACCGTCCAGCGGGAGTTCGCGCCCATTAATACCCTTATCGACCAGCGCATTGAGACGTTGCGACGCTATCAGGCAAAGGATTTCAGTGAACTACGCAGGAGACTCACGGACGCCGAGCGTAGCCTCAGCGACATCGTTAAGGCCGCGGTAGTGGTGATTGACGGCGACTCCCTGGCGGACGACGTTGCGTCATCAGCGTCAACACACAAGGGCTCTGCGTCACGATCTGTGTCCAACGGATCGGTCTCGGCATTGGATCGGATACTGCGGTGTGGGCGCAGTCTGGACGTTCACACTGTGCTCAACGTTGGACAGATCCACGACCTTGCCCCTGCGGTCGCGTTAGAACATTGTTCGAGCGTTGTGGAGGTACACGATGACGGTGCGCGCGCGACCTTGCGCGGTATCGACAGGCCTGACGGTGTTGAGCTGGTGTTGCCAGCGCAGGGCACTGGAGGAACGCCGTCGTGAAGTCAATGTGGACGAGCCGGATCGCCGACCCCGTTGTTCTTCCCGAGGGTGGGAACCGCTAACTAGGGGTGGTCCTCGTAATGCAGCAGAACGACGGCGGCCGGGGTTTCCACGACGTGGAACTGAGCGCGGGCGGCAGGTAACTCCTGGGCGCAGCGGTCAGCTTCAGTCCAGGTATTCAC
>ERZ500977.68-NODE-68-length-21263-cov-4.567239_pt1 | contig 21263 bp, 16 predicted proteins | sample MGYA00248863_ERZ500977 | MGnify/ENA primary metagenome ERZ500977 (study PRJEB25958, sample SAMN03398581) | human skin metagenome | study: EMG produced TPA metagenomics assembly of the Human Skin Microbiome Metagenome (human skin metagenome) data set.
GCTGAACAAGTACGTGGGCGAGACCGAGCGGCAGATCCGCGTCATCTTCGACCGGGCCCGCGAGAAGGCCGACGCCGGCTTCCCCGTGGTCATCTTCTTCGACGAGATGGAGTCGCTGTTCCGCACGCGCGGCTCCGGCGTCTCCTCGGACGTGGAGACCACCGTCGTGCCGCAGCTGCTGTCGGAGATCGACGGTGTCGAGGGCCTGGAGAATGTCATCGTCATCGGCGCCTCCAACCGTGAGGACATGATCGACCCGGCGATCCTGCGGCCAGGCCGCCTGGACGTCAAGATCAAGATCGAGCGGCCGGACGCCGAGGCGGCGCAGGACATCTTCAGTAAGTACCTCACCGAGGAACTGCCGATTCATACCGATGACCTGTCCGAGTTCTCGGGCGATCGCGGCCAGACCATCAAGGCGATGATCGAGAAGGTCGTCGACCGGATGTACGCCGAGATCGACGACAACCGGTTCCTGGAGGTCACCTACGCCAACGGTGACAAGGAAGTCATGTACTTCAAGGACTTCAACTCCGGCGCCATGATCCAGAACGTCGTGGATCGGGCGAAGAAGAATGCGATCAAGGCGGTGTTGGAGACCGGTCAGCCCGGTCTGCGTATCCAGCACCTGCTGGACTCGATCGTCGACGAGTTCGCCGAGAACGAGGATCTGCCCAACACCACGAATCCCGATGACTGGGCCAGGATCTCGGGCAAGAAGGGCGAGCGGATCGTCTACATCCGCACGCTTGTCACCGGCAAGAGTTCGTCGGCAAGCCGTGCGATTGATACCGAGTCCAACCTCGGGCAGTACCTATAGCGGGTATCCGGGCCCGGGGCGATCGCCTCGGGTCTGGATGTCGCACGAGTTGTTCACATCCCTGACTTCGTCATGACATGTGGCGCGCGTATTTTTCGCGCCAAAGTCACCACGATCAGGGAGCCTCATGAAGAGCCATGCCACACGAATCTTCGCTGTGACGTCTCTGTTGTTCGCGACAGCTGTGGGCGCCGCAAGTCCTGCCATAGCCGACGAATGGAAGATGCCCGACGTCGAGGGTGAGCTCCTGCAGAGTGCGACGGACGCCGTCCTTGAGGCCAGCGACGGCGCTGTCTCCCCGGAGACGTCCGTCGCGGCCGGTCCGCCTTTCGAGCAGATCAACCTCACCAACTGGGTGGTGTGCGCGCAGTCGCCCGAGGCCGGCGAAGAGATCTCCGGCGACACTCCGCCCGAGCTTGAGGTGGCGCGACCCAATCAGTGCTGATCAGGCCAGCAGCGAATAACTGTTGGCCAGGTCGTCCTGCAGCACGCTGGCCTTCTCCGTCGTCGTGTCCACGCGCAGCGGCTGATCCAGCGTGCGGGTTCGATAGCTCCATCCGTCGGGCAGCGCCAGCCTGGAGGCCAGGTTCGCCAGGTCATCCAACGTCAGGTCGGGGTCGACGGTCTGGCTGTAGGTCTGCATGACCCACTGGCGCCCGTCGGCGTCGACGAGTTCGAACACCGGGCTGCCTGCGTCGTAGACGAACGCGGCTCGTCTGTCGACCTTGTTGACCGAATACGGCGAGGGATTCATCGAAGACAACGCGACCGTCGCCTGCCGCAGCATCTCGATGCCGCCGAACGTCTCACGTTCGGTCTCGGTGCCGCCGTCTTTCTCGATGCGGCTCATCAGCCAGTAGCGCGGCCCGTTGAGCAGCGCGGCGACCGCCTGGTGCTCCGCGGCGATGGCCTGCGCGTCGAGTTTTGTCCACAGTTCGGCGGGGCAGTCGTTGAGCGGAAAGGTGTTGTAGACGGTTGCCTGCGGGCCGGTTTCGTCCACGTGCACAAGAAGGACTTCGCCGTATCGCTTGCCGAAGACGTTGGTCACGACGTGAATGTAGCCCGTCCCTCGATTTCTAGGTAGGCATCCCGACCGGCGAGACTGACCGCGACGTCGTCGATCAGCGGTTCGAAAAAGCGCTGGCGGTAGAGCGGGTCGACGCTCGTGCTCACCGTGAAGTAGAGCCCGGACAGCACCGCGACAAACAACGAGGTGTGCACGACGGTCTGCGGTATCGGGATGTGGACCCCGAACCACGTTCCGGCACAGGGCGGTTCGCCGAGTTGGCAGGCCTCCTCGGCCGACCACAGGACGGTGACGTCGTCGGGGATCGCGATGATCCCGAGGGCCAGGAAGAACGCGAAGAGTCCGGCGGTGAACAGCACGACCTGGATCGCCTGCGACACCACCATGACGGCCACGACGTTCATCTGCTCGGCCGCCGACAGCGGTGTGCGCGCTGCCGGATCGGCGGGCACCGACTCCAGCGGCGTGCCGGCCAGCAGTGCGTTGGGGTCCTCACGCTCGGATCGGTCCTGACGCAAGGCCCTGACCTCGTCCCGGATCGTGGCGATCATGAAGAACAACGCCACGGCACTGAGGAAACCGATTGTCTGCCAGAGCCTTTCGCGACTCATCCGGGCCGACAGCTGCCACAGCTCGCCGGTGAAATACACGACCACTGTCAGCATCAGCAGCGGCAGGGCGCGGCTCATCAGCGTGCCCAGCGCACCGAGTTGCAGCCATGCGAACCGGAAAGCCCACAACGCGATCGAGCCGAAGCCCAGGTAGGTCAGCCAGATCGCCAGGAGCGATATCGCGACGAAGATCGGCGCCTCCGCGGCGGCGGCCCGCGACCACCCGCTCACCGTCAGCGGCATGACCACCACGAAGATCGCCATCACCAGAACCGCTGCCCAGCGGCGCAGCGCCTCGCCGACCCGCGTGCCCAGTCGGTGCAGGATCTCCAAGGCGAAGGGTGCCGCGACGAGCACCACCGCGATCACACCGAGCCTGGCCGCATACCCATAGTCCGGGTCGTCTCCGGTCAGGTCGGCCGCGAGCATGGTCAACGCGGTGAGCGCGCCGACCGCACTCACCATTGGCGCGGAGCGCTGGACGAGCTTGCGGGCCCGCACCCGCCTGGTGAGCACCAGGGGCAAACCCCGGTGCAGGAACCAGTCGTGGATCGGCCGCAGATCCGCCGGCTTCGTCATGCTCGCGGCCCGGCCGTCACGGTGCGGTAGCGGTCGCGAGCCACCAGCGTGAGCCGTAGTTCCTCGATCAGCGGGTCGAGGAACTGTGCCCGATACTCTTCGTCGCCGACGGCCCGCGCGGCCAAATACATGAACGTCAGCGCGACCAGGAACATCGTGATCTGGATCAGCGCGTTGGGCACCGGCAGCGTCATGCCAAGGAACTGGCCGTCCAACGACGCGTTGCTGGTCAATGCCGCCAACAGCTCCGGGCTGATCAAGATCAGGCCGAGCGCGAGGAACAGCAGACCTGTCACCACCGAGACCGTGAGTACCTGGACGATCTGCGACATCGCCAGCACGAACACCACGTTGAGTCGCTCCGGTTTCGACAGCGGCACCCGGCGCGGACGGTCCGGCATCGCCGCGAACGGAGTCCCGGTCAGCTTCTCGGCGTCCTCGGGCCGCTTGGCGTCGGGCCGCAGGATCGGACGTACCCGGCTCAGCGTTCCCGAGACCAGGAACGCGGCAGCGATGAGCATCAGGAAGATCAACCCCAGCCAGAGCCGGGGACGACTGATGATGCCGGCCATCGTCCAGACCGGCCCGTTGAAGAAGACCAGAACCGTCAGCAGCATCACCGGCAGGGCACCGAGAAGCAGTTTTCCGATGGACGCGAGATTGCTCAGGGTCATCCGGATCGCCCAGCCCAGAATCGCGCCGACTCCCGTTGCGGTACAGACGAAGATGAGCACCACGACGATGAGCTCAGCGATCAAGTCGGCGAAGACGCGAGCGCTGGGGCCCGCGTAGATGCTGCCCACAGTCGATATGGCCAGCGACGCCGTGGATACCGTCGCGCGCAGTCGGGCGTCATCGGTGCGTGACACGAACCAGCCGATCAGTCCGGCGAGGGGCAGGACGAGCAGCAGGACCGCGATGACGAACCACTCGGTTCGTGTCGGGGCGCCGTTGATGTCGACCGTGTGCTCGCCGGTGACGCCGACGACGAACATCGAGAACGTCATCATCACGGCGAGTCCAGCAAGGGCGGGTGCCGATCGCGTCCACAGTCGCGCAACCAGGACGCCGGGACGCAGCACGGCGGGCAGGCCGTGCCGGAGAAACCAGCGCTCAGCCGCGAGCCTGTCCGCGGTCTTGGGAGTCATATCGGGTAAATCTCACCACGCGGGAAGGCCCACCGCCCGGACCTTTAGGCTGGTCGATATGCAACGGATCATCGGAACAGAGGTCGAGTACGGCATTTCGTCGCCGTCCGATCCGACCGCGAATCCGATCCTGACTTCGACCCAGGCGGTGCTGGCGTATGCCGCGGCCGCAGGAATCCAGCGTGCCAAGCGAACCCGGTGGGACTACGAGGTCGAGTCACCGCTGCGTGACGCCCGTGGATTCGACCTGAGCCGCTCGTCGGGACCCCCGCCCGTCGTCGACGCCGACGAGGTCGGCGCGGCGAACATGATCCTGACCAACGGTGCCCGTCTCTACGTCGACCACGCTCACCCTGAGTACTCCGCGCCGGAATGCACGGATCCGCTGGACGCGGTCATCTGGGACAAGGCGGGGGAGCGCGTGATGGAGGCCGCCGCGCGCCACGTCGCGAGTGTGCCGGGCGCGGCGAAGCTGCAGCTCTACAAGAACAACGTCGACGGCAAGGGCGCCTCCTACGGGTCGCACGAGAACTATCTGATGAGCCGTCAGACGCCGTTCTCGGCCGTCATCGCCGGCCTGACTCCGTTCATGGTGTCGCGCCAGGTGGTCACCGGTTCGGGCCGCGTCGGGATCGGTCCCTCCGGTGACGAGCCCGGCTTCCAGCTCTCGCAGCGCTCCGATTACATCGAGGTCGAGGTCGGGCTGGAGACCACGCTCAAGCGCGGCATCATCAACACCCGCGACGAACCGCACGCCGACGCCGACAAGTACCGCAGGCTGCACGTCATCATCGGCGACGCGAACCTCGCCGAAACCTCGACCTACCTCAAGCTCGGCACCACGTCGCTGGTGCTCGATCTGATCGAGGAGGGACCTCAGATCGGGATCGACCTCACCGATCTGGCGCTCGCTCGCCCGGTGCACGCGGTCCACGTCGTATCGCGCGATCCATCCCTGCGCGCGACCGTCGCGCTCGCCGATGGACGGGAGATGACCGCACTCGCGCTGCAGCGGATCTACCTGGACCGCGTTGCCAAGCTCGTCGACAGCCGTGACCCGGACCCGCGCGCCTCCCATGTCCTGGAGACGTGGGCGCACGTCCTGGATCTGCTCGAACGTGACCCGATGGAATGCGCGGATCTGCTGGACTGGCCGGCCAAGCTGCGCCTGCTGGACGGTTTCCGCCAACGCGAGAACCTCGGCTGGAACGCTCCCCGGCTGCACCTGGTCGACCTGCAGTACTCCGATGTGCGGCTGGACAAGGGTCTCTACAACCGGCTGGTGGCTCGCGGCTCGATGAAGAGGCTGGTCACCGAACAGCAGGTGCTCGACGCTGTGGACAGTCCACCGACCGACACCCGTGCGTACTTCCGAGGCGAGTGCCTGAGGCGCTTCGGAGCCGATATCGCCGCGGCCAGTTGGGACTCGGTGATCTTCGACCTGGGCGGCGACTCGCTGGTGCGCATCCCCACTCTGGAGCCGCTGCGTGGCAGCAAGGCACACGTTGGGGCCCTGCTGGATTCTGTCGACAGCGCCGCCGAACTCGTGGAGCAGTTGACGACCTGATCGAGCTATCCCCGGCAATCCCGGCACCGCCCGGTAGTGTGGTGAGACCGGGGGGCAGACGGTCGAATGCCCGCAAGGGTGCGAAGACTTACGCAGGAGGCGGCGATGGCTCAGGAGCAGACCAAGCGTGGCGGCGGAGGCGGCGATGACGACGACCTCTCCGGCAACTCGGGCGCCGGTCAAGAGCGCCGCGAAAAGCTGGCCGAGGAGACGGACGACCTGCTGGACGAAATCGATGACGTCCTTGAGGAGAACGCCGAGGACTTCGTGCGTGCATACGTGCAGAAGGGTGGACAGTGACCTGGCCGGATCGAGATAAGTCCGCCTTCCCGTCCGCTCTACCCGGCGCTTTCGCTGCGCCGTCGGCCATGTCGCATGGTGGCGTGAATCCGTCGTCGTTCTCGGATTTCCTGCGCCATCAGGCGCCCCATCTGTTGCCCGGCAGTGGCGGCGGTCTGGCACCGACAGATGCAGTCCCGCATGGCACTACGATCGTCGCGCTGAAGTTTCCCGGCGGGGTGGTGATGGCCGGCGACCGGCGTGCCACCCAGGGGCACATGATCGCCAGCCGCGACGTGCAGAAGGTGTACATCACCGATGACTACACCGTCACCGGCATCGCAGGCACCGCCGCGATCGCCGTCGAATTCGCTCGGCTGTATGCGGTGGAACTGGAGCACTACGAAAAGCTCGAAGGTGTCGCGCTGACGTTCGCCGGCAAGGTGAACCGGCTCGCGACGATGGTGCGCGGAAACCTGGGCGCCGCACTGCAGGGCTTCGTCGCGCTGCCACTGCTCGCCGGTTACGATCTCGACGATCCGAATCCCGAGGGGGCGGGCCGCATCGTGTCGTTCGACGCGGCGGGCGGTCACAACATGGAGGAAGAGGGATATCACTCGGTTGGTTCCGGCTCCATCTTCGCCAAGTCGTCGATGAAGAAGCTGTACTCGCAGGTCCGCGACGCGGATTCGGCGCTGCGGGTCGCGATCGAGTCGCTCTACGATGCCGCCGACGACGATTCCGCCACCGGCGGACCGGATCTGGTGCGGGGTATCTTCCCGACGGCGGTGGTTATCAATGCCGACGGCGCCATCGAGATCTCCGAGCAGCAGATCGCCGCGCTGTGCCGAGAGATCATCGAGAGTCGTTCGCAGGCAAATACATTCGGGCCGGATGCCGAGCCCGTTCGAGGTGACGAGCTGTGAGCTTTCCGTATTTCATCTCGCCCGAGCAGGCGATGGGCGAGCGTTCGGAGCTGGCGCGTAAAGGAATCTCCCGCGGCCGCAGCGTGATCGCGCTGGCCTATGCCGACGGCGTGCTGTTCGTCGCGGAGAACCCGTCTCGGTCGCTGCAGAAGGTGAGCGAACTCTACGATCGCGTGGGCTTCGCCGCCGTCGGGCGGTTCAACGAGTTCAACAATCTGCGCAGCGGCGGCATCCGCTTTGCCGACACCCAGGGCTACGCGTATTCACGGCGCGATGTGACGGGCCGCCAGCTGGCCAACGTCTACGCCCAGACGCTGGGGACGATCTTCACCGAGCAGGCCAAGCCATACGAGGTGGAGCTGTGTGTGGCCGAGGTCGCGCACTACGGCGAGACCAAAGCCCCTGAGCTCTACCGGATCACCTATGACGGGTCGATCGCCGACGAGCCGCATTTCGTGGTCATGGGTGGCACGACTGAGCCGATCATCGCGGCGCTCAACGAGTCCTACACCGAGAACGCGAGCCTGGGTGACGCGGTGTCGATCGCGGTCGGTGCCCTGGGCGCCGGTGGCAACGGTGCAGAACCGCGGACACTGGGGCCGTCGACGCTCGAGGTTGCGATTCTGGACGCCAACCGGCGCCGCCGGGCGTTCCGCCGCATCACGGGGGCGGCGTTGGAGGCGCTGCTGCCCGCCCCGGCCGAGAAGCCGGCCGCGGAAGCAGCTGAAGCCGGCGACTCCAAGCCCGCCAAGTAACTCCATTACGCGCCGAGCGTGCGCGTATGGCGAGAGATAGTCGATAGCTCCGCCCTGGATGCACTCTCGGTGGCGGATTCTCGGGGTGTAGTGCACCCCGCACACTCACAGGAACGCTTTTGCGTGTCCATCTTGCGTCCTGTCCCGCCAGGGTGGATGATTTTGTTGCGCATAACGCATCGCGTTGCGCAAAGCGCAACTCAAGACATCAAAATCTTCCTTCCCAAACGAAAGCGGTCGAGGCATGCCAAAAGTCGTCGTGATCGGTGCCGGAATCGTCGGCACCTCGCTCGCCGACGAACTGACCGCGCGGGGGTGGACCGACGTCACCGTCGTCGACCGCGGGCCACTGTTCGCCACCGGAGGCTCTACCTCCCATGCGCCGGGCCTGGTGTTCCAAACCAACCCGTCCAAGACCATGACCGCCTTCGCCAAATACACGGTGGAGAAGTTCAACGCCCTCGATCACCCCGACGGCTGGGCGTTCAATCCCGTGGGCGGACTTGAGGTCGCCACCACCCCTGAGCGTTTGGCCGACCTGCATCGCAAAGCCGGCTGGGCACAGTCCTGGGGCATCGAAGGTCATCTCCTCACCCCCGCCGAGTGCGTGCGTCTGCACCCTCTCATCGATCCCGGTCGCATCCTCGGCGGCTTCCACACCCCCGCCGACGGCCTGGCGAAGGCGTTGCGCGCCGCGGAGGCCCAGGCCCGCCGCGCCGAGGCGAGGGGTGCCACGCTTCGTCCGCACACCGAAGTGCTCGGAATCCTCGACAACGGTCACCGAGTCACCGGCGTGCGGACCGCCGACGGCGTCATCGACGCCGACGTCGTGGTGTGCGCCGCCGGCTTCTGGGGCGCGCAGTTCGCCAAAGAGGTCGGGCTCGTCCTGCCGCTGGTCCCCATGGCACACCAATACGCGCGCACCGGGCAGATCCCCGACCTCGTCGGCCGCAATACTGAGCTCACCGAGGCGAGCTTGCCGATCCTGCGGCATCAGGACCAGGACCTCTACTTCCGTGAGCACGTCGATCGCCTTGGAATAGGGTCCTACAGCCATAAGCCCATGCCTGTAGACATGACGACGCTGCTCGCCGACACGGCCGGTGAGCCGATGCCGTCGATGATGCCCTTCACCGAAGAGGACTTCGCTCCCGCCTGGCGGGCGGCTGCCGAACTGCTTCCCGCACTGGGGGATTCGAAGGTCGAAGAGGCCTTCAACGGCATCTTCTCGTTCACTCCCGACGGGTTTTCGATTATGGGTGAGCACCGCGAATTGCCCGGATTTTGGGTGGCCGAAGCGGTGTGGGTCACCCACTCGGCAGGGGTCGCCCGGGCCACTGCCGAATGGATCGTGGACGGTGCGCCGTCCGTCGACACCCACGAATGCGACCTCTACCGATTCGAGGACATCGCCCGCAGTCCCGAGTTCGTGATGCAGACCAGCTCGCAGGCGTTCGTCGAGGTCTACGACGTCGTCCATCCCCACCAATACCGCACCGCCCTGCGCGGGCTGCGCACGAGCCCGTTCCATGGCCGCCAGGCCGCACTCGGTGCGTACTTCTACGAGGGTGGCGGCTGGGAACGCCCAGCCTGGTACGAGTCCAATGCGGCTCTGGCGCAACGGCTTTTCGAGGACGGGCTTGCTGTTCCCGACCGAGACGAATGGGCGTTGAGGTTCTGGTCGCCGATCTCCATCGCTGAAGCGCACTGGACCCGCGCGCACGTCGCAATGTTCGACATGACCCCGCTGACCCGGTATGAGGTGTCGGGCCCCGGTGCCGCGGCGTTCCTGCAGCAGATGACGACCAACAACGTCGACAAGAGCGTCGGGTCGGTCACCTACACACTGCTGCTCGATGAAACCGGCGGCATTCGCAGTGATCTCACTGTCGCACGCCTTGCTCCCGACACCTTCCAGGTCGGCGCGAACTCACCGATGGATTTCGACTGGCTCTCGCGGCGGAGGCCGGCCGACGTCACGCTGCGTGACATCACCGGCGGAACGTGCTGCCTGGGCGTGTGGGGCCCCGACGCGCGTGACGTCATCGCGCCACTGTGTCCGGATGACGTCAGCAACGACGGTTTCAGGTATTTCCGCGCGATGCACACCTATCTCGGCGCGATCCCCGTCACGATGATGCGAGTCTCCTACGTCGGCGAACTTGGTTGGGAAATCTACGCGAGCGCCGAATATGGTTGTGCACTTTGGGATCTCATCTCGGCAGCGGGTGAACCGTTCGGCATCGTCCCGGCCGGCCGCATAGCCTTCAACAGTCTGCGCATCGAAAAGGGCTATCGCAGCTGGGGGACCGATATGACCGCCGAACACCGGCCCGCCGCAGCAGGTCTGGATTTCGCGGTGCGGATGTCCAAGGACACGGATTTCGTCGGCAAAGCGGCCCTGCAGCAGGCTCCCGATCCCGATAAAGTGCTGCGCAGCATCGTGTTCGACGATCCCGCCGCGGTGGTGCTCGGCAAGGAGCCCGTCTCCGTCGACGGTCGCTGCGTCGGGTACGTCACGAGCGCAGGCTTTTCCACAACCATCGGGCGCACCATCGCGTATGCATGGCTGCCCGCGACGGTGACCGTCGGCGACGTCGTCACGGTCGCCTACCGCGGTGCGACATACCGCGCCGTCGTGCACGCAGAGCCCGTCGTGGACCCCGAGATGTCGCGGATCAAGAGGTGATTGAATGACTTACGACGTCATCGTCATCGGGTTGGGTGGCATGGGTAGCGCGGCGGCCTACCACCTTGCCGCACGTGGGCAGCGGGTACTCGGGCTGGAGAAATTCACTCCTGCTCACGACAAGGGGTCCAGCCACGGCGGCTCCCGCATTATCCGGCAGTCCTATTTCGAGGATCCGGCCTACGTGCCGCTGCTGCTGCGCGCCTACGAACTGTGGGATGAGCTCGCCAGGGACAGCGGACGCGACGTGTACCGCATGACCGGCGGGCTGTTCATCGGGCCCCCGGATTGTCTTACGGTGGCCGGCAGCCTGCGAGCCAGCCGGCAGTGGGACCTGCCGCACGACCTCCTCGACGAGGACGAGATCAGGCAGCGGTTCCCCAACTTCACCCCGCAACCCGGCGACATTGCGCTCTTCGAGGCCAAAGCCGGATTCGCACGCCCCGAGCTCACCGTCCAAGCCCATCTGGACCTTGCCGAGAAGGCCGGAGCCGCATTGCGCTTCGGTGAGGAAGTAATCGAGTGGTCCGAGACGGCCCGCGGTGTCACCGTCCGGACTGCCGCAGGCACATACACGGCAGGACAGGTGGTGATCTGCCCCGGGGCGTGGGCGCCGCAGCTGCTCGCAGACTTCGGAATCCCCATCACCGTCGAACGCCAGGTGCTGTATTGGCTCGATCCGGTTGGGGGCGTCGAACCTTTCGTCGATCACCCGATCTTCATCGACGAGGACGCCTCCGGCATGCAGATCTACGGCTTTCCCGCCATCGACGGACCCCGCGGCGGCGTCAAAGTCGCGTTCTTCCGCAAGGGCATCGAGTGCACGCCGGACACCATCGACCGGACCGTGCACGACCGGGAGATATGCGAAATGCGCGACCGCGCAGCGCAATTGCTGCCCGCCCTGGACGGGCCGTGTATCCACTCGGCAACCTGCATGTACTCCAATACCCCCGACCAACACTTCGTGATTGCCCGCCATCCCGACACCGAGAACGTCACGGTGGCATGCGGATTCTCCGGGCACGGCTTCAAATTCGTTCCCGTGGTGGGGGAGATCCTCGCCGATCTCGCCACCACCGGTGCAACGACGCACCCGATCTCGCTGTTCGACCCCCGCAGATTGGTGACGGCTCTATGACTGCCTTTCCTCCGCCCGCCCTGCTGCCCACCCTGGCCGGCAGGTACTACACCAGCGCCGAGGTGTTCGCCTCGGAGCAGGAGCACATCTTCGAGAACACGTGGTTCTGCGCGGTGCGCTCCTCGGACCTCGCGCTACCGGGCAAGTTCAAGAAAGTGCAGGTCGGGCGAGAGAGCGTACTGCTGATCCGCGGCCGCGACGGCCTTCTGCTCGCTTTCCTCAACGTGTGCAGGCATCGCGGTGCTCAACTCTGCGTGGAGTCTGAGGGCGAGGTCAAGCGGACCCTGCGCTGCCCGTACCACTCGTGGACCTACGCACTCGACGGCAAGCTCATGGCCGCGCCGAACATCGGGACACTGACCGACGACGAGGGAGCACCGATCGACCGGTATCGCTACGGACTGGTCCCCGTGGCGCTGACCGAGTGGCTCGGATACGCATGGGTGTGTCTGTCCGATACCCCGCCGCCGTTCGAGGACGTGCTCGCCGAGACGACCAGGACACTCGGCGACTCCGACGCCATCAATCGCTACGGCATCGGCGGCCTCGACGTGGGGCACCGCGTGGTCTACGACGTCGCCGCGAACTGGAAGCTGATCGTGGAGAACTTCATGGAGTGCTACCACTGCAGCTCGATCCACCCCGAACTCGTCGGCGTCCTGCCCGAGTTCGCGCGGGGCCTGGCCGCCCAGGCGAACGTCGGACTTGGTGCCGAATTCGGCCCTGACGTCGCGGGATTCACCGTCGACGGCGGGCAGGGGTTCGAGCGGCTGCCCGGGATCACCGACGACCAGGACCGTCGCTACTACGCGATCACCGTAAAGGCGAACGTCTTCATCAACCTGGTACCCGACCACGTGATCTTTCACCGGATGTATCCGGTGTCCGCGGATCGCACGGTGGTGGAATGCGATTGGCTCTACACCGGAGAGGTGGTCGGCTCCGACCGGGACGTGTCCCGCTCCGTCGAGCTGTTCCACCGGGTCAACGTCCAGGACTTCGACGCGTGCGAACGTACCCAGCCGGCGATGTCGTCGCGCGCCTACCGCAACGGGGGAGTCCTCGTTCCGGCCGAACACCACATCGCGGAGTTCCATCACTGGGTAATGTCCCGACTGGCTGCTGCTCCGGTGTAGACGGCAAGGGGGTCGACAGGGCCATGGACGGTGAACCCGATCTCTGGATCGGCGGCTCGTGGCGTCACGCCTCCGATGGAGGCACCCGCCCCATCATCAACCCCGCCCATGGCGGCGTCGCGGCGATCGTCGACGAGGCCACTCCGGACGACGCGCTGGCGGCCGTGGCCGCGGCCAGAGCGGCCTTCGACGACGGAGAATGGCGGGCCACCCCCGTGACGGAACGCGCTGCCCTGCTGGATCGCGTCGCAGACCTCCTGCAACGCGACAAGGAATCCCTGGCTCGTCTCGAGACCACCGACACCGGCAAGACCCTGGCGGAAAGCCGCATCGACATCGACGACGTGACATCGGTCTTCCGGTACTACGCGAAACTCGTCGGCGCGGAAGCCGATCGCGTCGTCGATGTGGGCGACGCCGCCGTCATCAGCCGCGTCGTGCGTGAACCGATCGGCGTGTGCGTGTTGATCGCGCCGTGGAACTACCCGCTGCTGCAGATGTCGTGGAAGGTGGCGCCGGCGCTGGCAGCCGGTTGCACGATGGTCGCCAAGCCGAGCGAGGTCACACCGCTGACCACGATCGCGTTCGCGCACCTCCTCGAGGAGGCCGGCGTGCCGCCCGGGGTGGTCAACCTGGTGCAGGGCAGCGGTGCCACCCTCGGGGCCGCGTTGACCGACAATCCGGATGTCGATTTCATCTCGTTCACCGGCGGGCTGGCCACCGGGCGCACCATCGCAAAGACTGCAGCCACCCACGTCACCAAAGTGGCTTTGGAACTCGGTGGTAAAAATCCGCACATCGTGTTCGCCGACATCGGGGGGCCAGGGGACAGAGATTCAGGCTGGGACGCCGCTGTCGACCACGTGCTGACCGGGGTCTTCCTGCATTCGGGACAGGTGTGCTCGGCGGGCACCCGGTTGATCGTCGAGGAGTCCATCGCCGACGATTTCGTCGCCGCGGTCGCCGCGCGGGCGGAGAAGATCACGATGGGCGACGGTATGGACGCGGCCAGCGAAACCGGACCATTGGTGTCAGAACAACACCGCGACAAGGTGGAAAGCTATGTGCAGCTGGGCATCTCAGAGGGTGCCCGGCTGATCACCGGCGGTGCGCGGCCGGACGACCCGGCGATGGCCGATGGTTACTTCTACCTGCCCACAATCTTCGACCACTGCGACCGGTCGATGCGTATCGTCACCGAGGAGACCTTCGGTCCGATCCTGACGGTCGAGCGGTTCACGACCGAAGCCGAGGCCATCGCCCTCGGCAACGACACGGAATACGGTCTCGCGGCCGGCGTCCGGACATCGGATACAGCGCGAGGCGAACGTGTGGTGCGGGCGTTGCGGCACGGCACGGTATGGCTCAACGATTTCGGCTACTACACCGCTGCTGCGGAGTGGGGCGGTTTCGGGAAGTCGGGTAACGGACGTGAACTCGGCCCGACCGGGCTCGCGGAATATCAAGAGATCAAACACATCTGGCACAACACCGCTCCCGGTGCCGCGGGCTGGTTCAAGGGATAGGACAGCATATGGTGATCAAGCAGCCTTCCGGGGCGAGCGGAGCGACGGGAAAGAGCCACGCTGACAGCGGCATGGAGGACTTTGGATACAAAGAGTCACTCGACCGCAGCATCGGCAAGTTCGCCAGTTTCGCCGCAGGGGTCAGCTACATCTCCATCCTCACGGGCACGTTCCAGCTGTTCTACTTCGGGTTCGGCACGGCCGGGCCCGCCTATCTGTGGTCGTGGCCCATCGTTTTCGTCGGCCAGATGGCAGTCGCACTGTGCTTCATGGAACTGGCTGCCAAGTACCCGGTCGCCGGGTCCGTCTACAACTGGAGCAAGAAGCTCGCCAGCAGGCTCGTCGGGTGGACTTCGGGGTGGCTCATGCTCACCGCGTCCATCGTGACGATCTCGGCGGTGGCACTGGCCTACCAACTCAACCTGCCGCGGCTGTGGAGCGGTTTCCAGATCATCGGCGACGGCTCCGGCACCTACGACTATGCCGCAAACGCGGTGCTCCTCGGCTCCATACTGATCGCCTTCACCACGATCGTTAACGCGCTCGGGGTTCGACTGATGGCCATGATCAACTCGAGCGGAGTGTTCATCGAACTGATTGCCGCCGTGCTGATCGTCATCCTGCTGGCCGTCAACGTGGAACGGGGACCGCAGGTCTTCTTCTCCACCAACGGTTACGGCGCCGGGGAGAGCACGGGCTTCCTCGGCGCGTTCCTCATCGCGTCGCTGGCGTCGGGCTACGTCATGTACGGATTCGATACCGCGAGCTCGCTGGGTGAGGAGACGGTCGAACCGCGCCGCACCGCGCCGAAGGCGATCGCCCGCGCGATCCTGGCGTCCTTCGTGATCGGCGGCGGCATCCTGGTGTTCGCGGTGATGGCCGCGCCGAACCTGGAGGATCCGCAGCTCGGTGAAAGCAGCGGCGGCCTGCAGTACATCGTCGAGCAGGTGATGTGGGGACCGCTGGGCAAGATCTTCCTGGTCTGCATCGTCATTGCGGTTACGGTGTGCTGCCTGGCTGTACACACCGCCGCGATCCGGCTGAGTTTCGCGATGGCACGCGACAACGCGTTGCCGTTCGGCGAGAAGCTGGCGACGGTGAACCCGAAGACGCAGACGCCGATCATCCCTGCCGTCACGATCGGCATTCTGGCCCTGCTGATCCTGGTCATCAATATCGCGAACATCCAGATCTTCACGGTGCTGACCTCGATCGCCATCATCATGATCTATCTGGCCTATCTGATGGTGACGGGCCCGCTTCTGAAGAAGCGGCTTCAAGGGCAGTGGCCGCCGAAGGATCTCGCCGAGGGTGGTTACTTCACGATGGGAAGGTGGGGGCTTGCGGTCAACATCGTCGCGGTCGTGTGGGGTGTCGGAATGGCGATAAACCTCGCATGGCCGCGGGTGGCCGTGTACGGCGAGCCCTGGTACTTCACCTGGGGTGCGTTCCTCTACATCGGCATCATCCTGGGCGCGGGCCTGCTGTGGTATTCGCTCAAGGGTCGCAACCACATCGGTACCCTGAAATCACATGCAGCCGAGACTGTTTCGGGTACTGATGGCTGACAGCACTTTTGACTACATCGTCGCCGGGGGCGGCACCGCAGGCTGCGTACTGGCCGCCCGGCTGTCCGAGGACCCCGACGTCACGGTCTGTCTGATCGAGGCGGGACCGTCGGACGTCGGAGATAACGCGATCCTGGTGCTGTCGGAGTGGATGCATCTGCTCGACTCCGGGTACGACTGGGACTATCCGGTCGAGCCTCAGGAACGCGGCAATTCGTTCATGCGGCACGCGCGGGCCAAGGTCCTGGGGGGTTGTTCGTCCCACAACTCGTGCATCGCGTTCCATCCGCCCGCCGAGGCGCTCGACGAGTGGGTCGGCATGGGCGCCACCGGGTGGGGTGCAGACGAGGTGCTACCCCTGGTCCGGCGCCTGACCGAGACCGTGCTGCTGCGCGATGTTCCCCCCGAAGACCCCTGCGGCGTCGCGGTTCTCGAATCCGCCGCGCTGTCAGGTCTGCCGACGGTGGCGTTCAACCGTGGTGAGACCGTACGCAACGGGGCCGGCTGGTTCCAGATCAACGGCGGCGAGGACGGTATCCGCAACTCGACGTCGAAAGCGTTCCTGCATCCGATCCTGGGCACCCGCAAGAACCTCGAAGTTCGCACCGACTCCTGGATTTCGGAGATCCTGTTCGACGAGTCGAAGCGAGCTACCGGGGTCCGCTATCAGCGACCCGACCTCACCGGCTACGACACGGTGTCCGCGCGCCGGGAGGTGATCGTCACTGCAGGGGCGATCGACACCCCGAAGTTGTTGATGCTTTCGGGGATCGGGCCCACCGCCCACTTGCGGGAGATCGGCATCGACGTGCGCGTCGACTCGCCGGGTGTCGGGGCGAACCTCGACGACCATGTCGAGGGGTTGGTGTTCTGGGAAGCCGCCCAGCCGATGGTGACGACCTCGACGCAGTGGTGGGAGATCGGTCTGTTCACGACCATCGACGAGGGCCTCACACAGCCTGATCTGATGATGCACTATGGCAGCGTGCCGTTCGACATGAACACGCTGCGCCATGGATATCCCACGACCGACAACGGATTCTGCCTGACGCCCAACGTAACTCAAGGTCGGTCGCGTGGGACGGTGCGCTTGCGGTCCCGTGATTTCCGTGATCGCGCCAGGGTCGACCCGCGCTACTTCACCGACCCCGAAGGCTACGACGACCGGATCATGCTCGCCGGCGTCAAGCTGGCCCGCACGATTGCCGCACAACAACCGCTGGCCCCGTGGATCTCTCGCGAGCTGGCGCCCGGACCCGACGCCACCACCGACGACGAACTGCTCGACTACATCCATCGCTGCCACAACACCGTCTACCACCCCGCAGCGACCGCCCGGATGGGATCAGTGTCGGATCCGATGGCGGTGCTGGATCCGCAACTGCGGGTCAAGGGTGTCACGGGGCTTCGGGTCGTGGACGCGTCGGCGATGCCGAAGCTGCCGTCGGTCAACCCGAACATCACCGTGATGACCATGGCGGAGAAGTGTGCCGACCTCATCAGAGAAGCCTGACCGTCGGAGTCTTCCGGAGTTCCTGGCCGAGCACACGCCGTTCCAGGGCTCGACGGAGACCGAGCTCGCCGAACTCGCCGCCGGGGCGTTGATCGAGGAGTTCGCGACCGGCGCCGTCGTCGCCGACTATTCGTCGCGCGTGCCCGACGAGGTGTGGATGGTCTGCGACGGCGCAGTGGCACTGCGATCCAGTGGTGACGGCGCCCTCATCGACGTCGTCACCCGAGGCGGGATCTTCGGCTACACGCCGCTGCTGACGGGCGCGGGCATGGACTTCGAAGCCCGTGCCACAAGCGCGAGCACCCTCATCAAGCTGCCCGGGCCGCTGGTTCGCGCACAGTTCGCCAAGCCGGCGGGCTTGGCCTTCCTCGCATCGTCCGGCTGGCCCCGGGCTGCCGAGCGGCCGACGATCGCACCTGCGACCGACAGCAGACCGGTCGCCGAACTCGTCCGCGGAAAGGTACTGGTCGTCGCGCCGACCGACACGGTCCGCGACGTCGTCGTCCGCATGACCGAAAACCGCGTGTCGTATGCGCTGATCCGGCTGCGGGACGGGAATCTGGGCATCTTCACCGATCGCGACCTGCGGACCCGGGTCGTCGCAGCCGGGCTGTCGGTCGATGTGGCCATCGAGACGGTGATGAGCGCGCCCGTCCGCACCGTCACGACGGATCTGTCCGCCGACAGTGTCCTGATGGAAATGCTCGAGTGCGGGCTGCGGCACATGCCGGTTCTGACGCCGCGCGGTGAAGTCGTGGGAGTGCTCGAAGACGCCGATCTGTTGGCGGCTTCGGCACGGCAGAGCTTCATGCTGCGACGCGCGATCGCCGACGCCGCCGATTCGGCGCAGCTGCAGCACGTGGGGCAGCGCGTCACCGGTACCGCTGTCGACCTCTTCCGCAACGGCACCAAGGCCGCTGCGACGAGTGCCATCCTTTCGGTCGTCATCGACAGCCTGGTTCGCCGTGCGTTGGAAATCGTTCTCGCCCAGACAGATACCGGGGACGTCGATGGTTTCGCATGGCTGACGCTCGGCAGTGTTGCGCGCCGAGAGGCGATGCCGTCCTCCGACGTCGACAGCGCGTTGTCGTTTCGCGACGACCTCGCGGTCCGCGCACCGCAGCTGCGGGCGATCGCCTCGCAGGTGCACGACCTGCTCGAGGCGTGCGGTCTGCCCCACGATCGCAACGGCGCGACCGCGGCATCGACGAGATTTGCACGGACACAGTCCGATTGGCGCGACGCCGCCCAGGCCTGGCTGGATGACCCGCTGCAGAACCAGGGCTTGATCATGTCCTCGTTGTTGATCGACGCGCGCGTGGTCTGGGGTGATCCGTCACTGCATACCGTGCCCGCGGCATTTCACCGGATCCGCGAGGAACATCCGAACGCGTTGCGGCTGCAGCTGCTCGAGGTGCTGTCAGGCAAGGTGCGGACCCGTTCGCTGCGCGACGTGCTCTCGCGGCGCGGCGGCACCTTCGATCTGAAGAACCACGCGGTGACCCCGATCGTGAACCTGGCCCGCTGGGGCGGCCTGAACGCAGGCGTCACGTCGGCGGCCACTCCGACCCGACTCGAGGCCGCGGCGCAATCGGGTGTGCTGAGCGACGCCGATGCGCGCACGCTCTGCGATGTGTACACGATGGTGCAACGACTTCGGATGACCCATCAGGTCGAACAGCTCGCCGCCGGCCACACCCCGAACGACATCATCACCATGTCGGAACTCTCGCCGCTCAACCGCAGCCTGCTCGGTGACGGGTTGCGAGAGGTTGCAGCGGTGCGCCGACGCGTCGGCAACCTCGGCCGCACGGGCCTATAGGCTGGTTGTGCAATGGTCAAGGACGACAGCACATCGGCGGGGGATCCTCCTGCCGCCGTGCAGTCCGTGGACCGCGCACTGACAGTCCTGGAGATCGTCGCTTCGCTCGGGCAGGCCGGTGTCACCGAGATCGCCGCCGAGCTCGGCGTGCACAAGTCGACGGTGTCGCGGCTGATTGCGGTGCTGGAGGCTCGCGGATATGTCGAGCGGATCTCCGAACGCGGCAAGTACCGTCTCGGGTTCGCCATTCCGCGGTTGGCGCACGCGGCGGGCGGTCAGAGCGACCTGGTGAAGCTGGGCCAGGTGGCCTGCGACATGCTCAGCGTCGACGTGGGGGAGACGGCCAACCTCGCCGTGCTCGACCAGGACCGCATCGTCAACATCGTCGAATCGATCGGTCCGGCGGAGATCACGCTGCGCACCTGGGTCGGGCAGAGCTGCCCGGCATACGCCACCTCCAGTGGCAAAGTGCTTCTGGCCGGCCTCGATCCCAATGACGTGCGTGCCCGGGTTCCGGTGCCCATCACCCGCTTCACCGACTCCACCGTCGGCAGCGTCGCCGACCTGCAGAACGAGCTGTCGGTGGTGCGGGAGCGCGGATGGGCCAGCGTGAGCGAGGAACTCGAAGTGGGCCTCAATGCCGTCGCCGCACCCGTTCATGGTGCGCACGCGCAAGTCGTTGCCGCGCTCAGCGTTTCGGGACCCTCGTACCGGCTGGCCCCGGAACGGTTCGAAGAGGTCGCCAAGCAGACGATCGCGGCCGCCGACGAGATCAGCCACCGGCTGGGCTGGACCGCGCGATCATAGGGCTCGATTGATGCCGAGGGCGCGTCAAACGGGCAGATCTCACGACCTCAGCGCACTGTCGGCGCGTCCACCATCGCGCGGCCCACGCTCTGCGAATCTCCTGCGATGACCGCCAGGATCGTCCGCCACGAGTCCGACGGTCGGTTGAGCATTCCGCTGTGCGCATCCCAGCCGGCGACCGGTCCGCCGTCGTCGTAATCGCCTGCTGCCAAACGGATCACCGTCGGCATCTCGTCGGGGTCGCTACCGTGGGGCCCACCGGGGATGCCTTGCACCAGCTCGATGAAATCTCCCGGCGCGGTCATCGAGAAGCGCTCGACGTGAGGGTTCCTGTTGTGCCAGTCGCCCGGGTCGTCCACCCCGACCCCGGCACCGGCGGCCGCCAGGAACAGGGTGCGGTCCGAGGTCAGCCCCATCGTCTCGGCCGTCCCGACGATCGAGCCGCCGTAGGAGTGCCCGATCACCGTCACGGGAACCCCGTCGCCCACCCGACGGTCGACATCCTCGCTGAACGCCACCAGACGCGGCGCCATGTCCAGTGCGAAGCGGGTGTCCGCGGACTGCAGGACCGAGATGGGGTCGCGCACCTGCGGGAACGGCCCGCCCAGATAGGTGATCACGGCGATCTCCCCGCGCGTCGCCGACACGAAGCGCCGGGCGGTCGCGGTGTTGGAGGAGGAGCCCTCGATGGTGGTGTTCACGCCGGGCACCAGCACCGCGACACCCCGCGCGGTCGCGAGGTCTCCGTTCAGCTCGACCAGCGAAGCGCGGCCCGTATCGAACGCGATGATTTTGCGTGAGATGCGTTGTCCGCTCGCGGGATCGTCGATCTCTCCGAGGAGGCTGCGGTAGAACTCGATTCGCCTGCGAGACAGCGAGTCGGCACCCGTCTCGGCAAGGATGGCCGACGCGATGTTGAGGCGATTCGCGGCAACCCGCATGTCCCAGGGCACACCATCGGTGTTGCCGACCTGCTGCGGGAAATCCGCGATCAAGCGGTTGCGTTGCTCGAGGCTCATGGCCCCGATCTGGGTGGCGATCCGGTCCTGGCTCATGGCGGGCCACGCATCCACCACGTCGACCGCCTGGACGGGCCAGGCTCCGGCGGGCACCGTGGCCGCGGGCCTGTCCGGTGTCTCGGTGTCTGACAGCGCCGACGTGATGTCGTGAGCCGCATCGGCGTCTGCCGCCTCAAGCTTGCTCAGGGCGTCACGGATGCGGGCGCTCAATTCCACGGCCCGCAGTTCGAGCATGTCCTCTGCCACCGCGTCCTGGCCGCCGGCGAGTAGCACGAGCAGGGGTTCCGGTTCTGCCACGACGGTCACCGAGCCGTCGTCGGCGACGTCGAA
>ERZ500977.69-NODE-69-length-21091-cov-8.727087_pt1 | contig 21091 bp, 22 predicted proteins | sample MGYA00248863_ERZ500977 | MGnify/ENA primary metagenome ERZ500977 (study PRJEB25958, sample SAMN03398581) | human skin metagenome | study: EMG produced TPA metagenomics assembly of the Human Skin Microbiome Metagenome (human skin metagenome) data set.
CCTTTCGGTGAAGCATGGACCGGATCACTCATACACAAAAGATCGGACACTCTCGATCTCGCCTTCATCGGCGCTGGCGCAGACCGTCTCCCATCCCTTCATCATCGGCCGCTTGCCCGCCGCCTTCATCGCGACATGCGCGCCCAGCACCGGCACCGGACGATAGCCATTCCGATGCAGCGCCAGGCGCAGGTCGGTGGAATCTTCGGTCATTGTCACGGGGAACGCGCCGCCTGCATCAGCGCCGGTCGTGTCGTCGGTCAGGCGGGTCGCGTCCTCCATGGTCAATCCTCCTCCACCAGGTCCCACATCGCGAAGTCGTCATCCCAGCGTTCCTCATACCCGGCCAGGCTGCCGATCAGGCGCTGTGGCCCGTAGTAGACCCGCTCGGCGATGTGGCGCGGATCGCGGTCCCGCGGCGTCGTGACCCTGAGCGTGCAGTCCAGTTCCGACCGCAGCCGATCCAGCGCGGCCACCGCCTGTCGCGCCTCGATGTGGGGCGAGGTGCCGGGCAGGGACTGCCGCACGACATGCATCAGCACGTCGCGACAGCCCCGGATGCGATTGCCCAGAACGACATGATCGTCTGTGGTGATGTCGAGAAGCCAGTCCTCGCTCATTGCGCGCCCTCCTGCGTCTCGATCCAGCCGATCAGCCGGGACTTCCGCGCACAGATGAGATTGCCCATCCGGAAGACCGGCAGCTTCACCTTGGCCTCGCTTGCGTAATAGTAGACCTTCCGCCGCTGCGCCGCGTCCCCGAAGACGAACTGCGCAATGGCATCCGCGCCGCGCAACAGATCGTCGGCCAGCGCCGGGCAAGCCTCTCCCGTGGCGGGACCAGCCCGCATTCCTTCCCGCATGTCCTTTCCTCCTAGGTGCGGATCAGCGCGCCCAGCGCGTTGATCGTTCTGTAGCCGACGGCGAAGGTGATCATCGCATCTCCTCCAACACTGAAATCCTCTTGTTCCCTTTGCTCCCGCTCGGGACCTTCCGGCAATTCGAACTGGGCCAGAAGCGCAAGTTGTGGGTAGCCAAGGCCCGCATTGTCGTTCTGGAAAGCGATCTTCCCTGTCAGAAATCGCCGCTCGATCTCGACGCGCAGATATGGATCGCGCATTCCCGCCATGGCTTTGGTCAGGGTGCCGAGACGAACCCCTTCAATCAGGGAAGCCACAGTTTCCCCAAAGCTCTGCTCCTCGTTACCATCCGGCATCAAGATGTCGAGGATGACTTCTGGGAGATCGGCCCATCCCTCACGCTTATCTACTGGCAGGCCCAACTTCGTGTCGATTTCCTCCCTCACAAGCGGCCAGTAGGCTTCGACGGCACTGGCAGCGTCCTTGATCTGATCGGCCGCCATGATTGCGATCAGCAGCCGCGCGCAATCCGTCGCGGTCATCTGCGCCGCTCCCGGTCCCCTCCCTCCCGACGAGATCAGTTTGGCCTCGCGCAGGTGACGCGCGTACATCGCCACTGTCTGCTCTGGCATCGGCAGAACCTGTGCCAGTGTGGGGATGAGGTCGCTCAGCTTGGCCATCGGTGCAGATGTCTCCTAGGGATGTTTCGGACCATAACTCCGAAACCTCTGGCGCACAAGATAGTTTCGGAGTAAAAATCCGATACTGGCTTGCGGGGTCCACTCTTGCCTCGCCATGCCGCGAAACCGATGGCAATGCAGGGGTTTGGTGCCGTTCAACCCATTGCCAAACATGGAGAAATCCGGATGGCCACGATCCGCAAACGCACGCTGCCCTCGGGCCTGGTCCGGTGGCAGGTGGACTTCACCGACCAGGCTGGCAAGCGCCGGTCCAAGCTGTTCCCGCGCCGCAAGGATGCCGACGTCTATCTGGTAAAGGTCCGCTCGCTGGTCGCCAACCACACCTATCTGGCCGACAGCGACAGCACGACGGTGGCCGAGGCCGCGAAGGCGTGGCTCGACCATTGCGAGGTGCGCTGCAAGACCGGGCGGCGGATGGAACGCTCCACGCTGCGCGGCTACAGCGACTATGTGCGCTTGCACATCACCGCGCCCGAGATCGGCATCGGGGACAAGCTGATCGCCCAACTGACCCGCCGCCATGTCAACGAATTCCGCGACCGTCTGCTGCTGAACGGTCGGTCAGAACACCTGACCCGCCGCGCGCTGTCGGTGCTGAAGCTGGCGCTGGACCATGCCATCGACAACGGCCAACTGTTCACCAATGCCGCCCAAGGGGTGCGGGTAATCAAGTCCAGCCGGATCGAGCACATGGCGCCGGTGCCGACGAAGGAGGCCATCCGCGCCTTGATCGAGGCGGCCGACGAGGATTTCAAGCCGCACCTGATCGTTTCAGCCTTGGGCGGCTTGCGCGCCTCCGAACTGCGGGGCCTGCGCTGGCAGGACGTGGATTTCGACAGGGGCTTCCTCCAGATCCGCCAGCGCGCCGATGCCTACAACCAGATGGGCGAGCCGAAATCGCGAGCAGGCTTCCGCGACATCCCGGCCGGGCCGATGGTGCTGAACGCCCTGCGCCGCTGGAAACTTCGCTGCCCGAAGAACGCCCTCGATCTGGTCTTCCCCGCGCCGCAGGGCGGAATCCTGCAGCATACCAAGACGCAGGCCCGGTTCCGCAAGCTCTTGGAAAAGGTCGAGGCGACGATGCGCTGGCATGACCTGCGCCACTTCGCCGTGTCGCTGTGGATCGAGCAGGGCTTCTCGATCAAGGAGGTGATGACCTTCGCGGGCCATTCCTCGATCCAGATGACCATGGAACGCTACGGCCACCTGTTCCCGTCACCGGACCACCAGAAGGCGATGGCCATGGTCGAGGCGAAGCTGCTGGGGTGATCCTCACCGTGCGGTCGGTTAACGTGATCTTGACTCGATTTTTCGAAGATGGCTCGGCCGACCGCAGAGGCCCTCCATCATGACCACAACCTACACCGAGGCCTATCGGACGGCCTTCGTTGAATACCTTCGCCGGGGAACGCCGATCCGCCTGTCGCTGAAGCAGGCCGGGATCACGGATCAATATGTCTGGCGCACGCTGCGCGACGAGCGTGTGCGCCCGTCCCACCGGATGAATGACGGCCGCGTGTTCTCATGGTCCGATCCCCCCGCCACAGGGCATCCTGGCGAGGACTACAACTGCCGTTGCGAGGCGGTCCCCTTCGTGGCCGGTGAAACCGAATTCGGATATCACGAGTTCACCACGAGCCTCGCGTCGAGCTATGATCGGTGGACCAACAGCGACTTCGTCGACCACTACTACAATGGCGGTGGGCGCGCCGTCACCCTTTTGGAGATAGGACATCTGCGCGAAATTGCCGAACAGTACGCCTATGGCGATGGGACCGAGGGTGCGTTCCGCCGCCTCGTGGACCAGATCGCGGATGAAGCGCGGGCGTCGGGCGCGGGGTCGCTCAGCTACGACTTTGGCGCTCCGTATGATTTCGGTGATGTCGCATTCTCCCATGGCGATGGTGTGGTTCGCGGCAGCTTCGTCGGTCGTGTTGACGACCGTGGCGCGATGCTTCGGATCACCGGCGAGACAACCTTCGAGTTCAGTGACATTTTCGAGGATCCGCTGGATGTCGGCATCGAGGCCGGGGGCACGCCCTATCCGATCACCGGCAACTGGACGGCGCGCTTCGTCGCCGAGGTGATGAAGGATGCCGGGCGCAGCGAGTACGGCGGGGTCGGCGAGTGATGATATCCAGGGTGCGATCTCTTGCGGGCACGCTTGCCCGTTACGCGCTGCTCGGACTGACCGGGCTGATCCTCCTTTGGGCAATGGTCGCCGGTGCTCGTTGGGCGACAGGTTCCCGGGAATCGGTGAACCTGCCGAACGGAATGCATTTGGGCCGAGAGTTCGATTGGAACCTCAACGGCCGCTGGGACCTGTTCGCAACAGATGGGCGAACGCGGCTCGCGCGCGACATCGAGTTCGTCTGCTTCAACGACCGGTTCATCTACGTGCAGGCGCGCGAGCGTGCTTCCGAGGGCCTCTATGACGCCGAGACCGACAGCAGGGTGAGCGCGGACTACGCAGAAGCCATGGACATCGGTGGGCTGCACAAGGACGGGGAAAGCTGCGGCGGATACTACACGGGCTGGATCGGCCCCGGCCTCTTGCTGGACGATGGACAAGACCCGTTCGTTCCTCCATGCGAATGGCGGAACATCGACGATGAAAGGCTTCGCGACCGGGACTGGTTCGAACGGCCCTGCGCCCCGGGACCATGGCCGCCAGGCCAGCCATAAAGGTTTGGAATGGATGATTCCCATTTCTTCCCAACGGTTTGCGGCAGTTCCGTGCGACACGACGCAGACGTTGCAACCCGAAAAGTCGTCTAACAGGCTGAAATTACGATTTTATTCCGGATGCAGGGGTAGCCCTCATAACCTGAAGGTCGTAGGTTCAAATCCTACCCCCGCAACCAAATTCCTCAATGAAATCAGCAGGTTAAGCCTCGCGCAATCGCGGGGCTTTTTGCCGTCCCCCGCTGACTCAACACCAACTCAACAAAAACGGGCTGCATGGGGAAACGGCGGCGAGACCGCGTCGCTGCAGGCGATTGACCCGGCTGACGGTAGGCGCATACTGGACAGATACCGACAAGCCGGGGTCCACCAGATGATCGAAGAAGAACCGAACATAGTCACGTCGGGCAAAAGCCAGCGTGTCATCATCGACGGCCATCCTTTCTCCATCGAAATCTACCGTGCTGAAACGGATCAGAACTGGATGCTTGAGGTCGTCGACCAGGATGGCACCAGCCACGTTTGGGACGATCAGTTCGCCTCCGACAAGGAGGCAAGAAACGCCGCTATCCAGGCAATCGAGGAAGAAGGCGCCGTCGCCTTCATGCGCGGTGATAATGTCATCCGGTTTCGGGGACGATGACGAGCGGCGCTGACAGCGCCTGTCGACGTACGAACGGCCCTTAGCTGCCGTCCATATTCGGCAGGGGTGGCAGGGCAGCGCCCCCAATGCGGTCATTCGCGCTACGCGCGGCAAGATCGACTGCCTCTTCCATCTCGGCTGTGCTCCCGCTAGCCGCAGGCACTCGGTGCGCGAACTGATTGCTGAAGGTTGAAAACGGCTGCCCGCATATCATAGTGTCGCGAAGGAGCACCTAGCGGCATTTTGGAGAGAGCAATGGAAACGGTAGACCATCGTGTGGTCGATATTGCGCTTGAGCGTGTACCTGGCTCCTCCTTTGAGGGATTTGTACAAGCCTACTTTGCCGCCACGATAGGTCACCAATATGTTCCACTGGGAGGCACCCACGATGGTGGCGCTGATGCGATAGAGGACTCTGGTTTATATGAATCCTCGACGCCGACCCGCTTCCTGCAAGCTTCCGTAACTCCAGACACAATCGGGAAAATACGAAGGACGGTTAGGCGACTTCGCGCCTTTGGAAGGGACCCTCGTAGTCTCGTGTATGCGACCAGTCAGCGTGTTCCCGTGATTGATAAGCTGGAGAACGACCTATCAGAGGAGTTTGACGTACGCATAACTATTCGAGATGGCGCGTATTTCTCCGCTCACATCAATGACTCGCCTGGTACAAAACAGGCATTTTCTTCATACCTTGCTCCATCGGTTTCTTTTCTCAAAGAGATCGGGAGCTCGCGACTCGTAGACGAGCTTTCGAGCCTTCCGGCAAGAACACTTTGTGTTTTTATTGGTCAGGAGCTGGATCGTAGGAGGGGAAAAACTGAACTTCTAGAGGCCGTGACTGACAGCCTCATCCTGTGGTCGTTAGAGGGCACTGATCCAGACAAAGGACTGTTCTTATCCCAACAACAGATCGAAGACAAAGTCATCGAGACGCTCCCGGCGGCGAAGAAGTTTTTCCGTGGTGTTTTTCCTCATCGGCTAGATTTCCTTTGTTCAAAGACGGGCAACAGTCGCCAAATTAATTTTCACAAGAAAGCCAAAGGATACTGCCTTCCGTTTGAGACACGAAAACTTATCCGGGAAGAAAACGTTGAGGATGAGACGCTTAGGCTTAAAGTCAGTGACATATTTCGGCAGAGGGCATCCAAGTCTCTGATCGGAGACACAGATAATTTGCCCCACACAGAGCAAGTGGTCGAGGTTTGCCATAAGGCAATTCACCAGACGTTCCACGCACAGGGACTCGAGATGGCAATGTTCATGGAGAATGAGCTGGAGAGCCGACGCGAATCCGAGCTCCCGGCAATTCAGGATCACATTCATCGGGCCATGGAGAAGCTGAGTGTAAAACCCAAGGTGGCGAGTCTTATCGGCGGAACCGCACTTTCTGTTCTACGTGGAGCATTCTACGAGAGCACAGCAGAAGAACGACAGTATTTTCGGAAGTTGTGTCGAACCTATATTTTGCTCTTCATGCTTAAAAATGAGCCGAGAATTGTTGAATACTTTCGAGGGATGAGCTCGAATTTCAACCTCTATATCGGGTCCGATCTGATTGTAAGATGTCTTTCAGAGCATTTGCTCTCCAAAGATGATCAGATGACGAAGAACGCCCTCAGGATAATGAAAGACTCTGGGTCAAATCTGATTCTCACAGAGAAAGCGCTGGACGAGGTATGGCATCATCTAAAGGGAACGAACCTAGAGTATCGAAACAATTATCAAGAAATTCACAACCACCTCACTCCAGACTTGGTCAGTCAGATTGGCAAGATTCTGATTCGGGCATACTTCTATGCGCGTTTTTCTGACTTGGACGCCGGACGGAAGCCTCTGGATTGGTCGAGGTACCTCGGAAGCTTCATTACAGTTTCTGATCTTGGTAACGACAGATCGAGAGACGAACTGAGAGCGTACCTTGTTAATGAATTTGGGTTCAAGTTTGAAGATGAAAAGGAGATGCTAGCAGGAATAGACCCGAGTGAGGTTGCCCAACTTGGCGACGCCATTTTTGATGCCCGAGGCAAAGTTGGACGAGAGGAGGAAAGCGAACGTATCCTTTCTCGCAATGCTGCCGCTACCGTTCTGCGCGTCTATCAGCGGCGGTCTGTGAGCCATGAGCGCGCTGGCGAGAACCCATTTGGATATAAAACTTGGTGGCTGACGCAACAATCCCGGCTTCAAGGGGCCACAGGCAGCCTGGTTGCGCAAAAGCGAGCTCGCTATATGATGCGGCCCGAGTTTATTCTGCATTTTCTGGCGAACCTTCCATCCGCGACACAAGTCCAGATCAGCTACGATCAAGTATTCCCGTCGATTCTCGGCGTCCGACTTGGCAACCGAATGGATGAGCGGGCGTTCAAGGAAATTGTGGGCAAGGCGCTCGATGTTTATGATCAGATGGATGAATCACGCGCCAAGGTCTTCTTGTCACGAGCCTCCGAGCAACTTCAGTCTGACTTTGCAAAGCGTTACGAAGATAGTGATTTCTTTCGGCCAATTGGTTAGCGCGACAGGGCGTTTCATTGGTTTGTCAGCGGTCCGAAGGCAATTTTTGATTGTAGCTTAAATATATTTCATGGCGGCACCTCAACGCCATCTCAACCTTTGTGTGCTGCCGAGTGTGGTTTAAAATCGCTTTAACCCCATAAGATCAACCAAATAGAACGACAACTGCCTCGTTGTTTTAAAAGCCGTGGAGGCTAAATATTGAAATCCGGGGAAAAAATGAAACTTCTTGCTTCTGGGCTCACAACCCGAAAGCTCGACCTGATCAGTTCTTGCGCGGGTACTACGCCCCACTGCCGACCGTCCGCTTTCCGCCCTTTATGACGTTCGGCGGTAGGATGACCTGCGGTATGTCTGGCACTGTCCAGGGGGCCCAACTGTGCCTGTTTTGATGCGCGACAGAGGTGGTCTGCTAATGCGACCATTCCAGCGCAGCGAATCCCTGCCACTTTTTGAAACCATGAATCCGTGGACCGGGCCGGGCATGGCGCTGCGGTCGAGGCGTCTGGCGCTTCCCGCGGGGCTTTGCCCGGCCCGGCTATCACCTGCAGGACCGTGCCTGATCACGCAGTACGGCGTAATCGCTCATCATTCGCATCAGCACCGCGCCTTCGGGCATGGCCTCGACCTCGGCCGCCGCGCGGGTTTGCTCGGCGGTGCTGTAGACCACCACGGGCGGGCAGGGGGCGCTGTCAGAACTTGCCGTCGCGCAGCCGCTCAGCCAGAGCATCGCGATCATGAGGGCGGCGGCTGGCGGCATCGAGCATCCTTTGACGCGCATCATTGGTCCTTTCTAGATTTTCGAGGCGTTCGTTGGCGCGCCCGGCCTTCTCGCCGCTGCGCCGCGCGCCGAGGATGAACAGGATGGCGGCGGCGGCGATGGCCAGCCAGGACTTGAAGCGGGCCAGCATCACGAGGCCCGCCTGATCAGCCGGAACAGCACCCAGGCCCCGGCCATGACGATCAGCGCTGCCAGCGCGAAGGAGACCGGCCCGTCGCCCTGCAGCGTCCCGGTCAGCCCGGCCAGCGCGCCGCCCGCCGCTGTCAGCACTTCCGGCGTGACCAGCTTTTCGACCAGGGGCGGGACTGCGGCCTCGACCGTGCGCGACGAGACAAAACTGCCCTTCGACCACAGGCCGATCTCGGCCGCGCGGCGGTTGACCAGCCCGGTCATCTTCTTGCCGTCATTATAGACCCATCGCGCAAGCTGATCGGGCACGACATCATGATAGCCGGCATTCAGCTTTCTGAGCAGGGTGGAACCAGCGAACTGCCCCTCGCCGATGTTGAAGACGAAGCTGGTCAGCGCCGCCCTTTGCCCATCGGTGAGCGGCACCTTGACCAGCCGGCGCAGGATATCCTCGGCCTCGCCCAGATCGTGCTCCAGCGCGGCCTCGGCCTGCGCCTCGGTGATTTTCAGGCCCTTGTGGACTGTCATGAAGCTGTCCGAGATATGCCCGTAACCAATGGTCCAGGGGGTGCCGTCCTTGCTGCCCGGATCGGGATAGGCTTCCAGCCGCAAGCCCTCCCAGCGCTTGACGTGCTCGATGGTTTCTTTCGCCACAGACATGATGTTCTCCAAATGAAAAACCCCGCGCGCTGGCGGGGTGGGTGGATGGTCGGGTTGGGCGTCGGTCAGTCGCGGGCGGGTCCGCTGCGTTCCAGCAGGCGTTTGATGTCGGCGCGCATCTCGCGCAGCATCTCGTTCTGTTCCTTGCGGGTCTCGGAAATCGCCTGGCGATCGGCGTCGAGCTGCTTTTCCAGCCGTGCCACCTCGCGCAGGGCGGTCTTGCTGCTGCCCTCAAGCCGCACGAGCCAAATGCCAAGGCCGGTTGCCGCCATGATCGCGCCCCACCATTCGCGGATGCTGTCCATGAGGTTCTCTCCCATGGGTTCAGTCCGGCGCGGCGCAGGTCAGGTAATGGATGGCAATGCGCACCGCGCCGCCAGCGAAGCTGCCGCCATTGGCGGTGAGGCGCACGGGCGTGTCAGCATAGAAGGCGGTCGGGCCGATGACGCCGATATTGCTGCTGCCCACGGCGACGCCAAGCGCGCCACCGAACTTCGAGGGCTCGCCGTTGACGCCGCAGTCGAAGGAGCTGGCGCCCAGCACCGCGGTCACGGTCCGCACGGATACGCCGAGCACGATGGCGCGGTTGGGGATCACGATGGTCGAGTCCCGGCTGGCCCCGGAAAGGCCGGAGAGGGTTTCCTCGAGCACCGCCATGCCGGTGGTCGCGCCATTTGCCTCCCGCGCCACGGCGACCGAGGCTGCCTGCGCGATGAAGCCCATGGCATCCACAACCGGGATCCACGCCGATCCGGTCCAGACGATGGCCTGCGCCTCGTCCTCGATCCAGGCCATCCAGCCGGCGCTCGGCAGGATCCGCATCCAGGCGCCGTCGATCCAGTAGGCGATGCTGCGGTCCCAGCCAGCCCACGCGCCCGTCGCGCCACTGGCTGCGATATAGCGGTCGCCTTCGGCCGGACTTGCCGGCGGCGCGGTCAGATCGCGGTCGAGAACGGATAGCTGCACGATGCCGTCGAGCAGTCGTAGCGCCTCGTTCATGGTCACGTGCTTCTGGGCCTGCGCGGCCATGATGAAGGGCAGCGCGAGATGCGCTGTGGTGTCAGGCATGGGTTGTCTCCTGTTTAGAACCAGAGGGTGGTGACAGGGGCCGCCCCGGCGCCGAAGGCCTGCCCGATCTGGCCAATGCGGACATCGAGCGATGCGCCCGGCCCGAGCGGTGCGCCCCAATCAGTGGTTTGCTGGGCGGCGGTGTAGAGCGCGTTGGTGGTGGCAACTTGTAAGAATCTCTTGACGGTTGCCCCGTCGAGGATCTCGACCTGCCACGCCTCGCTGGCCTCGGTCATCGGCACCTCGGCGGCGTTCCAGCTGTCGGCGGCGAGCGAGCGGTCACGTCGCTTCCAGCTTATGGTCAGGTCGCCGGGGCTGCGCGCGCGCCGCCAAGGCTGCTCGACATGCACGGGCGCGAACGGGCGCAGACCCGTGCCGCGTAGTGTGAAGGCCCGCGCGGTGAAGCTGTCGTCGCTGACCGGCCGCGAAGATGGCCCGACGCGCCAGTTCCACGGCATGCCCAGATCGGCCTGGCTCACCGGCAGCGGGGCCAGCGCTGCGTCCAGCACCACCACCCGCGCCCCGGCCGGCACCGCCGCTGCCATGTCGGCCTCCGTGCCGCGCTGACCGCGCAGCAGCCGCGAGAGCCGATAGCGGCCGGGGGCGATCAGTTCGGCGGCGCCGAATTGCAGGATCTCCCAGCCGCCGCCCGGCTGCGCGACGGCGAGCGCGTTCTCGCCAGCGAACAGGCGCAGGTCGGTGACGCTCTCGAGGGTGCCTGACAGCAGGTCGAGATAGACCGAGTTGCCGTAGTCGAACCGAGAGGTTGGGCCGGCATGGAGATCGGCCACCAGTTCGCCCATGCGCGCCCGGGTGCTGACTGTGGTCAGCAGTTCGAAGCCGGAAGCCTCGGGGCTGCGGAACACCGCCATCTGGCCCGGCCAGGGGCGGGCATGGGTGGCGATCAGCGGGTGGTGTGGCGCGAGATCCTCGCGCAGTTGCGGCAGGTTCAGAAGTTCGACCAGCGGCGCACCGAACACGACCGGCCGGGCAAGCGCAGCCTGGCGAGGGCTTCCGGGCGGCAGGTCATACGCATCCCGGTCCTGGCGGATGGTCTCGATGCTGCGGGCCTCGGCATCGGAAACCGTGAGGATGCGCATCTCGGCAAGCCGTCCGTCGTGATCCAGCGCGATGACATCGCCGGGATCCAGCGCCAGCATCGAGGGCGGCAGGCTGAAGGCTCCGGTCTCGCGGCCGATCCATGCCTCCATCAGCGCCCGGCGGCAGCGCCGGTCGGCTTCCTCGGGCGGCACCGCCATCGGAAAGCTGTCCGAGGATACCCTGCTGGCGCTCACGGCAATGCGGCGGGACTCGACGGTGATGCCGTCATAATCCTCGTCCGCGCGCGCCACCTGCCATTTCAGGGCCTGCGGCAGTTCAGTCTCCTGGCCCCGGGTCAGTTCCATCACGTCGCCCGCGCCCGAGGATACCATGTCGTCCGGGGCGATGGTCGCCACCGGGGCGCTGCCGCGCATCACGAACCTGATCCGCCCCTCGCTCTCGACGGCATCGAAGCCGAAATGCCGCGCCAGCATGGTGATCGAGGTCCGCGGCGATTCCAGGGCCGAGATCACATAGCCGTCCGCCGCGCCGGTGAGGCCCGAGACATCGATCCACGCCGAGGGCATGCCGGCGCGCAGGCAGAGATCACGCACCAGCGCCGCCAGCGACACCGCGCCCAGCCGGCCAGTCAGCCAGTGCCCCAGCCGCCAGTTGTCGCCATCCGCCCATATGTCCCCGAGTTGAGGGAAGAACGGATAGGGCCGGGCATCCCAGGTCCATGCCGCGCATTCCGCCACCTCGACCATGCGGCCGGCATATCCGGTCGAGACCGGGTTGTTTTCGGCGTCACCCCAGAACAGGTAGGTCGCTTCCAGATAGGCTCGCTGGACGGCATCGTCGCGCCAGCCGCGTGAGAACCAGGGCACGAAGGATTCCGAGGATTTCGGGTCATGAAACACGTTCGGCTGGTTGGGGCCGCGGTCCACGGCCGGGCAACCGAGTTCGGTAAACCGGATCGGCTTCGACTGCGGCAGCCATGCGGTCGGGGATGCCGCGGGGATCCCGCCCGGCCGGTTGCGATGCGGGTTCGACCACCAGCCGCGGATGTCCTTGTAGCGGAAGATCCACGGCTCGGGCACCACCGCGGGCAAGGTCGCGAAACTCGGGATCGCGCCCGACCATATGCTGAGATTGCTGACCAGCGTTCCCGGCCAGGGGAGTGCTGTCGTGACGGTGCTGGACCCCGACACCGGGCCGTTGGCAAGGCCATATCCCCCGCCGTTGTTGGCGGTCCATGTGCCGGATACGGACCCGCCGAAGCTTGCCGTGGCAGCGACATTCCCTTCGACTGCAAAGCCGATCTCGCCGCTTGCCATGTCGAACCATGCGACCAGATCGGCGGTCCTGCCAGCGAGCGAGGCGGCAGGGGTCGAGGCCGTCCTGGTCTGTCCGATGGCCGAGAAAATCTCGTGCAGGATCAGCTGACCGCCAGCCAGGCCGAAGAACATGCCGCTGCTCTGGTTGCCGATCTCGAAAACAATGCCGTCCGCGATCAGGGCCGGGAACTGAACCCGGCAGGATAGGGTGATGCTGGCACTCCGATATGGCACCGTGGTGGTGAAACTGGCGCCGGGACTTTGGCTGATGCCGGGTGCTGGAACAGGCATCGCGGTGATGACCTTGCCGCCGGCGCCCGGTGTGATGCTGTCCTCGATTGGCGTGCGGTTCTGCGCGATCCGGTCGCCCTCGCTGGCATAGTACCAGTCGAAGCCCTCGCCGCCGGCAATGTTCGATTGCAGATAGGCGCGGTCGTAGATCGACGGCCATGCCAGCGCATCGAGATGCTCCCAGCCATCGCGCCAGTCGGAAAGCGGCATGTAATTGTCGATACCGACGAAATCGACATTGGCATCCGCCCAGAGCGGGTCGAGGTGGAAGAACACGTCGCCCGAGCCATCGCCCGGGTGGTGCCCGAAATACTCCGACCAGTCGGCGGCGTAGCTGATCTTCACGCCGGGGCCGAGGATCGAGCGGACGGCAGCGGCCAGCGATTGCAACGCGGCAACCGCCGGATAGGTCGATGCCCCGGATCGGATCGAGGTCAGCCCGCGCATTTCCGAGCCGATCAGGAAGGCATCGACGCCGCCCGCGACCGCGCAGAGATGGGCGTAATGCAGGATCATGCGCCGGAAGCCCCAATCCGCCCCGCCGGTCCAGGTCACGCTGTCGCCGCTGACTGCGAAATCCGAGGGCTGGGCATTGCCGAAGAAGGCATCGACCTGCACCGCGGCGGCGGCGGTCTTGTCCACGGTCCCGGCGAAACCGGCCGCAGGTGAGCAGGTGATCCTGCCGCGCCACGGCAGCACCGACTGGCCGATGGCCGCGGCATAGTCGGACCAGGGATCCGGCAGGGTGTTGCCGGCCGGGACATCCATCATCAGGAACGGATAAAAGGTCACCTTGAGCCCGCGCGTTTTCATCTCGCGGATGGCCTGCAGCACCGAGAAATCCGCTGGCGTGCCACCATAGATCGGCCGCCCCTGATCGTCCTGGCTGACCACCAGCGCATCGCCGCGGCTCACGCCGTTGACGCTCCAGGCAGGCGTGGTGTTCTTCTGCGCCATTTCGACCTTCGGGCGGATCGTGCAGCTTCCGGCGCGCAGATCGTCGCCGAACCAGGACACCACCAGCGAGGCGCTCTTGACCGCAGGCACCATGGCTTCCAGCCGGTCCAGCGAAACCACCATGTCGGCGGTTCCGGCCATGGCGTTGACATTCTCGGCCGCGCTGTCGCCGTCCCCGGCCTTGCGCACGATCTGGGTTGCGTAGGACCATTCTCCCGACGCCGGGATAACGGTGACCGCGGGCACCAGCCCCTCGGCGGTGTCGGCATCGTCCAGAGGCCGGAACACCTCGAAGGACAGTTGCGGCAGGCGGTTGCCGAAGCGCGCCAGCGGCAGTTCCTCGAACACCACATAGGCGGTGCCGCGATAGGCAGGCGTGTTCCCCACCCCCATCTTCGCCGTGATGAAGGGGTCGGGGGCCTGTGCCTCGCTGCCCGGATACCAGCGCCACGTCGCCTCACTGAGGTCCACGATCTCGCCATCAGCCCAGATGCGGCCAATGCCGGTGATCGGGCCTTCGCAGAGAGCGACAGCGAAACTGGCATAGTAGAGGTACTCGGTCGTGGTGACCTTCTGCCCGCCGCCCTTGCCGCCGCCCTGGCGGGTGGTGTTAGTTTCCTCGCGGAAGTCGGTCGCCCAGATGATATTGCCGCCGATGCGCATGCGGCCATAGAGGCGCGGGATCACCACGCCCTCGGTCGCCGAGGTTATGCGCAGGCTGTCCATGCGCTGGCCCTCGATGCGCTGGCCGGGCAACAGCGACGAGACGATCCAGCTGTCGACCATCGAGCCGATGCCGGAGCCGATCATGCCGCCGATGGCAGCGCCGGAGAGGCCGAGAATCGTGCCGCCGAAGCCGCCGCCGATGGCGGTGCCGACCGCGCCGAGAAGGATGGTTGCCATGAGTCAGGTCTTCTTCTTGTGCAGGCCGGGCGCCGGGCGCGGGAACAGGAAGGCGAAGGCAATGCGCCGCCGCCATGCGATGGTGAGCGGTTCTTCGATCACCCCGAGCCGCTCATAGGAATGGACGAATGTGCCCTCGCCGGTCAGGATCCCGACATGCTTGACGATGGCGCCCGCGCGCATGCGGAACAGCACCACCGCGCCCGGCCCGGCCTCGGCCGGGTCGATGCGGATCATCACTCGGCCGGCATTCTCGGCCAGCACCTCGCGGCTGCCGATCTCGCCCCAGTCGCGGCTGTAGGGCGGCACCGGCAGCGTCTCGCTTCCGACCACTTCGCGCCAGATGCCGCGCGCCAGCCCGAGGCAGTCGCAGCCGACGCCCTTGACGCTGGCCTGATCGTGATAGGGCGTGCCGAGCCAGCCGCGCGCGGCGGCGATCACGGATCGGGGATCGGCGGGCCGGGCATCAGATGCTGCATGCGGTGCAGCAACTGCCGCGCCTCTCACAGCACCGCCCCCTCGTGCCCGCCATCCGCCGTGGCGTAGCGGACAACCGCGTCCTGGCCGGGGATATGCGGGAAGCCGCGGAAGTTGGCGATGTTGCTGAACTTGGCCGCGCAGGTCGCGCTGCGCTTGTCGCAGCCGGCGCGGATGGTGAACGCATTGCCGCCCGCGACCGCGCGCACAGGCGCTTCCAGCAGCGTGATGGTGACCACGCCGGAGGCGATCTCGTGCAGCATCACTTCGGCTAGCCGACCGCAGTTCGGGCCGCTCGTCCATTCCAGATGACCGAAGCTGAACCAGCCGCTGGCGAAGCTACCGAGGCCGGAGGCGGTGAAGGCGCCGTCGCGGATCGGATCGACCACCGCGCCGGTGCCGCGATAAGCGGCGGCGGCAATGTTCACCCCGCAGCGGCTGTCGCCCAGTGCCGCATCGCAGGTGCCCTGAAACACCCGCCCGACTGTCTGGCCCAGAACATGCGACATGCTGCGGACCTCGGCGACGAAGGACAGCCGCCCGCGCCGCAATTCGCCGATGGCGCCGCGCCGGATCAGCACCCGCTGGCCGGGGGCGTTCCAATTCACCCGCCAGACTTCGACCAGCGCATTGTCCCAGCGCCCGTCGAGAATGTCGGTCTCGGTGATCCGGTCGGAGGTGAGCGCCCCTTCAGCATCCTGCGAATCCACGGCCAGATCCGAACCGGACCGGATTTCCGATGCCGACAGGCCGCTTTCCGGCTCATAGTCTGTACCGCCGAAGGCAAGCGGGCAATCATGATCGGTGAAGCCGAAACTTACGCCATCGGCGCGGGTGATCTTCCAGCACCACGCCAAGGTGGTGGTGCCATCGTCCAGATGCGCCTGCAGGGCAGGAGGAAGATTCTTCATCGCCTGATCTCCACGAGTGGGATGGAGGTGATCGAGCCGAGCCGCTCGATATCGAGGGTCACGTCGAGCGTGTCGCTGTCGAACCGCACCGGCACATCGAATTCGAAGCCGGCGCGCACGGCCACGCCGGCGGCGGGCGCTGTGGCGAAGGTGATGACGCCGGTCGCCGGATCGACCGACCAGCCGGAAAGCTGCTCGACGCTTCCCAGCGCCAGACTGACGCTGTCCGCGACCGGCCTGGTGATCGAGCGAGTCCAGGACTGCGCCCCGGAGGCATATCGCTTCACCAGCTGGAACGCAGTCGCGATTCCGTTGCCGGTCCCGATCAACTGATCCTGGTGCGCCGGCACCGCGGACGGGGTGCAGGACTTGTAATCCGACCAGTCCTTGAAGCGGAACCCGTGCAGCCGGCCGTTGCGCGCCTCGAAGAAGGCCACCACCGCCGCCAGATCATCGGCACGGCGGATGCCATAGGAGATGTCATAGCGGCGGCGCGAGTTGGCCCAGCTGGCGTTCCTTTCCTCGTCGCCCGAGGCCAGTTCCACGATCTGGGTGCGCCGTTCCGGGCCGCCGCGCGCGCCCCGGCTGATATTGTCCGGGAAGCGGACCTCGTGAAACGCCATCACATCCCCCTCCTTCCCATCGCGACGGCCCGCGCGATATCTGCCGAAATCTGCGCCCGCGACTGCCGGAAGCTTTCGGCATCGCGGGCATTGATGTTGACGGTGACGCTGCCTCCGGATCCGGCCGCTTCGCGGCGCGAGAGCACCCGCTCGCCGCGCTGCAGGATCGCGGGGACCTCGTCAGGCCGCAGCCCGGCCCAGCCACCGTTGTGCATGCGGGGCGCGCCCGCGAAGGCCAGCGCCGGGACCATGCGTCCGGGACCAGGGGCGCCGACTACGCCGCCCGCATGCAGGATGTTGGCGAAGATCCCGCCCGCGCCGCCCAGCGCGCCTGAAAGGGCGTTTGCGATGGGGCCGAGGATGAAGCGCCGTGCGGCGAGCTTGGCCAGATCGGCGATCATGGAAGTGACCAGGTCGCGGAAGTCGAGCTTGCCGGTCTTCACGAAGTCGCCGATGGCGTTCTCCGCGCTCTGGAATGCCCCGACCAGCGCGCTGCCTATATCCCCGCCGATGTCGCGCGCCTTGGCGGCGTAGTCGGCCAAAGCAGCGGTGACGGCCTGCCAGCCGGTCAGGGTCGTTTCGGCACCCTCGGCCGCAGCAGCCCCAGCGTCGCGCGCGGCTCCGCCCGCGCCATCGGCAGCGGTGGCCGTGTCGCTCAGCCCGGCCGTGAGGGCGTTGGCCGCGCCAGCCGCATCCGCCAGCGCGGTTTCGGCCTCCGTTCCGGTGCCGGTCACGGCATCCTTCAGCGCCTGCCAGCTGGCCAGCGGCCGACCGGCAGCGTCAGCCAGCATGCCAGCCGCTTCGCGATAGCCATCGGCCCGGGCCCGGGCATCGTCGGCCATGGCCCCGAGGCCGAGGTCAGGCGGCTCGAGGTAGGTCCGCGAAAGCGCGGCCGAGAAGGCATCCGCGGCGGCGGCACCGGCAGCCGTTGCGGCACCTTCGAAGGGATTGCCGATGCGCCCCAGTTCCACTGGGTCGAGGATGCCGATGCGCACGCCGCCTTCTCCCGTCGCCCATTCCGGCAAGAGGGCGAGGGCCGCGTTCAGGGTCTCGATGAAGCTGTTTATGCGCGTGACGACACCGTTCAGCATCGCCTCCACGCCGGAGATCAGACCGTTCGCGGCTTGGAAGGCGAAGTCGCCGATGGCCCCGGGGAGGCTTCCCCAGATTGCCACCGCTGCGTCGTAGGCGCCTTGGAAGATCGCGGCCGTCCGGTCGCCGAAGCTGACCACGCCCGCGACGGTACCCTCGAGGGCAGAGAGGCCCGCCGCCTCCAGCCCCTCCCATCCGGCCGCCATGCGGGCGAGGGCTGCGTCGAGCGACAGGCCTATGCGCGACCAGACCTCGCGGGCCAGATCGCCCAACAAGCGGAATGCCTCGCCCACCCCGCCAACCCCGGCAACCAGCTGCGAGAATTGATAGACCAGCTCGCCCGCGCCGACGATCAGGGCGCCGATTCCGGTGCGGATCAGGGCGCCGCGCAGAAAGACAAGCGCCGTGGCGAGGCCGCGCACGGAGAGGGCCGCGGCGGCAAGCCCCGCCACCCAGCGCCCGGCCATGACAGCGGCGAAAGTGGCGGCATAGGACGCCAGCCTTCCAAGGTTGCCGATCAGCGTGTCGATGGCCGAGCGCAGGATGCCGCCATCCGAGGCGAGCGCCACGAAGGCATTGGCCAGCGCCTCGATGGTCGGGGCGACCGCCACGGCGATGCGGTTGCGCAGACCGTCGAAAACCAGCGACACGGTGCCCAGCGCCAACTGCGTGCGGCGCAGGGCTTCAAGGGCATCGCCGTCCAGAACCGCCCCAAGGTCGGAGGCTTGGTCGCCAAGCCGCGTCATCTCCGCCCCACCATTGCGCAGGAGGGGGATCAGCCGCGTGGCGTCCGAGGCCATGGCCTCGAGATAGAAGGTCATCTCCTGCTGGCTGAGTCCCGCGCGTTCCAGCGTGTCGACGTAGAGTTGCAGCGCCTCGGGACCGGAAAGCCTCGCGAACTGGTCAGCCGTGACGCCCACGCGCGGCGCGACATTCTCGAAGAAATCCGCCATCGGCCCGCCGCCGGTCTGCAGGAAATCCCCCACCCGGTCGTTCACGTCTTTCAGGATGTCGGCGAGCTTCTCCTGCTCGATCCCGACCGTCCGCGCCCCGGCCGACCAGCGCTGCAACGCCTCGGGCGTCGCATTGGCGACCTGCGCGAACTGCCGGATCTGCGCGGCGCTCTCGGCCGTGGACCGCACGATCAGCGCGAGTGAGGCGGTGGCCGCCGCGGCAGCGGCCCCGAGGGCAAGCCCGGCCCGACGGGCGAAAGCGGCCAGTCGGGTATTCGCCAGTTCCATCTCGCGCGACAGGCGGCCGAAGCCACGGGCACCGGCATCCCCGATCCCCTCCAACTCGGCGCGCACGCGGCGTCCGCCCTCCGCCACGAGGCGGACGGAGACCTTCTTTTCAGCCATTCCGGCGTCCTTCCATCTGCTCGTTCAGTTTGCGCACCATCACCGCCTCGATCTCGGGCAGCAGTTCGGCGGCGATCAGCGCGTTGATGCCCAATGCACTCGCCAGTGAAAGCGCGGCACCCATATCCCATCCGATGACGGCACCCGGCGCGATGCGCAGCTGGCCGCCGAGGCGCTGGGTCAGGTCCCAGACCTGCCAGCCCTCGACCGTCTGCGGGCGGTTCAGTCTCGCGGGGCAGTCGGGGCAGGGGCCTGCGCAGGCCGCGCAGTAGCCGTCGCCCCCGCCGAAGGACCAGTCGGCGAGGGCGCGGAGGCGTTTTTTTCCTGATCCAGCATCAGGCCGCGGGCGACGTACTGCGCCTGGAAGGCCTCGAACACCGGCCAGATTTCGAGGAGGGCGTCGATGCCCTCGGGCGAAACGGGGATGATATTGCCCGCATCATCGCCCACACCCTCCCATTCCAGCACGGCGCGCCGGGCGACGGCCTTGGCCATCGCGAGCGCCATGTCCTCCTGGCTTGATGCGTCCGACAGGCCATCGATCATGGGATCGGCCCGGGCGGAGACCATCAGTGCGGTGGTCAGGGGGGCCACCAGCACGCGCAGGCCGGGCAGCAGGTCAAGCCACTCGGGCCGGTTCGACAGGTTCAGGCGGATCATGGTCAATATCCCGTGACGGAGTTGACGAGGACGGCGGTGCACATGCGAGCGGGGCTGGTGGCTTTCGCGGCCTGCCAGTCAAAGGTGGCCTGTATGCCCTGGGGCCCGGGGATCTCGATCCGCGGGACGGGCAGGTAGACGGCATGGGCTGTGAAGGTGAAGCTGGCATTCGCCCCGAGGCTGTAGGCGAACTCGAGCTCGCAGGGCGTGCCGTCGATGGCTTGGGTCACCAGCGAAGAGTCCGCGAACCGCACCTCGATCCGGCCGGTCAGCGCGGCCATGCCGGGATCGGCCCCCTCGATCTTGCCGTCGTTGCGGATGGTTTCGATCCGGTCGAGGCCGTTGGCATAGGTGATCTCGGCCGAGACCACATTGCCCAAAGCTGTGCCGTTGCGCTTCACTACCCCATTGAAATGGCCGAAGCGTTGGAGGCCCAGCGCGGTCGGCGTGCCTGCGGCTGTGGTGGCGGCGATGGCCTCGCCCTGAGCGATCAGGCGGGCGGTGGCGGTCAGCAGCCCGGAGCGGTTCATCTGCCAGCTGAGCTGGTCCATCACGCAGCCCGCGTACATTGCGAAGCGCGGCACCTCGGGCATCGCCACTTCGATGGCCATCGAGGGCAGCGCCCAGTTCCCCGACTGGAAGGTATGGGTCTTGGGCGTGGTCCCCGTCGTGGTCGGGGCACCGAAGGCCGCCTTCAGCCAGAAGCCGAAGGCCTCCACATCGATCGGCACCACGACCTCGCCATCGGCGGTGACCGCGTCCTTGATGGGGGCCAGGGGATCGCGGCCATAACCGAGAAGCTCCGAGTTCAGCAGGGGCTGTTCCGCGCCCAGCGTGGTGCGGGCAAACGGCATCAGCCGATAGCCGCTGGCGGGTGGGGTGCCGTAGACGGTTTCGAACGCAAGCGCCATCTGCGCCCGCGCGCCGTGTGCGCGTGCCATGGGGGTCTCCTATGTGGGGGAATTCAGGCGAGGGGGCCGGTGGTGGTGTAGTGCAGGACGACTGTGATCACCGCCGCCTTCAGGGCCGCGGCACCCTCGATGGGCAGATCGACCGAGGCCGGGGCCTCGGGTTCCACCCAGTCACAGAGGCCGCCAAGGGTGGGGTCGGCTTCAATCGCCGCGCCGACGGCGGCGACCAAGTCGTCGAAGGCGCTGGCCCGGCCGGTGCCCGCCTGGACAACGACCTCCAGCTCGGCCCGGTGCTGGTAGTGGTAGCGCAGGGGTGACAGCGTCACCTCCGGCTCACCCGGCTGGCCGTCGCGCAAGATGATCAGACCCGCCTCAGGGATCCGCTCGGGCAGCACCTCGTCACGCAGGGTGAGGGCGGCATGAACCGCGCCGGGTTTTCCGGAGGCTCCAACTCTTGAATAGGATGGAGCATCATGAGCAAGACGACGAACAA
>ERZ500977.70-NODE-70-length-21069-cov-5.113020_pt1 | contig 21069 bp, 23 predicted proteins | sample MGYA00248863_ERZ500977 | MGnify/ENA primary metagenome ERZ500977 (study PRJEB25958, sample SAMN03398581) | human skin metagenome | study: EMG produced TPA metagenomics assembly of the Human Skin Microbiome Metagenome (human skin metagenome) data set.
GTGGCGCCATGGCGAACGATTTGCGACGAATGACCCGCGGGTAACCCACCGCGCCTGCCGAGGATCCGGCGTGCGACCTGGGTTCACCCGATTTGCGCCATGGCGGCGCGGTGTCCGGACCGCGATGGGGGTCCCACAAGTGGTGAAGGTGCTCCACCTGCCTGCGCAGCCGCGCTTCCAGCATGTCGATGGCCTCGAGTGCATCGTCGGCCTCGACCTGCGCGCGCACGACCCGACCACCAAAATCCACGTTTGCCTGCGCAATCACCGGTTTCTCCGCGGCCGCGCGATGACTGCGGGTCAGCCTCACCCGTGCGTGCGACATCGGGCGGCGGGTCAAGCGGGCGACGCTGCCGATCTTTGCTTTCGCGTACTCGACGGCGCCGGGAAACTCACCGTGTGTGGTGACATCGACGACGGTGGCAGTGTCTGCTGTATTGCTCATGGCTCGTTGGTACGCCGCTGACCCTCGCCTCGGTTAGGGCCGAAGGTCATTGGTCGACAGGCTGTTTCGGAGCCGAAATGCCGGACCGGCTCTCGACTCGACGCTTGATGCCAAGGAGCATGCCGCGAGTGACGAGTGCTCTGGCCGGTCCTGCCACCTCTGCCAGCAGCACCTCGCCGGGGTGGCGCAACGCCAGACGGGATCTGATCAGCAGCCGACAGCGATCCTCCCACTGTGCGACGATGTGGAACGACCACACTGCATCCCACGGCGACTGCGGCTTTTGCGTACGCAGCACGATCGTCTCTGGTGCAGTTACTTGGACGACCTGCATTTCGACCCCTTCGGTCAGACCGAGCCATCCCTTCGGCACCAACCGGACCGCATCCCCCACCGCGAGGTGCTGCCATTCCGGATGAAGTGTGTCGACGTTGTGATAGCGAAGACCAATGACGTCTTCGAGCGCCTCGAAGCTGTAGAGGCCGCCACGGTCCTGGCCCATTTGGATCAGCCAGGGCCACACTTCGTCGGCGGGTGCGTCGATCCACACCGCCTCGGTCGCCTGCAGCACTGGCGGTGAGAGCAGTTCGTCACCCGCGAGCTTCTCGCCTGCCTCGCCCTTGGTCGTGCCCCAGTCACGGAAGTAGCGGCGCGCGGCGTACAGCAACGCCGCTGCGGCGACGACCATTCCAGTCTTTTTCGGCATGGCCTCACCTTCGTCCCGACAGGGACTCATCCGCTAGGGCCGGTAGTCCTTTGCGTCATGCGACCGGTCCTGGACTTGTAGACCGCGTCGCAAACCAGCAGGACCGGATTCGCCAGACGAACGACCCGCATGCCAGGGACTTCAGTCCCTAGTGAGGTCGATTCGTCGGTGGTCGGATTCAACTGCAACTCCACCGCACTACCAACCATCGATGTCAGGAGAGCATCATGAACGACGTTGTTGCACCGCAACATCATCGGCCGTCGTGGCCGGAAGTCAGCGAGTTCTTCTCGGGCCTGCCGCAGTGGGCGACATTGCGCCCGCTGTTCGGCACCCACCCCATCAAAGTCGAAGACGACATCACCGACGGCACATACGAGCTGCAGGCCGAAATCCCAGGCGTCGATCCGGACAAGGACGTCCAGATCACCGTCCGAAACGGCGTGCTGACCATCAAGGCCGAGCGCAGCGAGAAGAAGGAATCCAACGGCCGCTCGGAATTCGCGTACGGCTCCTTCACCCGGTCTGTCACCCTACCGACCGGTGCGGACGAGGATGGCATCAAAGCCAGCTACGACAAAGGGATTCTCCGCGTCGCCGTGCCGCTCAAAGAAGTTGAGGCACCCGAAAAGCACATCCCCGTCGGAGCCGCCGAGGGTTGATGCAGGTTCGGCGGCGCCCGGGCGATCTTTTCGAGCCCCCGAGCGCCCTGGGCCGACGCACCGGCGAACGTGACTTTCGGCTCTACGCGACGGTCCCCTGGATCCATAACGTCAGGGCATGGGTAAGCAACGAGAACTCCTGGCTGACGCAATGGCCGCCATCGGCATCGCCGCGCTGTACCGCGCCCACGTGCAACCCTGGATTCAGACCTGGGGTGCTCGAGCCGACGAGGTCAGCGCCACGTTGCCCGGCGACGAACTCGTCAAGGAAGGCACCAGGCGCGCGACCCGCGCCGTGACGGTCGACGCTCCGCGCCACGACATCTGGCCGTGGCTGGTTCAGATCGGCGAGGATCGGGCGGGCTTCTACAGCTACTCCCTGCTGGAGCGAGCCGTCGGAGCCGACATCCGCAACGCCGACGTCATCCATCCGGAGTGGCAGCACCTCCAGGTGGGCGACACCGTATGGCTGGCCCACCGATACGGCCCAGACGCGCGGCAGATCGTCGCCGCGGTAGAGCCGAAATCTCATCTGATTCTCGTGTCCCCGGACGACTATGTGCGCTTACAGCGAGGCGGAAAAGCCAGCGGCAGTTGGTCATTCGTGTTACGCCGCGAGGTGGGGTGGACGCGGTTGCTGGCGCGAAGCAGCGGCGGCGCCGTCGGTCACTTCTGGTTCGACATCCCCCACTTCGTGATGGAGCAGAAGATGCTGCGCGGCATCGCGCGCCGGGCTCAGCAGACGCGCCGACGCGAAATCGCGGATGCGATCGAGCGGCACCCGTGCAGCCCGGGCGTCACGCGAATTCCGCAGGCGACCTGATCAGCTGTGAACGACCAGGACCGGCCGGTGGGCGCGGCGCAGGACGGCGGCCGCGACGCTTCCGAGCAGAACCTCACGGACGGGTGAGCGTCCGCGCGAACCGACGGCCAGCACCGCGGCGTCCGTATCGTCGCAGCATTGAATGAGCGCATCGGCCACCGAGCGGTCGCGAGGGCGACCAAAACGGTTCGACTCGAACACCGACAAGACCTCGGCTCCATCGGGACCCGTGACTTCGTCGTCGCCGTCCCCGCGAACGGACGCAAGTACCACCTTCCGATCCGGGAACAGGCGCTCGACCTTCGACACCGCCGCATCGGCTGCCGCGGAACCGTCGTAGCCGACGACCACCGGGCCGCCCTCCAGTGCGTCGAACTCTCCAGACAGCAGAGGACTGGGCACCATCAGGACCGGAACCGTAGCGAAGTGCACCGCCATGTCACACACGCCGCCGACCACCTCCTGCGTCCCGTCGAGGCCCCGATCGCCGAGCACGAGCACGTCGGAGTCGAGCTTTTCTGCCAACTGCGCCAGCCTCAGGCCGTCTGAACCGACGGCGCGCTTGACGATTGGCTCGGCATCCCATTGCGCCGCCGTCGCCAACGCGACGCCGGCAGCCACGATGGCGCCCGCCTCGCGCTCGCCTTCCTGCTCGATGAGTTCGGCAAGTTCGTCCGCGGTGGCCGCGAGTGTGCGTAACCTTCGCCGGAGCCTTTTGCCGGCAAAGGGCGGTTCCCATATGTAGGCAATCCAGGCGTGGGCGTCCGGGAAGAGCACCGCTGCCGCCGTGATGGCAGCTCCCGCCGCCGGCGAACCGTCGTAACCCACGAGCACGTTGGTCTGCATACAGGCCTCCCCTAATAGATCCGCATGCTGACGTTAAGCGCGTGCGCGACGCGGCACTAGGGTCCAAATGCCCGGAAGCCGCAGATCACGGAGTGTTCTGTGAAGCAATAGGGTCCAAATGCCTCTGCCCCGCCAGCTACGAGCGCTGCACAATGGAAGCGCTATCGCACAAGGCTGTGTTGCGGACATTGCTCGCAAGGCAACGGCGTGCACGGCTGACGCGATCCCACGGATGGCGCATCGTGCGGCGGCAGAAGGCAACAACCGAACGGTGTACAGAAACTAATCTCTGACGTACGCGTCATTTGCCCCGCGGAGATCCCCCGGGACGGCATCCTGAAGCTGCCGCTGACGTCAGGAGTGGGGTGGAGTGTGAATCAATGACCTGCTCCGCAGCCCACTTGGTCGCGTTCCCCCTCGTGTATTCCTTGTCAATCCTTGCCGGACGCGCGACTCGACTTGCCGGTGGCGAGGTGGCGCTGTTGTGGCCCGCAGCAGCGGTCGGAGCGATCTGGATGCTCTCGGTGTGGAGATGCCGCACATGGGTGCGGGTGGCACATGTCGCCCTCCTCGCTGTCGTCTCATTCGCAACCAACCTCACAACGGGCGCCGCGGTACCCCTGAGCCTGTGGTTTGTCCTCGTCAACGTGGTCTTGTCGGTCGTCACGGTGCAGGTTCTGACCGCCGGCCGAGATGAGGTCACGCTTCGCGACCCAGCCGACTTTGCGCATCTCGTCGCCGCCGTGGCAGTCGGCACCTGTTCGGCCGCGGTGCTCGCGACGGGATACTTCGCGCTCGTCGGTGGTGCGCCGGTGGTGGAGACGTTCGCGCTATTCGCCGTGCGCAATGGCGCGATGGCGCTGCTGGGACTGTCGATTTGGCTGACTTTGCGCAACCGAGAAACACACTGGAGGCGCTTCAGCGCGCAAACCGTCCTTGAGGTGTTCCTCGTGACCTGCGGCGTGGCGGTCCTGTTTTTCTGGACGTTCTGGCTGCATGCCGGCATACCGATGGCGTTCATAGCGCTGCTACCCGCCATGTGGGTGGCACTGCGGTACAGCACGACGGGCAGCACCGTGTTCCTCCTGGTCGCGGGCGGGTGGATCGTCTACGCGACGCTGTCCGGCAGGGGGTTCGTCGTTGATGACGTTCAGATGCGGGCACTGTTGGCGCAGGGCATGGTCTGCAGTCTGACCCTAGTTGTGCTGACGCTGTCGCTCTACCGCGACTCGCGCGCGCGACTGATCGCCGAACTCGAGGAGGCACGCGACAGGGCAGACCATCTCGCATCGCACGATTCGCTGACCGGGCTGGTCAATCGCGATCTGTTCGTCGAACGGATCGAGGACGCCCTGGAGTTGGTGCGCAGCGGGGCGTCAGATGGCGTGGGTCTGATCTTCCTCGACCTCGACGGTTTCAAAGCAGTCAACGACACATGGGGACATGCCGAAGGCGACAAAGTACTTCTCGAGGTATCGGCCCGGGTACTGGCGGCAATCGAAACGACCGACACCGCAGGCCGTTTGGGTGGCGACGAATTCGCCGTGCTGTGCCCCAACACGTCCGACATCGGGCAGTTGGAGGGTATCGCAGAACAGCTTCGAGAAGATCTGCGTCGACCCATCACGCTCAGCATGGGAGGCACCTATGACCGGCTGTCCGTCAGCGCGGGCGTCGTGACCGGAAACGGAGGGTGTGACGCCGAGATGCTCCTGCGCCAAGCCGACGCGCTGATGTACGACGCGAAACGAAGCGGTAAGGATTCCGTCAGCGTCGATGCGTCTTCCGAGAAGGTCGCACAGTTTCAGAACGATGGCGGTTAGCCGGCCAGATGACGACGTCGTCTCGTTCGGGTGGCGATGTGATGTCGCCGAGTTTCGGACGTGATACCTGCTGTCATCATCGGACGGGTGGCGTCTCAGACGGTGAAAAGGACAGACAGCAGGTTGGCGGCCCGCCTTGCCGCGCTAGCTTCACTGGGCGCCTCTGTTATTCACTTCGCCGTCGTCCCTGCCCACTGGCAGGAGTGGGCCCCTGCGGGTCTCTTCTTTCTAGCGATTGCTCTGTTTCAGCTGGTGTGGTCCCGCGTTGTTCTCGTCCACACAACGACACTGGTGCTTGCCGCCGGGATTCTGGTCAACGTTGGCGCCATTGTCCTTTGGGCGCTGTCCCGCACGGCGGGGGCTCCGATCGGTCCGCACGCCGGACAGACCGAGATCGTGGCCGGCGCTGACTTGTGCGCGCTCCTCCTTCAGATCTATGTCGTGATGGGCGCCGGCTGGGTTTGGTATCGCGGTCTGCGCGGGGAGCCGGTGTCGGCCTTCGCAAGTGCTGCGATCTTGCTCGGCGCGGTCGGTGTCGTTGCGTTGGCGTCTACAGTCGGGGCTGCCTCTGGCCTGCGGCACGGCGACCACGGGCACGGGCACGGGGATCACGGGACAACCGGCCACGGGCCCGCGGCGGAACCAGGTCATCACGCGTCGACCGGCGAACATGCTGATGACCATTACGGTCATGCTCCTGAGCCCGTGACTTCCCCGCCTGCCGCGCGCCCGGTCGACGCTCCCGCCCCGGCACCTGGAGGGGTTCCTGCCGGTCCCACGCCAGCGCCCATCAGCGAACCGCTTCCCCCTGCCGCGCCTCTGAGCGGTCACGAGGATCATGACCACGCACACTGATCGCTACGCATTGCAACACGAGTAAACCTCCGTCCTAGCGGGTCAGGACAGCGCGGGTGCTGGCCTCGGGGCTGAGGTCGAGTCGGCGCAGCAGTTGGGCGTTCAATGCCACCACGACGGTCGATAGTGACATCAGGATTGCACCGACCGACATGGGCAGGACGAATCCGACCGGTGCCAGGACTCCGGCTGCCAGGGGTACGGAGATGAGGTTGTATCCGGCGCCCCACCAGAGGTTTTGCTTCATTTTGCGGTAGGTGGCGCGGGACAGTTCGATCACCGACAGCACCGATCGCGGGTCTGAGCTGGCCAGGATGACTCCGGCGGAAGCGATGGCGACATCGGTGCCTGCCCCGATGGCGATGCCGACGTCGGCCTGTGCCAGTGCCGGGGCGTCGTTGACCCCGTCACCTACCATGGCCACTTTCTTTCCCTCGTGTTGCAGCTCAGACACCTTGGTGGCCTTGTCTTCTGGGCGCACACCGGCGAACACGCGGTCGATGTCGAGTTCGCGCCCGACAGCTTGAGCGACGGCGTCGGCATCGCCGGTGATCATGACGACCTCGACACCGAGTTTGTGGAGCGCGTCGACGGCTTCGCGAGACTCGGGCCGGATTTCGTCGGCCAAGCTGAGGCCGCCGACGACGATGCCATCACGGACGACATGCAAAATAATGGCTCCCTGGGCTCGCCATTGCGCGGCAGCCGTGACCTCGTCGGCGCCAACTTCGTCAAGCAGGCGTGGACCGCCGACGCGAATCTCTTGTCCATGGACTGTCGCGGTGACACCAACCGCCGGGGAAGACGAAAAGCCGCTTGCGCGTGGGATATCGAGCTTGTGGTCATGGGCCGCTTTGACGATGGCGCGCGCCAGTGGATGCTCGCTATCGGCCTCGGCTGCGGCGGCCAGCGCCAGCACACCGTTGCCATCAAGGTCGCCGGTGGTCTCGATCGCTGTCACGGTGGGTTCGCCCTTGGTGAGAGTGCCTGTCTTGTCGAACAACACCGCGTCGATGGTGCGCATCGCTTCCAGCGCGAGCCGGTCTTTGATGAGCACGCCGCCCCGTGCGGCGCGTTCGGTGGCGATGGAGACGACCAGTGGGATCGCCAAGCCCAACGCGTGGGGGCAAGCGATGACCAGGACGGTGATTGCCCGTATCACCGCGGCGTCGGGATCACCCGCGATCGTCCAGGCAGTCGCGGTGATGACGGCGATCAGCAGCGCAAACCAGAAGAGCCAGCCGGCCGCCCTGTCTGCGAGGCGTTGGGCGCGTGAGGAGGAGTTCTGCGCCTCGGCGACCAGACGCTGAATTCCGGCGAGTGCGGTGTCCTCGCCCGTGGCGGTGATCTCTATCCGCAACCCGGAATCCGTTGCTACGGTTCCGGCGGTGACTGCATCGCCGACGTCACGGGTGACGGGTCGTGATTCGCCGGTCACCATCGATTCGTCCATGTCGGCACGACCGGCGACGATCCTGCCGTCAGCCGGCACGCTTCCACCGGGCCTGACGACGACGAGGTCCCCCACCACCAGGTCTGCGGGTGCGACCGTGATGGTGTGGTCGCCGTCGACCCTTTCGGCTTCGTCGGGGAGCAGAGCGGCCAGCGAGTCCAGCGCGGAGGTGGTTTGGGCGAGCGAGCGCATTTCCACCCAGTGTCCGAGCAGCATAATGACGATCAGCAGCGCCAGTTCCCACCAGAACTCGAGTTCGTGATGCAGCAGGCCCAGGCTGGCACCCCAGGACGCGAGGAAGGCGACGGTGATCGCCAGCCCGATCAGCAGCATCATTCCTGGTTTGCGGGAACGGATTTCGCTGACCGCGCCGGTGAGGAAGGGACGCCCGCCGACGACGTACATCGCTGAGCCAAGGAGGGGCGCAATCCAGCGGGCGCCCGCGACGTCGGGGACTTCGTAGCCGATCAGCATCGCGAACATGGTGGAGAACGCCACGACGGGTACGGCGACAAGCAGGTTGATCCAGAAGAGCTTTCGGAATTGTGCGACGTGATAGCCGTGCCCGGCGTGGGTATGGCCACCATGCTGGGTGTGAGGCTCGTGCTCGGCGTGCCCGTGGTGCTCGCCGTGGCTTTCATGGTCGGCCCGGACGTCGTTGTACGGCGACGCTGCTGCCTTGTCCTGGTGATGTGTCATCTGCTGCTCTCCTTCATGGAGCTCACGTGATGTTTCGATGCCCCCATGGCGTCGGGAAGAGGCGGACGCGGCTGCGCCGCCGAGGCCGTCACGATCGCACGAGTCGGGCGATAGCTTCGGATGCTTCGGCGAGTTTGGCGTCGGATTCTGGCCCACCGGCGGCAGCGGTGCTGATGCCGCGGGCCTGCCCTTCAATGCGTTTCATGCGCTTGAGGTACTTGTCTTTGTCGCTGATGTAGCCGTGCGTTGAAGGTGGCAGGCCATCGTCCGCGGCGCCGGCGCGGGTCATAAGCGGCCCTTTGGACGCGAAGCCCGCGGCATTCATGCGACCCGCACCGCCGAGTAGCCGGCCTCATCGACAGCGGTGAGAATCTTCGCATCGTCGATCGGGCCGCTTGAGGTCACGATCAAATCGCCGGTCTTGGCGTTCACCTCAACGGCTTCGACTTCGCCGACCTCGCTCACCTCTTCCCGCACCGACAGCTCGCAGTGCCCGCAGGTCATCCCCGTTACCACGTACTTGCTGGTGATCACGTCCACGCTCCGCCTCATATATTCGACATACCCCCATGGGGTATAAGTGTGGTCTACTTTATACCCCCATAGGGTATGCGGCAACTAGTTGCGTAAGCCGAATCGGACTTCCTGCGCCCAGCTTTTTCGGACCCTTGACCCGGAAGTTACGCAGAGGGGCAGGCGTCGGCATTCCGGTAAAAGTGCGTCACGCCCGAGACGACGATTGGCCGTTGACGGGTGAAGGGTGATAGGTGATGGGTGCAGGCGAGCTCGTTTCGATGCGCTACGGGGGATGGATCTGCTCACCACAGCGTGCGCCCGCCGACCGAGGCCTCGCGGGTCGCGATCACGTTGCGCTGTTTCACATTAGAGCTACGCAGCGTCGCACCGCCCAGACGCGACGCCGCATCGTTGGGATCAGTACATCGCTGACGGCCTTGCGAAGGCGCACGTGCTCGGCGCCACTTCTGCGACATGACTGCGCACCTTTATCAGATCTTCATCGAAGCGCCAGCAAAGCCAAACTGCCGACAACGACAGTTAAGCAACGGCCCGAGGACGCGGCCCGGTCGATGGTCGACCCTCTCGGTGACCGATGCCCCCGGAGATTGGAACATCCCGTAGCAGCGGTGAAAAGCCGGTGACGCCAACGTCTAGTCGCCCAAGGCAACACTTCACAGGCGGCCTCAGTGGCGGCTTGAAATCAGTTTCATTGCAACATATCTAGATGCTGCAATTCGGTTACGAATGCGACTGAAGGGAGTTTTGTGAGCTAGGTTTCCTACGTATTTGCTACGTATGTGACTGTCGCGCAGCGACGATCGTGCCTCACCGCCAGGCATCGTTGCGATGTATCAGCAGCGCATTTCTCGGCGCCGGAATGGGAGAAGCACGTGGGATCAGTTGTATGCCTCCGATGTTTGGCCAGAAAACGTGGCGCCAGCACGGAGACCTCCCCAAGTGACCCCAAGGTTCGGATTCTGTCGCGGATCGTTGCCGCCGTCGCAACGTTGGTCCTCGCGTGCGCTCCGGTCGCCTCAGCGCAACCCGCGACATCCCCGTGGGACCCGCTTCTCCCCCAGATGCCGAGCGCGGGAGCACCAGGAGATCCTGTCGCCATCGCGAATGCGTCGCTGCAAGCGACGGCACTGGCGACACAGACCGCTGTGACGATGGGGCGCAACTTCTTGAGCAGCTTGGGATTTGCCAGCCCCACAGCCAGTCCCGCAGCGAGCATTCGCAGTAATAGGCTGTTTGGTGCTCAGGCGATCGAATACGTAATTCGCAGGGCTGGCACGCAAATAGGCGTTCCCTACTCGTGGGGCGGCGGCAGCCTCAATGGGCCCAGCCGCGGAGTCAATCAAGGAGCGGGCACGGTGGGCTTCGACTGTTCAGGCCTGACGCGATTCGCCTTCGCCGGAGTAGGAATTCTGCTTCCGCGTTACTCAGGCGATCAATACGACACTGGCCGCAAGGTGCCCCCCTCTCAAGCCAAACGGGGAGATCTGTTGTTCTGGGGACCTGGCGGAGGCCAACACGAAGCCATCTATCTAGGGGGAGGTCAGATGATCGAAGCACAGCAGACCGGTGTGCCGGTCAGGATCTCCCCCGTTCGGCTGGCAGGCATGGCTCCCTACGTCGTTCGAATCATAGAGAGCTGACTGGAACTCAGCCCCAAGTGGTCGCTCAATCCTTCTCGCGGGGGCGTCTGGGCGATCCTGCGTCGAGGCTGCCATCGTTGTGCATCAGTTCCGTGCTGTGAACACCGGGTAGCCGTCCCGAGGATTGGAACAGAGCTGTTGCACCCCAGCCCACAGCATTACCAAAGCGGAGCACACAAGCAACCAGGGTTCCCACCCGAGATTGTTGAAGTATCCGTCCATCACCGACTGCATCCCTACCCTCCCTTCATGCTCGAGCCTTGCTTAATCGTGGAGTCCTCTTGATATGGGTCCTGTGAAGATCTGCTCAAGATCGAACCGATACGGACAGTCTCTCCGCCGTCGGGCCTTGCCGACAGGCACCATGAGAAACATGGAGCAGTCCCCGGCCTCGCCGTGTGAGCATGCGAAAGGTTATCGAGCGCTCGTCGTCGATGACGAAGTGCCGCTGGCCGAGGTAGTAGCCAGCTACCTGGAACGCGAGCAATTCGAAACCATCGTGTCAAACAACGGCGCCGATGCCATCGCCATCGCACGCGAGCTTGATCCCGACGTCGTCATCCTCGATATCGGCTTACCCGGCATCGACGGCCTTGAAGTATGCCGACAGCTTCGCACGTTCTCCGATGCCTACGTCGTGATGCTCACGGCCCGTGATACCGAACTGGACACCATCCTGGGACTGACGGTCGGCGCGGATGACTACATCACCAAGCCCTTCAGTCCGAGGGAACTCGTAGCGCGCATCCGGGCGATGCTCAGGCGGCCGCGCGTCTTGCAAAGCGCGTCGCAGACCGCAGGACCCGAGATCACGCCACCGCGGCGATTTGGGCCGCTCAGCATCGACGTGGCAGCCAGGGAAGTACACATCGACGATGAGGCGATCTTGTTGACTCGCACAGAATTCGACATTCTCGAAGCACTCTCGGGGCGGCCTGGGATGGTGCTGAGCAGACGTCAACTCTTGGAGATTGTTCGGGACGGACCCTGGGTCGGCAACGAGCATCTGGTCGACGTCCATATTGGACACCTCCGGCGCAAGCTCGGCGACGATGCCGCTCGGCCGCGATACATCGCGACGGTCCGAGGAGTTGGATACCGCATGGGCACGGGCCAGTGAACACGGCATCATCCCCACGACGGTGGTGGTGGCGCCGCCCCGGAATTGGCCTGCGCCTGCTGGCAGCCCAGGCCATCGTGTTGATCGCCGGTGCCGCGACGACCTCCATCGTGGCTGCGGTCGTAGGTCCGCCACTGTTTCGGGAACATCTCCACCTCGCCGGGGTACCCACGGACTCACTGGAAGAAATGCATGCCGAAGAGGCATACGGCTACGCGACGGTCATCTCCATCGGAGGCGCTCTCGCAGTGTCGGCCCTCGCTGCGTTGGCGGTAAGTTTTTACGTCAGCCGACGCTTGCAACGGTCGGTCACAGAGGTCGCCTCAGCCGCGACCGACATCGCCGAAGGTCACTACGACATTCGCGTGTCCCCGCCTCGACTAGGCGACGATTTCGACGCTCTCGCTACCGCATTCAACCAAATGGCATCGCGGCTGCAGGCAGTCGATTCGACTCGACAGCGTCTTTTCGGCGACCTGGCGCACGAGATCCGCACACCCGTCGCAGTGCTCGAGGCCTACATTGAGGCGCTCGAAGACGGGGTGCGAACCTTGACACCGCAGACCGCAGCGATGCTGCGTGACCAGACTCGGCGGTTGGTTCGATTCTCCGACGACGTGGCGGCATTGGCCAAAGCCGAAGAGAGTTCGGTGTCAATGTCGTATACCGCGCTCGATGTCGATCGTCTGGCCCGTCGCAGCGTCGCTGCGGTCAGGGAGCGCTATGACAGCAAGGGCGTCTCCCTGCACCTACAAGTCGATCCTGGTTTGCCCCCGCTGTGGGCCGACGAGCAACGCCTGGGGCAGGTGTTGGGCAACTTGCTCGAGAATGCGCTGCGCCACACCCCATCCGGAGGCACCGTCGAGATCAGCGCCACCAACAAAGGCACTCGGCTCAGACTCGAGGTCAGGGACGATGGCGAGGGCATCACCACCGAACATCTGCCGCAGCTGTTTGAACGGTTTTACCGAGCCGATACGGCGCGCGATCGCGACCACGGTGGTGCTGGACTGGGCCTGGCGATCGCCAAAGCGCTTGTCGAGGCACACGGCGGGAACATTGCCGCCAGAAGCGCGGGACCCGGCACAGGAGCAATCTTCGTTGTCGACCTGCCCTGGGGCCTCACCCGCAACGGCGAGGTGCACGTCAGCACCGGTTCCGCCCTCACGTAATCAGATCGTGCTTTTACCCTTGCAAGAGCTCCTGCATCTTCGTGATTTCAGCTTGCTGCGACGAGACGATGTTGCGTGCCATCTCGACTGCCGCCGCGAACTGTCCGTTGTCGATTTCTTGCTGCGCCATAGTGATTGCACCCTCGTGATGGACAATCATCTGCTCTAGAAACAGGCGACTTGCCGCGGCGCCCTGAGCGTTCTGCAGTGCCGCCATATCGGCCTCGGACATCATGCCGTGGCTGCCGGCCATATCGCCCATGTCGCCAGCACCGGGCATTTGATGACCGGGCATATTGTGCCCAGGCATATCCCCGGCACTGGGTGCCGGCGCAGAAGACACGCCCCACTCCTGCAGCCAAGCCTGCATCTGTTCGATCTCCGGACCCTGAGCGTTCTTGATCTCGTTCGCCAAAGTCGTGACCTCAGGGTCGATGTCCTGCTTTCCGAGAAGCATGTCACTCATCTCGATCGCCTGCTGATGATGCGGAATCATCATCTGTGCAAATGACACATCAGCGTCGTTGTGCGCTCCGTCGCTGTTCGTGGGACCGGGCGCACCTGATGCCGCGGCCGAGGTCGAGGCCGAGGTCGAGGTCGACGTCTCCTCAGAACCGCTCGTCGAACTCGAACACGCGCTGACAACCAGGGCAGACACTGCCACCGCAGCGAGCCCGTAAACATGTCGTTTGTGCTGCATCGCACATCCTTCCTCACGCAACTCCAGGACGTCATGCGTCCATGCGGCAGTGGTCTGCCGCTTCAGTTCCAGCCTCGGGACCCCGAGTATGCGTTCGCTCGTGGTCCCATGAAGATTTGATCAAGATGCTTTGGACTGTTGTCAGGGAGAGCGTGAACCCGAAGGACCGTAGATCATCCTTCGTTTCCAGAGCGGTTCACGGCCGCGTCGTCTCGCACGTCGGCGCGGCACCCATCACGGCGGGTGGGCTTGGCAGATCCAGGGCTCGGGCGGCAATTTCTCCATGCTTGTAGTGGCGGACTCCAACTGCGAAGCCAGGGTCAGTCGCCAATCCGGCTGCGCCAGTGCGAAATCGCGCCCTACTCGGACCTGGCGGTCGCGGGTCAGAATTGCGGCGCCCTCGCTGGCGATCCGGCCCCGGAAGCACAGACCTCCCAAAACCGCGAGCCGACTCGACGGCGAACTACTGCGCCCCGCCCCAACACGAACCGCCGTCGGCTAGCCAACATAGTGCAGGTTGTGATGTTGCCCATTCGCGCATCAGACCCATGTGACGCTGTCTGTGACGAAACACCACCGCGATGTCAACACCTCGCAATTGCTGCCGCGCGCGCAAGAGACTTCTGGTGGTCCCGGCTGGTTTCGAACCAGCGACCTTCCGCGTGTGAGATGGGTTGGGGCACAACGGATTTCTGTCCTTGCTGGTCAGAGCGGTGCAGAATGATCGAATTGGACCCGTTTAAGCACCTGTTCTGAAAACTTGGCCCCATTTTGGCCCCACCTAGAGGAGTGCAAATTTGGGGTGCCGTTCCGCCCCGCTGGGAGACAATCAGGGAGATTCCTCTAATACTCCCCTCAGGGAGGGGTCAAGCGGTGTTCCCACCACCCCGTGGGGCCAGATGGGGCCACGCCTAAGCATGCGTCCATAGGTGATGGCCAGAAGCTGATTTAGCATCACTTAACTATATAAGTGATGCTATCCTGAACGTGTGGCATCAGTAACTGGCAGCACCGCGCTGACGTACGAGACGCTGAACTGGGAAGCACCCGTTGAAGCAGGTTACGGACTCGCGGACCTGCGCGCGGCACAGCGCCAGGCCGGGAAGTACGACGCAGCGATCCCCGCATCCATTGCCGAGCTAGCCGTCACACTGCCAGCTGCAGTGCTCGCAGACGCTGAGGAGGCGAGCAACGAGATCACTCGGTTCGACGCCGAGCTTGGCGACGAGATCGCACCGTTCTCATCGGTCCTGCTGCGATCCGAGTCCGCAGCAAGCTCCAACATCGAAAACCTGACCGCTTCGGCACGAGCCATCGCCGAAGCCGAAGCTCTCGGCGACACCAGCCGGCGCAACGCCACGCTGATCGTGTCCAACACCGAGGCGATGAAAGCGGCCGTTGCCCTGGCCGACCACCTCGACGAGCACGCGATCCTTGCCATGCACGCCGCCCTGATGCGTGACAACGACCCAGCCTCCGCGGGAAGATGGCGCACTGAACAGGTCTGGATCGGTGGCGGAAATTTCGGACCTCGCGGCGCCGAGTACATCGCTCCCCACCACTCGCGCGTCCCCGACACGATCGCGGACCTAATCGACTTCACCCGCCGGACCGATGTGCCCGCACTCCCCCAGATCGCGGTTTCACACGCCCAATTCGAAACCATCCACCCCTTCACCGACGGCAACGGCCGCACAGGACGCGCACTCATCCAAGCGATGCTGCGCCAGAAGCGCCTCACGCGTCAGATCACCGTCCCCGTCTCCGCAGGCCTGCTCACCGACACCGATGGGTACTTCGACGCTCTGGGCGCTTACCGCCAGGGCGACATCGCTCCGATCGTCGCGCGCCTATCGGAAGCATCGCTGCTAGCGGTCGCTAACGGCCGTCAGCTCGTCGCGGAACTCAGATCCATTCGCGTGGAGTGGAACTCGAGAATCGCTGCCCGCCGCGACTCAGCGGTGCATCGCGTCGCAGACTTGCTCATCAAGCACCCGGTCTTGAACGCGCGGTTCCTCCAACGCGAGCTGGACATCAGGACTGGCAACGCGCGCCGATACATCAACCCGCTAGCAGAGGCAGGGATAATCGTCGAGTTCACCGACCGCGCACGCAATAGGGCTTGGCGTGCGCCTGAAGTGCTCAGTGCGCTCGAATCATTCGCGGCGAGGGCTGGGCGTCGGAATCTCCCCAACTGAATGAGGCGGTCCGCAAGCAAGCGATGACGAGTCCGATTGATCACCCCGCGCGCTCGCCGCGCTTCGTATGCGAAAAAGAGGGGCCACGATGCCAGACAACTGACAGATAGCTTGCGCTGACCTGGTGGTCCCGGCTGGTTTCGAACCAGCGACCTTCCGCGTGTGAGGCGGACGCTCTCCCACTGAGCTACGAGACCGGACTCCGACGAATCGAACGAGGCAGAAGACTAACACGCAGCGACTCCAGCCCGAGAATCACTGCGCAGCAATTCCCTGTATCACCGCGCACGTCGAGCACACCGCACGTAGTGTCCGGTCATGATGCGTGGGCCGGTCGGCGGAGCTTTGATCGCCGCCGCAGCGGTGATCTCTTTCGTGCCGGCGGCTACGGCCGATCTGACCGCATTCACGTCCCCGAGCGGAAACATCGGATGCATGCTCGCCGACGACATGGTCCGGTGCGACATCGCATCCCGCGACTGGTCGCCTCCGCCACGAACCGCGGACTGTCCTGACTTCACCGACTACGGACAAGGCATCACCCTCGGCGCCGAGGGACCCGCAAGGTTCGTCTGCGCGGGCGACACCACCTTGGGCATGGGTCCCGCGCTCGAGTTCGGGCAGACCCTTGCACGCGGCGGCATCAGTTGCGGCAGCGAGCCATCGGGCATTCGGTGCTCGAATTCCGACGGCCACGGCTTCGTGATCGCCAGGGAGGCTTACCGGCTCTTTTGACCGGCGGCGCGCCACGCGAGCAAGGGATTTGTGTATGCCTAACTGCGTGGACTATCGTCGTGCTTCGCGACGGGCGACGACCTCGCCCGTGGCGCGCGGATGTAGCGCAGTTGGTAGCGCATCACCTTGCCAAGGTGAGGGTCGCGGGTTCGAATCCCGTCATCCGCTCGAGGATGCAGTGGCATCAACCCCAGCGGTGGAGTGGCCGAGTGGTGAGGCAACGGCCTGCAAAGCCGTGCACACGGGTTCGATTCCCGTCTCCACCTCCAAGGATGTACCCGCGCGATTAGCTCAGCGGGAGAGCGCTTCCCTGACACGGAAGAGGTCACTGGTTCAATCCCAGTATCGCGCACCACATAGCCCCTGTTCAGGGGCTATTTTTCTGCAACAAGGCGTGTCGCGGGCCCACGCCGCCGCCCACCGCGTGCGTCGAGAACTCACCTAGTGAATCACGCTGAGCCGCAGGGACTCTCGGACCACCTTCAAACGACTCAACGGCGCGTGCGACGAGAGAACCCGAGCCGGCCGGCCTGGACCCTGCAGCGACGCAAGGGACTGCGCCGCCGGCGCTAGAGCTCGCGCGGATTCGAACATATGATCGATAAATGGCGATGCAGAAGATCGGGCACGGCGGCCAGCCGCTTCGGTCCGTCTTCCGCCGGGTCCATCCGCCTCGCGCCGTCCTCGTCGACCTCGTCGCCCTGTTTCCGCGCGAACCCCATTGCGAAGGCAGATACCACCCGAAAGGTTTGCAGATGGACTCCATCGTCGAGGGCCAGCTCACCTGCTGGGGCCTCAGTGAACAGGGCCGGTGGTGGGGACTGGTGACATACCGGGTGAAGCACGGAGTCGAGCGGGACCCCGTGACGCACTGGGTCCCAGCATCCGTCTTGAAGCTGAAGTAACGACGTCAGACGCGTACACAATGGTCATTTGACGTTTGTCACACGTTCACGAGGTTGTTGCTGGATCGCGGGACCGCCCCGTTCGTTCGGCATTGACGAGCGCAGTTGATTGCCGCACGCTGAGCAGCATGATCGCGTTGAGTGAACAGCAGATCATCGACCAGCTCGCGGAGCGATTGGCCGATGCGCACGTAAACATCGAGCCGTCTCAAGTGGCGCGCGTCGTCCATGAGCAGTACGCCCAATTCGATGGCCGCCCCATCCGGGACTTCGTTCCGCTGTTCGTCGAACGCCGGGCGACCGCCGAACTCGGCAGGCTCACGATCTGACTGACTCCTATTCCGAATCGTTGCCCGTTTCGCAGCACAGACCTAAGTCGCTATTAGGTGCCTCTCAGGTTCGGACCCTAATTTCAAAGTTGTTCGGTTGAAAGACCAACGCAAGACGAACCCGATACGCTCGGCCCGCCACCAATCCCCCCGGGTGGCGGGCCGAGATCGTTCTCCGGCGTGAAAGCTTCCGACATCACCGTCGCACCAGCTAATGTCGCAAGACGCCGGTACGGTTTCGACGACCCAGGGGTGGACCATGATTCGCACGATGCTCGCCGCGGCCGCAGTTGGCGCCGCCGCTCTGTGTTCAGCCCCCCTGGCCTCCGCCGACCCCGGACCCATCTACTGGGACGACCCGGGCCGCTACGACACCGATGTACCGGGGATGAACTACGACGCCCACCTGACCGGCCCGTGCACCAACATGGACCGTTTTACCTTCGGTCGCGGGCCCGGCGGCGAGGCACTGCAGTGCCGCTGGATCCCCAACCAGTGGCCACCCGTCTACACCGGCTTTTGGCAGACCAGCTATGAGCTGTTCGGCGTCCGCGACATCGGTAGCCGCTGCCCCAAGCCGCAGTCGGCGGCTCAAGCTCCCGACGGTCGGCCCCTCGTCTGCATGGGCGAACAGGGCTGGCAGGCCGGCAAGTTCAATGGAGTGGGCTTCACACCGATGTGACGGCGTTACGAGCTGCGAAGTGTACGGCTCGGTTCCGTTCCGAACACCTCTTTGTAGGCGCTGCTGAACCGACCGGGATGGCTGAAGCCACACCGTCCCGCGATCGACGTCACGGTGTCGAAGGCCGGATCGGCCGATAACAGTTCGCGGTGTGCACGCTCCAAGCGGATCCTGCGCAGATACTCCAGCGGCGTCGTGTCGAGGTGCTCGCGGAACGAATATTGAATCGCCCGCGGCGTCACGTCAGCTGCCGCCGCAATGTCACGAATGCTGATGTCGTACTGGGCGTTCTCGTGAATGAAGTCCAACGCCCGCCGCAGCATCCGTGGCTGCATCGTGGTTTTCTCGTTAGCCCGCATCGACCGCTGGTTTCCCAGAACTGCCGCAAAACGAAACCACTCAGTGATCCATACCACTGCATGGCACCATCGACGCATGACAGAACGCATCGAGGTATCCCGCACGATCTCCGCTCCGGCTGACGAGATCTTTGCTGTGCTATGCGACCCGCACGGCCACGTAGCCATCGACGCCACGGGAATGCTGCAGGATGCCGACGGTGAACCCGCGGCCGCGGTCGGCGATTCGTTCGTCGTCCACATGGACCGCGAGGCGCTCAATGACTATCCGGAACTCGGGCGGTACGACGTGACCGTCCAGATCACCGAGTTCGAGCGGGACAAGCTGATCGCCTGGACGATCCTGGGCCAGATCCGGCCTCAGATCGGGCACGTGTACGGCTACCGACTCGATCCCGCCGAGACCGGCACTCTGGTCACCTCGTTCTATGACTGGTCCGGCATCGACCAGCACTGGCGCGATGCCGGCATCTTTCCAGTGGTCTCCGAACTCGCGCTGCGCGGGACGCTGGGCATCCTCGACCGCACGGTTCGGCGCGGCTATCCGCGCGGCTGATCGTCAACCCGGGGTTGACCAGACTAGGTCGTCAACTTACGGTTGACGCATGAGCGATGCCTCGAAGATCAGCCACCCCGTCCGCCTCGACGACCTGATCGAGGTCATCAAAGGCGTTCATGACGAACCCCTCGACCAGCTGACCGACGCCGTGCTGGCCGCCGAAGCCCTCGGCGATGTCGCCGATCACCTCATCGGCCACTTCGTCGACCAGGCGCGCCGCTCCGGGGCGTCCTGGACCGAAATCGGCAGGTGCATGGGTGTCACGAAGCAGGCCGCACAAAAGCGCTTCGTCCCGAAGACACCCACCGATGCCGCCGCACTGGACCCCAGTGCCGGGTTCAGCCGATTCACCGAGCGTGCCCGCAACGTCGTCGTCCAAGCACAGAACAAGGCTCACGAGGCCGGGAACGCCGAGATCATGCCCGCGCACCTGATCCTTGGCCTGTTCCACGACCCGACCGGGCTGGCGGCAGTGCTGGTGGCCGACCAGGGCATCGATGTCACCGCTGTCGGGGACCGCATCACGCTGCCGCCCCGCGTCGACGGTGTACCTGCGCTGATCCCCTTCGACAGCCGGGCCAAGAAGGCGCTGGAGCTGACATTCCGGCAAGCGCTTCGCCTGGGGCACAACTACGTTGGCACTGAACACCTCCTGCTCGCGCTCTACGAGGAAGAAGACGACGACGGGGTGCTGCACGGCCTCGACATCGACTGGGAGCGTTTCGAACGGGATCTGGTGGCGGCACTGGAGGCCTTGACCCAGAAGTGACGTCTCACGTCCGGGCCCGACCGAGCGTCTACATGATGTGAAGGTGCCCCCGTTCGAAGAGGTAGTCGCCCGCCACGGCGCCACGGTGCTGCGGGTCTGCCACGCCGTCGTCGGCCCTGTCGACGCCGAGGACGCGTGGTCGGACACCTTCCTGTCGGCGCTCAAGGCCTACCCGGAGCTTCCCGAGGACGCCAACGTCGAAGCATGGCTCGTGACCATCGCCCACCGGAGGGCACTCGACGTCGGACGCGCCCGATCACGGCGAGCGGTCCCGACGGAGTCCGTACCCGAGCACGCCGACGCCCGCGCCGACCCGCAGGCACGCGATCCCGACTTGTGGGCAGCCCTGCAACGACTACCCGACAAGCAGCGCCATGCGGTGGCCTACCACCACATCGCCGGGCTGCCCTTCGCCGAGATCGCCGTCATCCCCGGCAACTCCCCAGACGCCGCTCGTCGGGCCGCCGCCGACGGCATCAAGACCCTCCGCAAGAACTACCGCAAGGACGAAACATGACGATCGACATCGCTTTTCACGCGCCAGTTCCCGACGAGAGCGACACCCTGCGGCGTCTACACGACCAGCTGGTGGCATCCGCCGAACCGTCCGGACTGCTCGACGTCGCCTACCGCACGATCGACAGCCCCGTCGGAACGCTGCTGCTCGCAGCAACCCCTGCCGGCCTCGTCCGGGTTGCCTTCGACGTCGAGGACCACGACACCGTGCTCAACCGACTCGCGAAGGCGCTGAGCCCACGCATCCTGCACGCACCGGCAAAGCTCGACGCCGTGGCCCATCAGCTCGACGACTATTTCGCCAAGCGCCGCAAGACTTTTGACATCGCCATCGACCTCAGCCTCGCAGCGGGGTTCCGCCGCAGCGTCGTCGAGCACTTGCGCGACATCGGGTACGGCCAGCGCGAAAGCTACGCCCAGGTCGCCGCCGCAGTCGGAAGTCCCCGCGCGGTGCGTGCCGTCGGGACCGCGTGCGCGCACAATCCGCTGCCCGTGGTGATCCCGTGCCACCGCGTCGTTCGATCCGATGGGAAGGA
>ERZ500977.71-NODE-71-length-20657-cov-4.558344_pt1 | contig 20657 bp, 20 predicted proteins | sample MGYA00248863_ERZ500977 | MGnify/ENA primary metagenome ERZ500977 (study PRJEB25958, sample SAMN03398581) | human skin metagenome | study: EMG produced TPA metagenomics assembly of the Human Skin Microbiome Metagenome (human skin metagenome) data set.
ATACATCGCGAAGATCAGCGTGTCGCCGCTGTCCGCTGAAGTCGTCAAGCTGAGAAAAGAGACGCTCCGGCCCGGCGGTGACCACGCTGCCTCCGACGCGGTCACACAGCACTTCGGCAGCCACGGCGCCGAGTTCGAGGCCGGGTTCGCCCACCAGATCGACACCGTGCTGCTGCAGACCATCACCGACGCGCTGACGGCGATCGCGGCGGACAAGCCCGGCGTGGCGGTCGAGACGAAGCCGGCCAGCGTCGCGTTGCACGTGCGCAACGCATCCCCCGCCGACGGTGATGCAGCGCTGGCCGCCGCCTGGGACGCCGCGACCCACTGGGACGCGCATGTGACGACAGGCAAGGCCGTGCTCGAGTTCGCAGTCGTCACCACCGACAAGGGTGAGGCCATCGACATTCTGCGCGGCGAGAAGGACGCGACGGTCGTGGTGTTCTTCGGCGACGACGTCACCGACGAAAAGGCCTTTGCCCGGCTCGGCGAATTCGACATCGGGGTCAAGGTGGGGCCGGGCGATACGGCGGCCAGATACCGGATCGACTCCCCCGACGATGTCGCGGCCGCGCTGCGGTATCTCGCAGACCGGCGAGCCGAACGCCCACTTGCCTGATCGGCAATAGTATTTGCAATCTCCCCGGGACCGAATCACATTGGGAACATGACTGATTCAACTTTGGGTGCCGAGTGGGATGAGCGCTATGCCTCTTGGGCCGATCAGATCCCCGACGACTCACCAAGTGCCGTGATGGTCGAGGTCGCCGAGAAGCTCACGCCCGGAACAGCTTTTGACGTCGGCTGCGGTATCGGCGCCAACGCCATTTGGCTCGCGACGCACGGCTGGACCACTACCGCGCTGGACGTCTCCCAGGTCGCACTGGACCGGGCCGCCGCTCGCGCCGCATCATCCGGTGCGAGAGTCCGGTGGGTGTGCAGCCGTCTGGAGGACTTCGAAGTGCCGCCGAACGGCTTCGATCTTGTCACAGCGCACTATCCCGCGCTTCTGCACTCGCCGGACCATGACGCTGAGCGCGCACTGCTCGCGGCCGTCGCTCCCGGCGGCACACTGCTGGTCGTGTACCACGCCGATGTCGACGTCGAGAAGGCGAAGTCTTACGGCTTCGACCCTGCCGACTACCTCAGTCACGACGACGTTGTCGGCGCCCTCGGGGACGAGTGGGATGTCGCCGTCGAAGGTCGGCGTCCCCGCGACGTGCCCGCCGGCCTGGACGGCCAGCACACCCACGACGACGTCATCGTGGCGCGCAGGAACCGCTAGGCCGGCGGACCCGAGGTCCGGCCGCGGACCACTTCGGTGTCAAGGATCTCGATGACGGGCAGACCGGTCCGAGGTGGGCTGTGCAGGATTTCCCCTGCGCGACGCCCCTTCTCGACGCTCGGCTGGATCACCGTGGTCAGTCCGCGCTGACGCGCCTCGGGCACACCGTCGAATCCCGTCACGGTGATCTGCCCGGGCACGTAGATGCCTTTCGCGCGTAGATGGTCCATGGCCGACAGAGCGAGCACGTCGGCCGTGCACATCAGCGCTGTGATCCGCGGATTGGCCTCCAGTGCGACGTCGGCGCCTGCACCGCCCGACGCCGGCAGGTGCTCATAGCTCTCGACGACGGTGAGCGATTCCGGATCCATACCCGCGGCGGTCATCGCATCGTAGACACCGCGGATCCGTTCGCTCTGAACGTGGAAGTGCGGCGTCCGGACGCGATCAGGGTCGGCCAGCGCGGGACCGGGACCACCGTGCGGCCAGTCGCGCCCCAACCGCATGGTGAGCAACCCGATCTCGCGGTGACCGAGCTCGATGACGTGCTCGGCGAGGCGGCGCATCGCGGCCCGGTCGTCGATGCCGACGCGGGATGCACCGGGAACACCCTTGGGCTGATCGACCACCACCACGGGGAGGTGACGTTGCAGTACGGCCGGGAGATAGGGGTCGTCGTCGGAGGCGGAGTACACGACGAAACCGTCCACGCCAGCGGCCAGCACGGCCGCCGATCCGTCGGCGACGCTGCGGTTGGGCCCTACGGCGACCAGCAGCAGACCCTGCCCGACCATTTCACACGACTCGGCAAGCCCCGCAACGAAATCGAGGGCGGCGGGGTCACTGAACGAGTAGTTCAGCGGCTCGGTGATCACCAGGCCGACCGCCCCGGCTTTGCGGGTGCGCAGCGACCGTGCGACGGGATCCGGCCCGGGGTACCCGAGTTGCTTGGCAGTGGACAGCACCCGTTCGCGCAACTCCGCCGACAGCTGGTCGGGGCGGTTGTACGCATTGCTGACAGTGGTGCGTGAAACCTTGAGCTCAGCGGCGAGCGAGGCCAGGGTCGCACGCCGCCTCGGCGTCGGACTCCTGGACATGCTCTCTGAGGTTAGTGGATGGCGTCTGCCCAGACGCGTTATGCACCTACGCGCGCCGCAAACCGCGTGCTCGGCCGCGGTGCCCGACAACCCGCCCACACCAGCAGCCACACCGCACACGCGATCGTGACGATGACGAAGCTCGGCGGCATGTTGAACATCGCCGACAAGACCAGACCCGCCCACACCGACACCAGGCCGATCACCGCCGACACGGCCATGGCCAGGATCGGCCGCGCCGTCAACATCAGCGCCGTGGCCGCCGGGGTCACGACGAGTGCGAACAGCAGCAGCGTGCCCACCGCTTGGACCGCCATCGTCACCGTCAGGCCGAGCAGGACCATGAACGCGATCGACAACGCCCGCACCGGAACACCCTTGGCCTCGGCCACCTTGACGTTCACCGAGGTGAAGAGCAAGGGGCGGAAGATAAAAGCGACACCGGCGGCCGTCAGCAGCAGCAGCGCGAAGAAGGACAGCAGCTGCTGGGAGCTGATGGCCAGCAGATTGCCGAACAGCACGTTGGTCAGCGTCGACGAATTGCGGGTGGCCAGCGAATTGAAGAGCAACCCGAGGCCGGTCGCGAATGCGAGCACGGTGCCCGTGGCGACCTCGCGATCCGACGTCCGCTTCCCCAACGCACCGATCACCAGCGCCCCGCCGATGCAAAAGGCGCCGAGCCCCGCCGCGGCGGGCAGTCCGATCAGCACGGCACCCGTCGCCCCCGGAAGACCGATGTGAGCCAGTGCGTGGGCCGCGAATGCCGAGTGCCGCACCACGATGAAGTACCCCATCAGGCCGGCGGCCAGCGCCACGATCGTGCCGCCCATCCAGGCGTTGCGCATGAAGGAAGAGCCGAGAATGTGCAGCCAGTTGTCCTGATAGCCGAGTGCGACGACCGTCTCGGTCACCCTCCGCTCCGCATATAGAGCTCACCCTGCAGCGTGTGGGCGACCTGGATCTTGGTCCCGTACATATGGGTGAGCAGACTCGAGTCGACCACCTGGTCGAGCGCGGCGTGGTGGGCGTGTCCGTCCAGGAGATAGATCGCGCTGTCGAGCACGGCGAGCATCGGGTTGAGGTCGTGCAGGACGACGAGGATGGTCACCCCCAGCTCCCGCTTGAGGCGGGCAAGTACCGCGACGATCTCGTGTTGGCTGCGCAGGTCCAGCGACGCGAGCGGTTCGTCGAGGATCAGCATGCGGGGGCGCGACACCAGAGCGCTTGCCAGAGCGATCCGCTGCCGCTGCCCACCGGAGAGGTCCGAAAGCCGACGATCGGCGAGGTCTGCCGCGTCCACCCAGCCCAGCGCTTCGTCGACCCGGCTCCTATCGGCGGCCGTCGTCCGGGAGAATCCCCAGCGCCGCCCGGTCAGGCCAAGCAGCACGGCATCGCGTGCGCGAATGGCCTCGTTGGCGTTGGCATCGTAATTCTGTGGTACGTAGCCGATTTCGTCGTTGACGGTGCCCGGACGACTGCCGTGGACCCTGACCGAACCCGACGAGACGGGGAGCAGCCCGAGGATCACCTGCAGCAGGGTGGTCTTGCCGGAGCCGTTGGGGCCGATGATGGCGACGAAACGGCCGGATTCGACGCGGAAGCTCGACTCCGACCACACTGTCCGCCCTGCGCGTTCGACGCTGACGTTGTCGAATTCAAGCGCGGCGATGAACTCACGCGCGGCGTCGAACTCAAGCGCGGCTGGCTCAGGTGATGACATCGAAGGCCTTGGCAAGTGCGTCGAGTTGCGCCACCTGCCAATCCTGGAACGTTTTCGCCTCGGGGGGCAAGGTTTCGGTGACGTCGACAATCGGAATGCCCGCCTGCTCGGCCGCCGAGCGGATCTGCTCGGGCACCGAGCCCTCGGTCTGGGTGTTGTAGATCAGCACGTCGACGCCTCGGTTGGACAAGAGATTGAGGAAGGCGTCGAGGTCGGCCGGTGACGGTTCGCTCTCGTTGGCGGCGGCGACCTGGTAACCCTCGGGAGTCCGGTTGGTCAATCCGAGCGCGGCAGCCATGTCGTCGAACACGCTCTCGCTTGCCGCGTACGACTTTCCCGCTGCGCCGTTCTTGATCGCGGCGATCGTGTCGTCGTAGGGCTTCATCGATGCTGCGAAGTCGGAGCGACGCTGCGCGAAATAGCTTGCGCCGTCGGCAGAGAGCTTGCTGAGTTCAGCGGTCACCGCATCGCTGACACCGTTGACCGCAGTCGGGTTGTACCACACGTGCGGATTTGCTTCTCCGTGCTCGTGGCCGTGCTCCCCCTCGTGGTCGTGGCCTGCCTCTTCGTGTCCGTCATGTCCCTCGGGCGCTTCGTGGCCGCTGAGTTCGACGGCGTTGATCACGGCCGCATCGGGGGCCGACGTCTCGGCCAGCTTCGCGGCCCACTCGTCGTAATGTCCGCCGTTGAGAACCACGAGCTGGGCGCCTTCGAAGGCGACGGCGTCCGACGGCGCGGGCTCGTAGTCGTGCGGATCGACGGACGAACTGGCCAACACGGTCGTGACGTTGGCGCAGGCGCCACCGAGCTGAGAGACGATGCTGCCCCACTGGTCGACGCTGACCACGACGTTGACCGGTTCGGTCGGGCAGTCGCCTTGCGCGCCGCCGGACGCGCTGTTGTCGGTACCGCTGCAGGCAGCGAGTGCGAGCGGCAGACATGCGGCCAGGGCCGCAGCCAGCGGACGCACCATTCGAGAGGAGCAGATCACCCCGCAACGATAACCGTTTTCATTAGTAATCGCACACCGCGGACTTCTGTCATCGCAGCGATTCCCGCTCACGCCGCGGCACCGGGCCACTACCGTGACGGCTCAGGGGGTGGGCCGCGACATGAGTTCGACGCATTCGGGCCGGCGCACGGTTACCGATGTCGCAGGGCGCTGGTGGCGGCAAGCCGATCAATTCGATTGGCTCAGCGGCTATCTGCACGCCCGAGGGCTGGCGAAGCCAACCCGCCGCCTGATGGCCGTGGTGTCCGGCGCATTGATCTTCATGGCCCTCGGAGTCCTCGGGACGCTGGACACCGCTCCCGTTCTGACGCTGACGGTCAGCGCCGCGGCGGCCGTCGCGGGCATCGGGTACGCCTCGCTGTGGCTGCGGCGGTGGCCGACGAAACGTCAATCGTTGGCGATGGGTGTCGTCGGGTCCGCTTTGATCGTCGTGGGCTCGGTCATGCAGACGGATCCGGTGATCGCGCTGATGGGCTGCACGGGGTTGGTGGTGACCGGCGGCTACCTGGCGTTCTTCCATGACACGCGAGCCGTCCTGTTCAATCTCGCCATGGCCACCGCCGCGGCCGGGTTCTGCGCCTGGCGGGTGCTGGTGGCCCATGACAGCACCATCGCCGCCGTCGCCGGGTTCTGGCTGATCGTCGAACTCAACCTCGTAGTGCCGCTGGCGATACAGACCGTGGTGCGCACCATGGGGGCTGACGTCGTGCGCTCCGACCACGATGCCCTGACCGGTCTGCTGAACCGTCGCGCCTTCTACGAACGGGCGACCGTGCTGCTGACGTCGCCGTCGGCCGACCTTCAGCTACTTGTCGTCATGATCGATCTGGACAGATTCAAGCACCTCAACGACACCTACGGGCACCTCGCCGGTGACGAAGCGCTGGCCGCGGTGGGCTGGGCGCTTCGCCAGGCCAGCCCGAGTTCGGCCATCATCGGTCGGGCCGGCGGCGAGGAGTTCCTGGTCATCGCCACACTGCCCGCGGCCGAGGCCGACCTTCTCCCCGCGACGCTCTGTGCCGCGATCGCCGCACTGCCCCATCCGGTGACAGCCAGCGTCGGCGCGGCGATCACGCAGTGGAGTTCCGTGCCCGATGCCGGCGCGGCGATCGAGAGCCTCATCGCGACGGCCGATGCCGCGATGTATCAGGCCAAACGCGACGGCGGGAACAAGGCTCTGGTGCAGCGGGCCGCATCACGATTCCGAACCTGACCCGCTACGGTCCGGTGGCGATTTCACGAGAAGGATCGCTGCTCCACTGCGACCACGAGCCGGGGAACAATTTCGCCTCGACGCCGGCCGCGCGCAGTGCCGCGATGGTCACCGCGGCCGTCACACCCGAGCCGCAGTAGACACCGACCTCGCCGCCTCCGGCGCCGCGTTCCTCGAAGAACCGCGTCAGGTCTATCTCGGGCAAGAACGTCCCATCGGGCGCCAGGGCTGCGGCGCTGGGAGCGTTGCGCGCCCCCGGGATGTGTCCAGCCACCGGATCGACGGGTTCGGTCTCACCTCGGAAGCGTTCGGGTGCACGCGCGTCGAGCAGCACTCCCCCGAATCCCGTGACCTCGTCGGCGGTCAGGGTCGGCAGCGCACCGTGGTATAGGTCGAGGAACCGAACGGTTGCATCGCCGGGCTCCTTTGTGACCGAACCAGTTTCAAGATCACCTCCGGACGCCGTCCAGGCGGACAGACCGCCGTCGAGAATCCGCACATCTGCGATTCCGGCCGCGGTCAGCACCCACCAGGCGCGCGCGGATCCGGCACGGTTCCAGTCGTCGTAGACGACGACCGGGACGCCTTCCCTGAGGCCCCAGCGCCGCGCCGATTCCTGCAGGGCTGCGCCCGAGGGCAGCGGATGCCTGCCGCGGCCGGGCACGCTGTGGTCGGACAGCTCCTCGTCGAGCGAGACATATACCGCACCGGGCACGTGTCCTCGGGAGTGCGCCTCGCGTCCGTCGGGCTCAGCCAGTTCCCAACGGACGTCGAGGACACTCACGGGCTGACCGGAGGTGATCAGATCCGCCAGTTCTGTTGCGGTGACGAGAATGTCAGAACGGGTCATCGCCCCATGGTGCCACCGACGATCAGTGCTCGTGACCCACGGCACCGCTGAGCTCGTTGGGCGTCTGATCCAGGGTCACCGACTCGGTGATGGTTCCCGCCTCCAGGTCGACGAGATGGATCTGCTTGGTGGCGGGATCGGACACGTACACCGCGTCCTCACGGGTGAAGATCGCGGGGCGCGGCTCCTGCCAGTCGTCGGGCTCCGTCCAGACACCGGTGACCTCTATCGTTTTCACCTGCGCTCCGGTGACCGGATCGAAGACATGGAGCTCGCCGTCTGTTCCGAGAACCAGTGCCTCGGCCTGTGGGCCTCGTGCCAGCGACCGGAAGGTGTAGCTGACCGACGGCGGCAACGCGACGATGCGCATCTGGTCGGTCGTCGTATCGATCAGCGCGACCTGCTCGGGCCGTTCCAGTTCGGCGTCCGGGTCGATTTTCATGTCGCCGAGTGCGACCGGTGAATCGTCGTGCCCCTTTGTCGTTCCGATCCGACCGTATGGAGTGGGGCTCGCGATCTTGGTGAACTTCCCATTCGCGTACTCCAATGCCCCGTTCTCGCAACCCAAGACCACCACCTCGTCGGCCACGACGGTCTCGCCGTGCAGCCCTGGGCAGTCCTCGCTGCGCGCGATCTCGCGGTCGCCCTGCAAAGCTACTGCGCCGGTGCGCGTTTCGGAATCGCCGAGGCTGTGGACGAGAGTGCCGTCGGACAGGATCACCGCGACGCCGTGATGCGCCTGCGGAGTCGTGAAGTTCTCCGTCTGCGGCATGCCGCCGCCTTCGAGGGCGTGTGGGTCGAACGCGGTGATCTCTCCTGAGCCGTCGGCGAACAGTACCGTGTGCTCCCCGTGGACCACGACGTGGCCTGCCTCGTCCGCGGGGAACGTGTCCTCGGTCAGTTGCCCTCCCGCGGCGTCGAGGATCCGGAACCCCTCGTTTGTCGTCACGAGCACGTGGCCTTCATCGCCGGCGGGGTTGACCCGCAGGAACCCGTCCAATGGGATGTCCTGCTTGACCTCAAGGGTTTCGCCGTCGAGGACAAAGAGCCCGCCGTCGTAGGTGACGGCCAGCGGCTCGGGAATGGGAGTCTGCGCCCCAGTGGCCGACGTGGATGCCGTGCTGCCGGCGCCGTCGGCGTTGTCGCTGCCCGACGAGCAGGCGGTCAGGGCCACCGCCGCGCACGACATCGCTCCTATGCGGTGAAGCCACCGTTGTTGGGACATGTTCGCTCCTTTCCGAGCGGATAGGGAATGGCCTTCGGCTATCGCAGGCCGGCAACGATGGCGTCGGTGTTGGCGCGCATCATGTCGAGGTAGGTGTCACCGGGCGTATCCGGCGGGCTGAGGGATTCGCTGTAGAGCGAGACGATTGCGATGTCGACGCCTGCCTCGTCGGCGAGCACCCGGGCCAGCTTCTCGGGCTGCGAGGAGTCGACGAAGATGGCCGGCACGCGCGCCGACTCGATTGCGTCGACCAGCGATCGGAGATCTGCGGCGCTCGGTGCCGCGAGCGTGGTGCCGCTGGGGACGACAGCGCCGATCACCGTGAAGCCGAAACGGTCTGCGAGATAACCCAGCACGTGGTGGTTGGTCACCAGCTTGCGCCGGTCGGCGGGAATGCTGCTGAAAACGTCGTGCATTGCGGTGTCGAGTTCGCGCAGCTGGGCCCGGTAGGACTCGGCGTTGCGCGAGACCGCGTCCCCGTCGATGCCCGCGACCTCGCGGACTGCCTCCTCGATGGCCTCTACCGCTGCGATCATGCGTTGGGGATCGGTCCAGAAGTGCGGGTCGGGACCTCCCGCGTCGTCGCCCGTGACGTACCGGATGGGATCGATGCGGTCGCCCACAGCCAGCGTCGGAACACCCTCGGCTGCAGCGCTTTCGACGTTGCGCAAGACGTTCTCCTCCAGCCCGAGGCCGTTGTAGACGATCAGTCCGGCACTGCCCATCGCCGCTGCATCCTGCGCGGAGACGCCGAAGGAGTGTGGATCGGCGTTGGGCTGCATCAGGACCCGGACGGCCGCCGTATCGCCGACGACATTGCGGACGACGTCGCCGAGGATGTTCGTCGTGACGACGATCTCGCCGGCACGCGCTGTTGCTCCTGCGCCGCACGCGGTGACGAGCGCACCAGCGATGGCGATGATGCAGGCCAGCGTCCGCCTGGTCACCGGCCCGCCTCGACCATCAAACCGGGGGTGACCTCAGTGCGCAGGGTTCGCGCCACCCGCAGGCCGTCGGCGTAGTCGATCTCGTACACCTCCCGGGTGCCTGCGTTGTTCACATAGGCGCGGTCGGAGTCGATCTCGATGACCGGCTGCGGATCTTCGGCGGGAACGGCGTTCGCGAACAACGGGACTCGGGCCTTCTCGACCCGCGACTGTACGTCGAAGGAGCCGAGTGTCCCGTCGCGGTGCAACACAAGAACGGTGCCGTCGCCCGCGGTGTTCGTCGTCACGGCATCAGGAACCGGTATCAACGTCCACGAGCGCTGCCTACTATCGAGCACCCAGACGGTGCCCGCCGAGAGCCCGGCGAAGACGTCAGCGCGGTCGCGGTGATCCATGCGCGTGGGCCGTTGTGCCGGGGCATCGGCGGGAAATGGTGCCTGCGTCGCCGCGAGATCACCGTCGCCGCCGGTGATCCTCATCGCGCCATCCGCGCACCCGAACACGACGGCGCGCCGCGTCGCCATCGCCCACGTCGGGCTCGGGCATCTGCCGGCGATGTCCTTAGTGCCGGTGTCGTCGAGGACCTGCACCCTGCCCGAGTCGGTGACCACGACCACGCGAGCGCCGTAGGGCACTGCCGCTGCGACGTCCGACCCCACCGCCAGGCCGGCGGGCGCCTCGACCTTTTTCTCACCGAGGGCGTCCCTGTCGATCAGTTGCGTTGTGCCCATTGCCGTCCGGACGGCGGCCGTCGAATTGCTCGCGTTGACGCTTACGGCCGGGGCCTCGAGTGTCGCGACTTCCGACGGTGCGGTCGCGAAGTAGTGGTAGTGGTCGCCGTGGTCGAAAGTCCATGCGCCGGCGTCGACGACCGTGGTGCGCCCGCCGGTCTGTAGGTACGCGAATCGGCCGTCGCCGGCCACACCCGCCACGGGCCCGTACGACCCGATGGGCGTCTCGGCCTCGTCGACGGCGTCGTACACCGAGGTCTTGCCAGTTCCGGGGTCGACGAGCACGAGCTTCGTTGAAGCACCGTCGAGTTCGCGCGCCCCTTCGACGACGGCCACGCCGTCGCTGGTCACCGAATGTTGCTGCTGCGGCGATGGTTCCGCGCCGTCGGCACAGGCCGCGACGACGCACGCCGAGGCCGCCACCGCCGAAATCTTCCCCCACTTCGTGCGCATCGCCGAGAGCAGCGACGACGCGAAGAACAACAGCACCGCGACTCCGGCGATCGTCGCGCCGCCCGCGGTCCCGGCGTACCAGGAGATCAGGAGACCCGCGTAGACCGCCAACGCCCCGATCATCGACGAGAGCAGCATGATTCTCGGAATGGAACGGACCCACAGGAGCGCTGCAGCAGGGGGCGCGATGAGCAGACCTAGCACCAGCAGGGTTCCGACCACGTGGAACGAGGCCACCATGGCCACGGCCATGAGCACGATCAGCACCGGGATCGCCACTCGCGGACGCAGTCCCAGCGTTGCCGCCTTTCGGGGGTCGAAGGTCACGGCGACGAAGGCGCGGTGCCCCGCCGCGGCCGCAACCGCGGTCAGGATCAGTGCCGCACCCAACACCATCAGATCCGTTGTGCGCACCGCGAACACGTCACCGAAGAGAAAGCCGGTCAGGTCGACGGCGAAGCTCCGTGATCGCGACACCACGATCACTCCGAGGGCGAGCATCCCCACCAGCAGCAGTCCGATGCTCGTGTCTGACGACAGCTTCGACGAGCGACCGATCGCGGCGACTCCCAGCGCCATCAGCAGGGCCGCGATCAGGCCGCCGACCATCAGGCTGATGCCGAGCAACGCAGCCACCGCGACGCCGGGCAGCATGCCGTGCGTCATAGCTTCTCCGAGGAAAACATTGCCGCGCAACAGCACCCAGCATCCGACCAGCGAGCACAGGCACGCGGCAAGCACACCGGCGATGAGCGCACGCCAGACCATGTCGGACTGGAAGGGCTCGAGCAGCCAGTGGGTCATGCCGTAAACTTCTAGCAGTAATGACAATCATTTTCAATAAGGTGACTCCGGTCACGGCACCGATACGCCTTGCGGGCGTCGACTTCAGCCACCCCGGGGCGGCAGTGTTCCGCGGGCTGACCCTCACGATCACGCCGAATGCCGTGACGGCCCTGGTGGGTTCCAACGGCTGCGGCAAGTCGACATTGCTGGGACTCCTAGCAGGGGTGTTCCTGCCGGACGCCGGAGAGGTGCACACCGCAGCCGCCGAGGTGGCGTTCGCCGTCCAGCGCAGCGCGGTCACCGACGCCTTCCCCCTCACCACCTTCGACGCGGTGATGATGGGGCGCTGGCGGCGCCTCGGACTGCTGCGCCGACCTAAGGCTGTCGATAGGGCGATCGTCGAGCACTGGCTCGCCGAGCTCGGCCTCACGGATCTGCGGCATCGAACACTTGGCGAACTGTCCGGTGGCCAACGGCAACGCGTCCTTCTCGCACAGGCTTTCGTGCAGCAGGCGCCGCTGATGCTGCTCGACGAGCCGACCACGGGCCTGGATTCGGGATCAGCGGCCGTCGTGGTCGAGCATCTGCGCCACCTTGCCGACGCGGGGACTACCGTCGTCGCCGCAACCCATGACGCCGCGGTGGTCTCCGCCGCCGATCACCGCATCGACCTCGACACGCCGCGATAGCGCACTAGCCTGGGGACCATGACCGCGGTCGACCTGAACGCCGATCTGGGCGAGGGCTTCGGGGTGTGGACCCTCGGCGACGACGACGCGATGCTCGACATCGTCACGTCCGCCAACGTCGCCTGCGGATTCCACGCCGGCGATCCGGCCACCCTTGCGCGAGTATGCCGGGCCGCGGCGCACCGCGGGGTCAAGATCGGTGCGCAGGTCAGCTACCGCGACCTCGCCGGATTCGGGCGGCGGTTCATCGACGCCAGCCCCGAGGACCTGACTGCCGACGTCATGTACCAGATCGGCGCGCTCTGCGCACTGGCCGAGGCCGCCGGCTCGGCGGTGTCATATGTGAAACCCCATGGTGCCCTGTATAACTCGATCGTCACCCACCGTCAGCAGGCACACGCCGTCGCCGAAGCCATACACGCCGTGGACCCCGCGCTGCCCGTGCTCGGGCTAGCCGGGTCGGTGTTCTTCGCCGCCGCCGACGACCTCGGGCTGCGCACCGTGCCCGAGGCGTTCGCCGACCGCTCCTACCGCGCCGACGGCCAACTGGTGTCCCGGCGCGAACGCAACGCCGTCCTGCACGACCCCGACCAGATCGCCGACCGTGTCATCTCGATGGTCACCAAGGGGCGGGTCGACGCCGTGGACGGCTCGACGATTCCGATCACCGTCGAGTCGGTGTGCGTACACGGGGATTCGCCGGGCGCGGTGCACATCGCGACCGCGGTACGCGACAGGCTGATCGCCGAGGGCGTGGCGCTGTCGCCCTTCAGCTGACGCCCGCCTCCCGGTTGGCGCTACGCACCACACTGTCGAGCAGGCCTGGGATGGCCGCATCGACCTGCTCGCGACGCAGCTTCTGGTAGGCGAGGCCGTCGACGACGAGACGCTCGGTGACGCCGGCCTCTCGGAGGATCTTGAAATGGTGCGTCGCGGTCGACTTGTTGATGCCGTCGTAAAGCGCACCGCACTGCAGCGGGGCGCCCGCGTTGTACAGGCGCCGCACGATCTCGAGCCGGACGGGGTCGTGGATCGCGGCCAGCACCTGCTGAACGGCAGCGACCGGGTGCGTCGGGTAGGCCGCCTGGTCCGTGACCAGCGCTTGGTCGGTCATGGGAATAAGCCTCGCAATACTCGGTTTGATCTACGTCGAACCGAGCGTACGCTCAGACGGGTTCGATATCGGTCAAACCGCACTTCCGGAGGTGACACCCAGATGGTGGTGTTCGAGCGCTCGATCGCAGAGACGCAGCGGTGGGCCTACCCGCTGCTGCTCGTCCTCAGCGGCGTCGCGCTCGGGGTGTCGGGCCTTCCGGCTCCGCTGTACGGCATCTATGAAACGAACTGGCACCTGTCGCCGCTGGCCACCACGGTCGTGTTCGCGGTCTACGCGGTGGCGGCGCTGGCCGCCGTGCTGGTGTCCGGCAAGATCTCCGACGTCGTCGGCCGCAAGCCTGTGCTGGTCGGTGCGTTGATCGCGCTTCTCGTCGGCCTCGGGGTTTTCCTGGTCGCCGACAGCATCGGCATGCTGCTGCTGGCACGCACCATTCACGGCGCCGCCGTCGGCTCCATCGTCGTTGCCGGCGCGGCCGCACTGCTGGACCTGCGGCCCGATCACGGCGTGCGCGCCGGGCAGCTCAGCGGCGTGGCCTTCAACATCGGCATGACGGTCGCGATCCTGGGCTCCGCCCTGCTGGCGCAGTACGCGCCTCACCCTCTGCGCACGCCCTACGCCGTCGTCGCCGTCATCTGCCTGATCGTCGGTGTCGGGCTGCTCGCACTTCGCGAGCCACACACCGCACGAACCCGCGGCCCGATCCGGATCGCCAAACCCGCCGTCCCATCCGAGATCCGCGGCGACTTCTGGTTCTCGGCGCTCGGCGCGATGGCGTCCTGGTCCGTGCTCGGCGTGCTGCTGTCGCTGTATCCGTCGCTGGCGGCCCGGCAGACCCACATCGACAACCTGGTTTTCGGCGGCGCCGTCGTGGGCACCACGGCGTTCGCGGCCGCCCTGGCACAGCTGGCCGCCACCCGCATCCCCGCCAGGTACGCCGCCATCATCGGCGACGCGGGCATGGCGGCGTCGCTGCTGCTGACCATCCCCGTGCTGCTGACCCATCAGTGGCAGCTGGTGTTCGTCGCCGCGGCCCTGCTCGGCGCGACGTTCGGGCTCGGCTTCGGCGGTTCCCTGCGCCACCTGTCCGATGTGGTTCCCGCAGGCAGGCGCGGCGAGACGATGTCCGCGTTCTACCTCCTGGCGTATTCGGCCATGGCCGTGCCGACGCTGATCGCAGGTTGGGCCGCGACGCAGTGGGATCTGGCAGCGGTCTTCCCGTGGTTCGCAGGCACCGTCGCCGTCGCGTGCCTCGGCGCGGCGGTGGCCGGCCTACGCAGTACCAGGGCCGTCCGCGCCGCTGCGCTCTGAACCCTTCGCGATCTGGTAGCGGATCAGCCGGGAGCTGTTGGCCACCACCGCAACCGACGAGGCGTTGTGCAGCACCGCGGCCAGTACCGGCGACAGCGCTCCACCTGCGCCGATCACCAAACCGACCGCGTTCACCGCGATCGACATGGCGTAGTTCTGCCGAATCACATCGACCGCACGGCCGCCCAGATCGCGGACGTCGAGCAGACGGCGCAGGTCGTCGCCGGCCAGAGCCACGTCGGCGGTCTCCACCGCGACATCGGTGCCGCCGAGTCCCATTGCGATCCCGATGTCAGCCTCGGCGAGCGCGGGTGCATCATTGATTCCGTCGCCGACCATCGCCACGGTGAAGCCGTCATCGCGCAGGGTGCGCACCGCATCAAGTTTGTCGTCGGGCAGCACCTGCGCGCGCCACTCCGTGATACCCAGCTGCGCCGCGACGGAGGCGGCCGCGTCGGGGTGATCGCCGGTCAACATGACAATGCGGCGTACCCCGTTGGCGCGCAGGCGATTCAGCACGTCGGCAGCCTCCGGACGTATCTCGTCGCGGAGGCTGATCAAGCCGACCAGCTTGCCGTCGACCGCAAGCAGCAGGGGTGTCTCCGACTGCTTGCGCAACCTTTCCACCCAGCCGGTCGCCTTCTTCGTGACCCGGACGCTCTCCTGTTCCAGCAGCGACTGGCTGCCCAGCAACAACGTGCGGCCGTCCGCGCGCGTCCGCATACCGAGCCCCACGAGCACCTCGCACTCCTCGTGCGGTGGGATCGCGATGTGACGCTCCCGAGTTGACTGGATCACGGCTTCGGCCAACGGATGCCGCGAGTGGATCTCCGAGCTCGCCGCGTAGGCAAGCACCTGTTCGGGCTCCCAGTCCTTGTGGAAGGCAACCAGATTGGTGACCACGGGGCGGCCGACTGTGAGCGTTCCGGTCTTGTCGAAGACCACCGCGTCCACCCGGCCCGCCTGCTCAAGGTGCGACCCGCCCTTGATGAGGATGCCGCGGCGGGCGCCGTTGCCGATTGCCGCGCTGATCGCCGTGGGAGTGGACAGGCCGACCGCGCACGGGCAGGCGACGAGAAGCATCGTCATCGCGCGCCGGACATCACGGGTGGCGATCAGCGTCGCTGCCGACAGCAGGAACGATGCGGGCACGAAACGACGCGAGAAGCTCTCTCCCACTGTCTGGATCGGCGCGCGGTGCAGTTGTGCCTCCTCGACCCGCGAGATGATCCGCCCGATGGTGGTCTCTTTTCCCACCGCCGCAGCGCGGACGACGAGTCGGCCACGGACCACCACCGAGCCGGCGAACACCCGCGCACCGGTGGTCACCGCGACGGGCAGGTTCTCCCCGGTGATCGCCGACTGGTCGACGATCGCATCGCCGTCGACGACCACCCCGTCGACCGGCAACGCCACCTGATCGTGGATGACGATCTCGTCACCGATACGCAATTCGTCGGTGGCAACCTCGACCTCGGTACCGTCCGCGAGTCGCACCCATGCGGTGTCCTGGTTGCCCTGCAGCAGGTTGGCGATCGCGCGCCGGGTTCGCCGCAGCGTCAGATCCTGCAGATACTCACCGATGTTGAGCAGCCACAGCACCGTCAGTGCCACGACGTTCTCGCGCAGTACCAGGCTGGCAATGGTCGCAGCGCTGACCAATACGTCGGTGCCGGGCGAGCGACCGCCGCGCAGGGTGCGCAGCGCGCCGCGGAGGAACGGATAACCCGTGAAGACGGTGACGCCCGTGGCGGCGAGACGGCTCGTCGGCCCGAGAAGGGGCGGCCGCGCGAACACATAGCGGCGCACGCCGAGCGCCACCAGCGCTGCCCCGCCGACCGCCATCCGCAGTACGTCGGCGTTGGTGATGTCAGCTGAGTGCGGGACACGCTTGGCTACCAGGTGGCGCGCGACCAGCGCCGCCGATTCGATGGCTGCCGCCACCTCGGCACGGTCACAGCGCTTCGGTGAGTACCACACCACCACCGACGCCGTACGGGGATATGCGTGGACGGCACGTACGCCCGGCACCTGTTCGACGGCGTCCTCGATGGCGACCGCGCGTGCGGAGTCGTTGCGAAACCACGGCGCCTGCAGGCGCATCCGGCCCGCAGCATCCGAGACGACCGTGAGGGCCACCACGGCCGTCAGTGGTCGTGCACGTGCGCGGTGTCAGCGACGGCAGGAGGCGGGCTTTCCTCACCGATGCGTTCGCGGGCCTCGGCGACCACGTCGGCGACCTTGAGGCGAGCTGATTCCGCGCTCTCTTCCGCTTTGCGGACGCCCCGCAGCGCCCAGGCCGTGGCCGTGACGGATGCCTCCCGGATCGGCGCTTTCGCGACCGCCTTGCGGACACCCTGGTACGCGGCCACTCCCACGGCCCCCGTCACCACTGTCGACGCCGCTTTGGCCAGAAACACATGCAGAACCATCACTTCACCCTAATCGTCATCGAGCGTGCCTGTCGTGATTCGGCTTCCGCGAGCAAACTGGCACAATGGCCGCCGTGACAGTCGGGACAGCGTCGACGCGACGGCGCGTCGGCTCGATGCACATCCTCGTCGTCGCGGTTGTCGGACTCGCACTCGTCGGCGGAACCGTGCGCACGTTCGTCGCCGGGACCCCCGATGTCGCCACCGCGGCCACAGTTTTCTGTGGAATCTTCGTGCAGGCGTTGCCTTTTCTCGCCCTCGGCGTCCTCATCAGCGGGACAGTCGCGGCTTTCGTGACACCGGATCGCTTGGCGCGATGGGTGCCGAAGCGACCCAGCGCCGCCATTCTGGCCGCTGGGGTCGGCGGCGCGGCGTTACCCGGATGCGAGTGCGGCTCGGTGCCGGTAGCCCGGCGCCTGTTCGGCGAAGGCACCGTCGGCGCGGCGGCCTTGACGTTCATGCTCGCCGCGCCTGCGATCAACCCCGTCGTGCTGGTCGCCACCGCCGTCGCATTCCCGGGCGAACCTGCGATGGTGGCAGCGCGGTGCGCGGCATCACTGATCACCGCAATCGTGATGGGAGCATTGTGGTTTCGCTTCGGCCAACCGCGATGGATCACCAGGCAGTTGCCCCAGGAACACACCCAGGACGGCCCGCGGTGGACGGTGTTCTCCGAAGCTGCGCGCCACGATTTCCTGCAGGCCGCTGCATATCTGGTGATCGGCGCCGCGGCCGCCGCGGCGTTGCACGTACTCGTCCCGGCCTGGGTCTTCGAGCATCTGGCGGGCCAGTTGCTACTCGGCATCCTCGTGATGGCGCTGCTTGCGGTGATCCTGGCATTGTGTTCGGAAGCCGACGCGTTCGTCGCTGCAAGCCTGTCGATGCTGCCTCTGCTGCCGAGGCTGGTGTTCCTGGTGGTGGGCCCGGCGGTCGACATCAAGCTCTTCGCGATGCAGGCGGGCATGTTCGGGCGGGCCTTCGCAGTTCGATTCGCACCTGTCACCTTCGTCGTCGCAACGCTGACTGCCACCTGCGTCGGACTTCTGTTGGTGGGCAACCGATGAGCCGCGAGACCGAGAACGCCCTGCTGCTGCTCGTCGGCGTCAGCACCGCAATCGTCACGCTCAGCGGCGCCTACACGCGTTACGTCAAACCCGCTCTGCAGCCGTGGCTCCTCGCTTCGGCCGCGCTGCTGATCGTGCTCGCGCTGGCGGCGATCGTGCGCGACGTCCGGCGCGGTCCGCAGGCGGACGTCCACGACGGGCACTCTCACAGCTCCGGAGCCTTGTGGCTGCTGATCGTGCCGGTCGCCCTGCTGGCCTTTGTGGTTCCACCCGCAATCGGGCCGCAGACCGCGCGGCCCGCGGTGGCCGAGGTGTCGACCGATGTGCTCCGCAGGCCGTTCCCGCCGCTGCCCGACGAGCACGCACCGGAAATCTCACTGCCGGATCTGCTCATCCGCGTCGCCCAGGACTCCGCAGGCACGCTCGACAACCGGCTGGTCAGCGTGCGCGGCTTCACGATCAACGACGGCGGCCGAACGGATCTCGGGCGGGTGGTCATCCTGTGTTGCGCCGCCGACGCCCAACTTGCGCGCATCGCGATGACCGGACCGGCCGTGGCGGCGGTGTCACGGATCCCGGAGGGTTCCTGGGTACGCGTCGAGGGCAAAGTTCCTGCTGGGCAGGTTGATTCGTCTCGAAGCAGCATTCCGTGGATCGAGATCACGGCCGCGGAGCAGATCGAGGCACCGGAGAACACGTACAGCTACTGACCGCCGCGCACACCGTACCGGCGATTGAATTTCTCGACCTGCCCTGCGGCGTCGACTATTCGCTTATTGCCGGTCCAGAACGGATGCGAATCCGACGAGACCTCGACGACGACGAGCGGGAGGGTCCGGGGCCCGTCCGGCGTCTGCCATTCCACGGTGCGGTCGCTGTTGATCGTCGAACGGGTCAGGAACATGGTCCCGGTGTTCGCGTCCTGGAACACGACGGGGTGATAGTCGGGATGGATCCCTGGCTTCAACGTCCGCACCCTCCTGTTGAAAATCATTTTCAATCAATGCGCAGCCTACTAGTGAAAACGGTTTTCAGAAAGTGGCCGCTGCGGCCTCCCCAGGTCCGCTGCCTAGGGTGGCGTCATGCGCCTGAAGCCTGGGCGCCCTGACCTCAGGGCCTACGCGAAGTACTTCGACCTGCCGCCCGCGGCACCGTCCTCACCGGTGACGGTGACGTGGGCGGGCGTGACGACCCTGCTGGTCGACGACGGCGCCTCGGCGGTGATGACCGACGGGTTCTTCTCGCGTCCGGGTCTTCTGACCGTCGCGGCCCGGCCGCTGACGCCGTCGCGGCCACGCATCGACGCGGCACTGGCCCGCCTCGGCGTTCGACGACTCGATGCCGTCACTCCAGTGCACACCCATTTCGACCATGCCATGGATTCCGCCGAGGTGGCACGACTCACGGGCGCCCGACTGATCGGCGGGACATCGGCGGCCAACATCGGTCGCGGCCACGGTCTGGACCGGATCGACGTCGTCACCCCCGGCGAGGCCGTCAGCGCGGGCGCGTTCGACATCACACTCATCGAGGGCAGCCACTGCCCACCCGACCGCTTCCCCGGCAAGATCACCCGACCCGTCAGCCCGCCGGCGCGGGCGTCGGCCTACCGCTGCGGGGAAGCGTGGTCGACGCTGGTACACCATCGCCCGACCGGCAGGCAGATGCTCATCGTCGGCAGCGCGGGATTCGTCCCCGGCGCGCTGACCGGGCAGCGCGCCGATGTCGTCTATCTCGGCGTCGGTCAGCTCGGACTGCAACCCGAGACGTACCTGGTCGACTATTGGACGCAGACCGTGCGCACCGTCGGCGCGCGACGGGTGGTACTCGTCCACTGGGACGACTTCTTCCGTCCCCTCGACAAGCCGCTGCGCGCGCTGCCGTTCGCCGGAGACGATCTGGACGCCTCGATGCGGGTGCTCACGCGGCTCGCCTCCGATGACGGTGTCGCTGTGCACATGCCGACGCTGTGGCAGCCGGCGGATCCATGGAGCTGACCCTCTCGGTCGCCTCGCTCATCGCGGTCCTCGCGTTCGCTCTGTTCCGGCCTCACCGCTGGCCCGAGGCAATCGTTGCGATTCCCGCCGCAGGTCTCGTCATAGCGGCGGGTGCAGTCTCCTGGGAGGACGCCGCTGCCGAGGTGTCGGAGCTGGCGCCCGTGGTGGGATTCCTGGCGGCCGTACTCGTCCTTGCGCGGTTGTGCGACGACGTCGGCCTGTTTCATTCGGCGGGTGCGATGATGGCACGGGCGACGTCGGGTGGCCAAAACCGTTTGCTTGCATCGGTATTCGCGATCTCAGCCGCTGTCACCGCGATCCTCAGTCTCGACGCCACAGTGGTCCTGCTGACCCCGGTGGTGCTCGCGACCGCACGCGCGCTGGCCGTTCCAGCCCGTCCACACGCCTATGCCACGGCACATCTTGCCAACAGCGCGTCGCTGCTGCTGCCGGTGTCAAACCTGACCAACCTGCTCGCGTTCAGCGCGGCGGGGCTGTCCTTCCTGCACTTCACCGCAGCGATGTCGTTGCCCTGGGTGGCCGCCGTTCTCGTCGAATTCGCGCTGCTTCGTTGGCTTTTCCGGAAAGACCTCGCAGTTGAACCACGCCCGGCGCCCACCGAGCCGCTCGAAGTCCCGCTGTTCGCGCTTGTCGTCGTCGGCCTGACCCTGGTCGGATTCGGCGTGACCTCGCTGCTGGGCTTCTCACCGGCATGGGCTGCGCTGGCCGGG
>ERZ500977.72-NODE-72-length-20644-cov-4.904804_pt1 | contig 20644 bp, 22 predicted proteins | sample MGYA00248863_ERZ500977 | MGnify/ENA primary metagenome ERZ500977 (study PRJEB25958, sample SAMN03398581) | human skin metagenome | study: EMG produced TPA metagenomics assembly of the Human Skin Microbiome Metagenome (human skin metagenome) data set.
ATCTTGCGGGAAGGTGATGACGTGGCTGCGCGACCGCGGAACCCATGGCGTCGCGCTCACGGTGGTGTCCCCGCCACCCTTGGCGAGCAGCAGAATCCACAATCCCGTCGTCGGTCCGAACGTCGAGGTCAGAACTGCCGGATCCGTCGCGGCGAGGTCGGCAACCGTCGTGATTCCCATCGCGGCTAGCTTTTTCGCTGTCTTCGGCCCCACACCCCACAGAGCGTCGACCGGACGGTCACCCATCGTCGTCATCCAGTTGTCCTCGGTGAGCGCGTACACGCCGGCGGGTTTGCCGAAGCCGGTAGCCACCTTGGCCCGCTGTTTGTTGTCGCTGATGCCCACCGAACACGACAGGCCCGTTTCGGACGCGACGACGTCCTGGATGCGGCGTGCGAGCTCGACCGGATTGTCCACGTGCGCGCCGACATAGGCCTCGTCCCAACCCCACACCTCGACCGGATGACCGAGGTCGCGCAGCAGGCCCATCACCTTCTCTGATGCGGCGTCATAGGCAGCGGCATCAGACGGCAGGAACCTCGCCTCGGGACATCGGCGCGCCGCGGTGCGCAGGGGCATCCCGGCGTGGACCCCGAATTCCCTGGCTTCGTAGGAGGCACAGGTGACCACTTTGCGCGGCTCGGTCGGATCTCCGTTGCCGCCCACAATGACGGGCATACCGACCAACTCGGGATGACGCTGGAGTTCGACGGAAGCGAGGAACTGGTCGAGGTCGACGTGCAGGATCCACTGAGCCCGGGCCGCGGTCCCGGATCCGGTCATGACCCGCAGAGCTTGCGTGCCACCGTCTCCCACGCGTCACCGAGTTCCTGCAGGGTGCGGCCGCGGTCGGTGAGCTGGTGGTGGACGTAGTCGGCGTCGAGCAGCGACAGCAGTGCGGTGGCCTGGGTGTCGAGATCTCCCGTGGTTCCCGCGGTGTGGAGCAAAAGCCGGATATGGCTGTGGTGCAACATCATCGGCGCGTTGTAGCGCATCTGCGGGTCGCGGCCGACGTCGGAGAGCAGTGCGCGGTGCGTGTCGACGAACTTCAGTCGCTCCCGGCCGTAGGCGAGCAGGCGCTCCAGGGGAGGGGCGCCCGGGCCCAGCGGCGGCGGGCCGAACAGGAAAGCCTGCTGTTGGAGTTTCTCGTCCTCGTCGAGGAGCACGATCATCAGCCCGGCCCGGCTGCCGAAGCGGCGGAACAGCGTGCCCTTGCCGACCCCTGCTGCTACCGCGATGTCGTCGGTGGTGACCGAGTCGGCCCCACGCTCGTCGATCAGACGGCGCGCTGCATCGAGCAGCAGAGCGCGATTGCGCGCCGCGTCTCCGCGTTCGGGAGGCCCGGGATCGCCCGCCGGCAACACCGGCAGGTCGCTCCGATTCCCCGCCACGCTCACCTCGCAACTTTAACTCAGCGGGAATGTAACGGACCGTGGTCCGGTTACCTCATGGGAATGTGTCCACAAAACGATGAGGAGGAAGCGATGTCGGACCCCGTGAGCGACAGCACGGTGCTGGTTCTGGTGGGAAGCCTTCGTGCGGCTTCGGTCAACCGTCAGCTGGCGGAACTTGCCATCGAGTCGGCGCCCGACGGCGTCAGCCTCGAGCTGTTCGACCGGCTTGGCGAACTGCCCCACTACAACGAGGACATCGACAACGACGACAACGTCCCGGAATCCGCGGTCGCGCTGCGCGAGGCCGCCGCCCGCGCCGGGGCGGCGCTCGTCGTCACTCCCGAATACAACGGCAGCATTCCCGGAGTGCTGAAGAATGCCATCGACTGGCTGTCTCGTCCGTACGGCGACAGTGCCCTCAAGGACAAGCCGCTTGCGGTTGTCGGCGCCGCTCTCGGTCAGTACGGCGGCGTGTGGGCGCACGACGAGACTCGCAAGTCCTTCGGGATCGCCGGTCCGCGGGTGGTCGACGATCTCGACCTGTCGGTATCGTCGGCGGCATTCGACGGCAAGCATCCGCGGGAGAACGCCGAGGTTGCCGCTCGGGTGCGCGAGATCGTCGGCAAGTTGGCCGCCGAGATCGGCTGAGCTGTACTCGACTGAGAAGAGCCACGTCCGCAGCGGCGTGGCTCTTTCTCGTGCGCGCCGGGGCCGATTTGCTGAGCCGCCGCGGTTTCACGGGCCCGCCTGGCGGGAAATGTCGGAGCCCTCTGATAGACCGGGAGTAGGCGGTCGCCGCACCGCCGCTGTGATCTGTGACACGCCGAAAGCGGCGCGACACACCGCAGTTACCAGGGAAAATTCCAAACGTGTGATTACGACCATCTTGTGTGTGCTCTACTAACGGGGCACAACATCTAGTGGCTAGGGTGGAGAGCGGCGAAAGATGCGATTTGTCCTCGGCGGGGAGTCTGGGAGGAAGTTCCTTCCCGGACACGGCGTTGAGGATGACAGAGCTTCGGTCGTCCGGCCAGCTGTCCGTCACGTGGGGTGCGGAGTGACAACGAACCACAGGTCGTCGAAGAAAAATTTCGCTGAGGGAGCCCGCAAATGACTGTCACCGTGTACACCAAGCCCGCCTGCGTCCAGTGCAATGCCACCTACAAGGCTCTCGACAAGCAAGGCATCGCCTACGAAATCGTCGACATCTCCGTCGACAGCGAGGCGCGCGACTACGTGATGGCTCTCGGTTATCTGCAGGCTCCCGTCGTGGTGGCCGGCAACGACCACTGGTCGGGTTTCCGTCCTGACCGGATCAAGGCGCTGGCCGCGGTTGCGGCGACCGCATAACTTCAGAACACATCGACCACGTGACATTGGAGAGGTAATCGTGAGCAATCTCGTCTACTTCTCCAGCGTGTCGGAGAACACCCATCGTTTCGTGCAGAAGCTCGAGCTTCCTGCCATCCGGATCCCGCTGAAGGAACGGATTCAGGTCGATGAGCCTTACGTGCTGGTGTTGCCCACCTACGGCGGTGGACACGCCAACGGTCCCGATCCCGATCGCGGGGGATACGTCCCCAAGCAGGTGATCGCCTTCCTCAACAATGAACACAACCGGTCGTTGATCCGCGGCGTCATCGCCGCGGGCAACACCAACTTCGGCGCCGAATTCGGCTACGCGGGGGTCGTCGTGTCTCGTAAGTGCGGCGTTCCATTTCTCTATCGGTTCGAACTCATGGGAACGACGGACGACGTCTTCGCCGTCCGCGCAGGATTACAAGACTTCTGGAAGGACCAGACGTGCCACCAACCGTCACAGCTGCAGAACCTGTAACTTCCACCGGCGCGCATGCCCTGCCGGGGGAGATGGATTACCACGCGCTGAACGCGATGCTGAATCTGTACGACGCCGACGGCAAGATTCAGTTCGAGAAAGACGTCCAGGCGGCGCGGGAGTACTTCCTGCAGCACGTGAACCAGAACACGGTCTTCTTCCACAACCAGGATGAGAAGCTCGACTACCTGGTCCAGAAGAATTATTACGAGCGCGAGGTGCTCGACCAGTACTCGCGCAACTTCGTCAAGACGCTGCTGGATCGCGCGTACGCCAAGAAGTTTCGTTTCCCGACCTTCGTCGGCGCGTTCAAGTACTACACGTCCTACACGCTGAAGACCTTCGACGGAAAGCGCTACCTGGAGCGCTTCGAGGACCGCGTCGTGATGGTGGCGCTGACGCTGGCGGCCGGTGACACCACGCTGGCCGAGCAGCTGGTCGACGAGATCATGGACGGCCGCTTCCAGCCGGCCACGCCGACGTTCCTGAACTCGGGGAAGAAGCAGCGCGGTGAGCCGGTGTCGTGCTTCCTGCTGCGCATCGAAGACAACATGGAATCCATCGGCCGCTCCATCAACTCAGCCCTGCAGCTGTCCAAGCGCGGTGGCGGAGTCGCGTTGCTGCTGACCAACATTCGCGAACACGGCGCGCCGATCAAGAACATCGAGAATCAGAGCTCCGGCGTCATCCCGATCATGAAGCTGCTGGAGGATTCGTTCTCCTACGCCAACCAGCTCGGTGCCCGACAGGGTGCGGGGGCGGTGTATCTGCATGCGCACCACCCCGACATCTACCGCTTCCTCGACACCAAGCGTGAGAACGCCGACGAGAAGATCCGTATCAAGACTCTCTCGCTGGGTGTCGTGATTCCCGACATCACCTTCGAGCTGGCGAAGAACAACGAGGACATGTACCTGTTCTCGCCGTACGACGTCGAGCGCGTGTACGGCGTCGCCTTCGCCGACATCTCGGTCACCGAGAAGTACTACGAGATGGTCGACGACGCGCGCATCCGCAAGACGAAGATCAAGGCGCGCGAGTTCTTCCAGACGCTGGCCGAGCTGCAGTTCGAGTCGGGCTACCCGTACATCATGTACGAGGACACCGTGAACCGGGCCAACCCGATCGAGGGCAAGATCACGCACAGCAACCTGTGCTCGGAGATCCTGCAGGTGTCGACGCCGTCGTTGTTCAACGAGGATCTGTCGTACGCCAAAGTGGGCAAAGACATTTCGTGCAACCTCGGCTCGCTCAACATCGCCAAGGCGATGGACTCGCCGGACTTCGCGCAGACCATCGAGGTGGCCATCCGCGCGCTGACCGCGGTGAGCGACCAGACCCACATCTGGTCGGTGCCCTCGATCGAGCAGGGCAACAACAGCTCCCACGCCATCGGCCTGGGGCAGATGAACCTGCACGGCTACCTGGCCCGTGAGCGGATCTTCTACGGCTCCGACGAGGGCGTGGATTTCACCAACATCTACTTCTACTGCGTGCTCTACCACGCGCTGCGCGCCTCGAATCGCATTGCGATCGAACGGGGTACAGCGTTCGGTGGGTTCGAGAAGTCGAAGTACAAGTCGGGTGAGTTCTTCGACAAGTACACCGATCAGGTGTGGGAGCCCAAGACCGACAAGGTGCGCGCGCTGTTCGCCGACGCGGGCATCCGCATCCCGAATCAGGACGACTGGAAGCGGCTGAAGGAGTCGGTGCAGCAGCACGGCATCTACAACCAGAACCTTCAGGCGGTGCCGCCGACCGGATCGATCTCCTACATCAACCACTCGACGAGCTCGATCCACCCGATCGCCAGCAAGGTCGAGATCCGCAAGGAAGGCAAGATCGGGCGCGTTTACTATCCGGCGCCCTACATGACCAACGAGAACCTGGAGTACTACCAGGACGCCTACGAGATCGGCTACGAGAAGGTCATCGACACCTACGCCGCGGCCACGCAGCACGTAGACCAGGGTCTGAGCCTGACGCTGTTCTTCAAAGACACCGCGACCACGCGCGATGTGAACAAGGCGCAGATCTACGCGTGGCGCAAGGGAATCAAGACGCTGTACTACATCCGCCTACGTCAGATGGCTCTTGAGGGCACTGAGGTGGAGGGTTGCGTCAGCTGCATGTTGTGAGCTGAACCGTTCAGCGCCGCCGGTGTTTTCGCCGGCGGCGCGGCGCGTTCGGCCCGGCAGCGGCGACCGTGGGGGTTAAGTACGTGTTCGGGCGGTTTGGCGTACATAAGGCCCACGTTCGGCCGCGATCCCGTTCTCCAACGGCGTCGTTCGAAAGGGGTCAGCCGGGGGCCTGCGTGCACATGGTGCCGCGTGCGGCGCCCACCAATGCGGAGGCCTGAGCCGGGCTCGCGCCATATGGTGCGGTCACGGCGGCCACAGCAGCGTCCTGGCCCTGGCCGGTGTAGAGCACCCGGCACGCCTGCAGGCCGGCCGTCATGATCGCGTCGTCATTGCCGGGAAAGCCTGCCGCGCGAGATTGATCGATGAACCGCTGCTGCTCGGCGGTAAACGGTATCGGCCACGCCGACGCCGGGGCGACGCCCACTGTCAGTGCCGAACCGGCGGCGAGTGCAGCCGCCGCGGTGGCCAGAAAACCGATCCTCGTCGGAGCCATGCCGGTCTCGCTTTCTCTGGTGATCCACCCGATGCCGGGTACAACCCAGCGTAGGACTGCCCATAGGTACCCCCGCACACCAATTTGTGGGCGCCTCATCCGGGGAGTCCGGATCATTCGCGCGCCTGGTCCGCCCGCAGCGCCTTCAGGCGGCGCTCCTCGCGCAGCACATTCTGGTAGCTCTCGCGTTCGGCGACCAACCAGTCGGGCTTCTCCTCGAGCAGGGCATCGATCTGTTCGGTGGTCAGCGCATCGGTGATGCCGCCGCGTCCCAGGCCGGCGATCGAGACACCCAGCTTGGCGGCGACCAAGTTCTTCGGATGCGGCCCGTTCTTGCGGAGGTCTTTGAGCCACTGCGGGGGGTCGGACTGCAACGCGGCGAGTTCGTCGCGGGTGATCGCAGTGGCTTGGAACTCCGCGGGCGTCGCGGGCAGGTACACGTCCAGCTTTTTGGCTGCCGTGGCGGGCTTCATGGACTGCGCATTCGGCCTGCTCATGGGATCAGCGTATCGGTAGCCTGATGCCGTGGCTTCGCCCTCGCTGCCCTCCCTCACCCTCGGGTACGTGCCCGGCGGGACGCCGGCGAAGTGGGCCCGGATCTGGGCGGAGCGGCATCCCGACATCCGGCTGGATTTGCGCGCGGTCCTCGCAGCGCGTGCAGCCGACGAAGTCAGAGCAGGCCACCTCGACCTGGCATTGCTTCGGTTGCCCACCGACACGTCGGGCCTGGCCGTCATTCCTCTGTACGAAGAGAGAACCGTGGCAGTGGTGCCGACCGACCACGTGCTCACTGCCGGCGACGAGATCACGGCCGACGACTTGGTCGGCGAACCGACGCTGATACCGCTCGACGACGTCGTCGCGTGGACGGACGCTCCTGGCGCACCGGTCGAGCACCGACCGGAAAACACCGAGAGCGCAATAGAACTCGTCGCAGCCGGGATGGGTGCGCTCATCGTCCCCCAGTCGCTGGCGCGGCTGCACCACCGCAAGGACCTCACCTACCGCCCGATCGTCGATGCACCCGCGTGTCAGGTGGCGCTGGCCCTCCTGGACGGACCGCAGTCGGAGCCCGTCGAGCAGTTCATCGGCATCGTGCGAGGCCGCAAACCCGGCTCGTCGCGTGCGCAGACGGAGCCGGCGCCCAAACGCACCGCGCGCGAGAAGACGCTGGCCAAGCAGGCCGCCCGCGCGGCGGCGGGCAAAGTCGCCCGCACGCCGGGGCGAGGTAAACGATGAACCTGCGCCGAAACTGAACCTGTGCAGGGGTCTTCTCGCTCGCACTTCTGCTGCGCAGATTCAGTCTCGACGAGCTCACAGTGTCAGCGTGCCGTCGGCGTTGATGGTCCACTCCGGGTTCAGCGCGACTTCCCAGACGTGACCGTCCGGATCCGCGAAGTATCCGGAATAGCCGCCCCAGAACACCTTTTCGGCCGGCTTGAGAATCGTGGCGCCCGCCGCCTGAGCCTGTGCCAGCACCGCGTCGACGTCCGCTTCGGTGCGTTGGTTGATCGCGATCGTGATTCCGCTGAATGTGCCGTCGACCGGGTGGTGAGTGTCCTCGGCGAGATCCGCGCGACCGAACAGTGCCAGCGCAATGCCGGGCAGCTGGTAGAAGACGACGCCCTCCGGCGCGGCGTGGGCAACCCAGCCGAGACCGTCTTCGTAGAAGCGACGTGCACGGGCGAGGTCGTCGACGCCGAGGGTGATCAAACTGATGCGCTGCTCCATGATCACCAGTCTCCGGGCTGGCCGGGGCGATAGGTGCCGATAGACCATTGGCGGCCCTCCGGGTCGAGCAATTCGGTCCGGAAGTTGCCCCACGGGGTTGTCCCCGGCGCGACGAGCACGGTCGACCCGTGCGCCACCGCCCGCTCGTGGATGGCGATGATGTCTGACCTCCCGAGAATCACGTACAACCCGGAGCCGACGCAGTCCCCCTTCGGGGCCGGGACGTCATAGCCCCGATCATCGCGCTGCACGCACACCACCGCATCACCGCGCTTCAGTTCGGCATGAGTGATGTCGCCCTCGTGGTGGAAGTCGCGCACCAACTCGAAGCCCAGCACGTCGATGATCCAGCGGACAGCTGCATGGGGATCGCGGTAACAGATGAAGGCAGATAAGTGTCCTGTGGGCATGCCACGGGTCTACCGCTCACCACTGACATCGATGGGTGACACGAGGTCCGACCAGAACTCGACGGTCGGCGCCGCGTCGGCGCCAAACTTCCCCGCGAGATAGTCAGCGAGATTGGCGCTCGCCACGACCACGTCGGTCCGGACCACCGACAACACCGGATGGCCGACCGTGCCGCGGCCGGCCGGCAGGTAGTGGTGTGCACACACCGGAACGAGCTGCGGGACGCGCTCAAGCTGGTATCTGGCCGAACGCAGCGCGTCTTTCATCCGGGCCGGCCGCTTTCCCCACCCGTCATGCCAGAACTGAGCCCACTCCACGGCGAACAGGACGCCCTCGGCCGGCAGCTGCAGACGTTTGGCGAGGCTTCTGCGACCTTCACCACGCCAGTCGGGCCACGACGCGCCAACAGGCACACCAGCGGCCAGGAACGCCCGGTGGTCATCGGCGAACTCGAACCTGAACGTGTCCTCGACGCGCGCGATCTCGTCGTCGGTCAGCCCCGGCTCGACCATCGGCAGATCAGAAGCTGTGCAGCGGGCCCTGAGCCTTCTTGTACAGCGCCTTGAGCATGCGATCGCGGAACGCCGCATTGTCGATCAGCTTCACGCCCGCATTCGCGAGCTTCGGCTGCCCGATCAGCTTGTGCATGTAGCGGCCGCGCCGGTACTCCCTGCCCCACGCGGCTTCCATCCTCTGCGCGTAGTTGGTGAAGTCGTCGGGCCCGCCGTTGGTCAGCGCCGCCACCGCGCATTCGCCTGCGGCCAAACCGGATTCGAGTGCCTTGGAGATGCCTGCACCCGAGGCGGGCTTGCCCGCACCCAGCGAGTCGCCGGTGAACAGCACGCCCGGACGCCACGGCGGCCAGGCCGTGAAGCCCATGGGCAGCCGCCAGGCCCGCACGCTCTTGTTCTTTTTCAGCTCCTCGATGGGAGGCAGCTCCCATTCGCGGGGCAGGGTGCGCAGGAACTCGCCCAGGAACTGGGTGGCGTTGATGGACTGCCAGTTCTTGTAGCTGTTCACGTAGCCGAGCCCGATATTGAAGATCCCGTTTCCCATCGGGAACACCCAGCCGTAGCCGGGCAGTTGGTCGCCCTCGAACAGCAACTTCAGATAGATGTCCAGCGAGTCGGAGTCCGCGCGGTTGGCCGGCATCTCCGAGCGGATGGCGATCGCGGAGTAGCCGTTGTACTCCGAGTCGATCTTCAGCGCGCGCTTGATGGGGGAGTAGGCGCCGTCAGCGGCGATCACCGCGTCGCCGTACACCTTCTCGCCGCCTTTGAGGACGACGCCGATGACGCGGCCGTTGGCGTCGAACTCGGGTCCGGAGACCTCGGCGCCCTGACGGATCTCGGCGCCGGCTGACTCGGCGTGCTTGAGCAGCACGGTGTCGAGGTGTTCGCGGCTGACGGTGTGGCCGTGGTCGGGCATGCCCGGGCGCTTGGGGAACGACAGCTCCCAGCGGCTCGGGCTGAACACGGTGACCCGGTTCACGCGGTGGTAGGTGGCGACTTCGTCGGCCAGGCCCATCTTCTGCAGGTAGCTGACCGCGCGGGCGGTCAACCCGTCACCGCAGGGCTTGGCGCGTGGGAACTGTGCCTTGTCGCAGACCACGACTCGGGCGCCGGTTTGCGCGGCCTGCCATGCAGCGGCGGAGCCCGAGGGGCCCCCGCCTGCGATGACCACGTCGTATCGCTGCGTCATAGATCTCTCTCGTCATGCGGATGTCGCAGCGATAGTACCCAAACTCGCTGTGCGCATCGCGTCGAGGGATGACGCCGTCACAGACCTGTGAGATGCGTCTGCCCGAGGCGGTATGAGCAGGTCAGCGGGGCCTGAGCGGGTACAGTGATCGCGTGCGACGAGGGTCGAGGGCACGTGCGGGCCAAGAAGCGGGCGTCAAGGTCGACGCCCGCAGTGAGCGCTGGCGCGAGCACCGCAAGAAGGTGCGGTCCGAAATCGTCGACGCGGCGTTCCGGGCGATCGACCGGCTCGGCCCCGAGGTTTCGTTGCGCGAGATCGCCGAGGAAGCCGGTACCGCCAAGCCCAAGATCTACCGCCACTTCACGGACAAATCGGACCTGTTTCAGGCGATCGGTCAGCGCATGCGCGACATGCTGTGGTCGGCGATCTTCCCGACGATCGACATCGCCACAGATCCGGCGCGCACCGTCATCCTGCGCGCCGTCGAGCAATACGTGCGGCTCGTCGAGGAGCATCCCAACGTCGTGCGGTTCCTGATGCAGGGCCGCTTCGCCGAGCAGAGCGAGTCGGCGATGCGCGCACTCAACGAGGGTCGTCACATCACATTGGCCATGGCCGAAATGTTCAACAACGAGCTCAAAGAGATGGAACTCGACTACGCGGCGTTCGAGCTGGCCGGTTTCGCGACATTCGGCGCGGCCGCGTCGGCCACCGACTGGTGGCTCGGGTCAGACCATGCCAGTCCGCGCCGGCTGCCTTCCGAGAAGTTCGTCGAATATTTGACGACGATCATGATGGGTGCAATCAACGGCACCTGCGAGGTGCTGGGCATCAAGGTCGACCCCGACGTACCGCTCCACGAGGGTGTCAAACGCCGCGAACAGGTCGCCTGACCCCTCCCGGCCCTCGTTCAGCAGCGCGGTGACCGCGGCCACTTCAGCGGCTCGCCATCGTCGCTTCAATAGCTGAAAGTCGTCGCGCCGTCGCCGATCCATTCCCAGAGCTGGACAGTGCCGCCCATGTCCGCGCCTGCGATGAACGTCGACGGTTCGAGCTTCTTCGCGTTCACGCACAGCGGACAGACCAGATAGCGACCACCCGCCTTTTGGTAGCGCTCTACCAGGTCCTGCAGGGACGGGCAGTTCTCGCACGCGGTCGCGACTGCGACGCCTGAAACTGCAAGGCGCACAGCCTCTTTCGCCAGAAACATCATCGTGGGCCGGCCGGCCTCGGCGGCGCCGAGCGCTACCAGGAAGGCCACGGTGACCTTCTCGGCGTCCTCAAGGCCCGTGGTCAGGCTGATCGCGGCTTTGCGTTCGCTGTTCATTGGTGTCCTCCGTGTGAGTGGTGTTGCTGACACGAAGGACGCTATTGAGGAAAGGCCACCGCGAAATCGGTGCTGGCCGCCGTCTTCGACGCCGCGGAGATGGTCGCGATGGCGGCCGACACGCAGGTCAGCCGCTGAGGAGGCGGGCGACCGCCGCGGCCCGTGCGGACCGGCCCGTCAGGCCCAGCTTGGTGTAGATGCTCGTCAGATGGCGTTCAACCGTGCGCACCGAAAGGGCGAGTTCTGTTGCCACTTCGGCGTTGTCGCGTCCCTGGCCGACCAGCCGCAGCACGTCGCGCTCCCTGTCGGTGAGAGTTCGTAGTGCGGCGGGCGTGCTCGGCGCGGTGACGCGTTCGCCGGCGAGGAACGCGCCGACCTCGTCGACGAACACGCGCCAGGCCGGTTCGTCGGCCAGCGTGATGTGGTTGTCGCTGTCGAGTGTCACCAGCCTGGCGTTCGGTATGCGTGAGGCGAGTTCGCGGCCGTCTGCGAAGCCGTTCATCCGGTCGCCCCGCGCATGCACCACCAGGGTGGGCATGGTGACGTGGGACAGCAGCGCGCCGACATCGGCCTGGGCGCGTGCGGCGCGCGAGCGCATCGCGTTCTCCGTCGACGTCGCGCGTGCTTGGAGCGCATCGAGCCAGCCGGCCTGCTCTTCGGATGCCCCGGGGATCATCAGATCGGTGAAGACGCGCCGGAACGTGCTGTCCGGGCGCTGCCAGCCGACTTTGATCATCTGCTGGAAGAGGCGCTCGAGCTCGGCGGCCTCCTCGCTGTGGTCGGTGGTGCCGTAGGTGCCGTAGAGGATCAGCCGGGACACGCGGTCGGGGTTCTCGATGGCGTAGGTGATCGCCACCGGGCCGCCCTGTGACATGCCCACCATCGCGCAGCGGTCCAGCTGCGCCGCATCGATCACCGCGGCGAGGTCGGCCACCCGTGCGGGCAGGCTGAAATCGGAGACGTCCCAATCGGACATGCCGAAGCCGCGTTCGTCGTAACGGATGACCGTGGCGATCCGGCCGAGGTCGCGCAGGAAGTGTTGCCACACCGGGCTTTCCCAGTCGAACTCGAGGTGGCTGAGCCAGCAGGTTGTGAGCAGCAGCGGCGGGCCGGATCCGTGGACGGCGAACGCGATCCGGGTGCCGTCGGCGCTGCGGCAGAAACGAACCTCCTGCGGAGGTGCGTCGGACGCCATGCCTGGCAGACTAGCCCTCGCGCCTAGATTTGCCCGCTGAGTTGGGTGCGCGATCTGTAACTCGGCGCGACACGCCAGACACAACATCTCGTGTTCCCGCCTGACGTCAGGCACCAGGGGTAGTGTCGGTGCTGCCGGTACGGGCCGGCCCGGTGTGACAACTTTTCGCAGGTGAAATGGGGTTCTTGTGAGCGATGGCATGAAGCTGATCGACCGTGTCTCGGCCATCAACTGGAATCGCCTTCAGGACGACAAAGACGCCGAGGTGTGGGAACGCCTCACAGGTAACTTCTGGCTGCCCGAGAAGGTGCCGGTGTCTAACGACATTCCGTCCTGGAACACGCTGACCGCACATGAGAAGCAGCTGACGATGCGGGTCTTCACCGGCCTGACGCTGCTCGACACCATCCAGGGCACCGTGGGCGCGGTCAGCCTCATCCCCGACGCGCTGACCCCGCACGAGGAAGCGGTCTACACCAACATCGCCTTCATGGAGTCGGTGCATGCGCGCAGCTACTCCAACATCTTCTCGACGTTGTGCTCGACGTCGGAGATCGACGACGCGTTCCGCTGGTCGGAGGAGAACCCCAACCTCCAGCGCAAGGCCGAGATCGTCATGCAGTACTACAAGGGCGACGAGCCGCTGAAGCGCAAGGTGGCCTCCACTCTGCTGGAGAGCTTCCTGTTCTACTCGGGCTTCTACCTGCCGATGTACTGGAGTAGCCGAGCCAAGCTGACCAACACTGCGGACATGATCCGGCTGATCATCCGCGATGAGGCTGTGCACGGTTACTACATCGGCTACAAGTTCCAGAAGGGTCTCGCGCTGACCGATGACGCGACCCGCCAGGAGCTCAAGGACTACACCTACGAGCTGCTCTTCGAGCTCTACGACAACGAGGTCGAGTACACGCAGGATCTGTACGACGAGGTCGGGTTGACCGAGGACGTCAAGAAGTTCCTGCGCTACAACGCCAACAAGGCGCTGATGAACCTCGGCTACGAGGCGCTGTTCCCGCGCGACGAGACGGACGTCAACCCGGCGATCCTCTCGGCGCTGTCGCCGAATGCCGATGAGAACCACGACTTCTTCTCGGGCTCAGGGTCCAGCTACGTGATCGGCAAGGCCGTCAACACCGAAGACGAGGACTGGGACTTCTAAAGCCCAGTTCAGGCAACCCGGTGGAAGTCACTGGGGCCCAGGCGTTGTAGAGAACAGCCGGGACTGCCCCCGGTTTAGTTGACTCCTGACCTGTGAGGATTCGTCCTTGCTGGAAGGATCAATCTCGTGCCGACACCGTTTCCCGCCGAGTTCCGAGCCGACGTCATCGCCGTGGCCCGCAAGGGCGAGGCTCCGCTGCGCCAGATCGCGAAAGACTTCGGCATCTCGGAGGCCTGCCTGCACCGCTGGCTCAAGATCGCTGACCGTGAGGATGGCCGCGGCCAGCCCGCCTCAGCGGCCGATGCTGACGACATGGCCGCGCAGCTGCGCGAAGCGCACAAGCGGATCAAGCTCCTCGAGCAGGAGGCTGAGGTGATGCGCCGCGCGGTTGGCTACCTGTCGCGGGATGCCAACCCAAAATGATGTACCCGCTGGTCCTCGACCTTGCCGCGGACGGCGTGCCCGTCACGGTGACCTGCCGGGTCCTGGGATTCTCCACCCAGGCGTTCTACAAGTGGCGCAAAGCACCCCTGTCACAGCGGGATTGGGACGATGCCCACCTGATCAACGCCGCCCGCGCCATCCACGCCGATGACCCCGCATTCGGCTACCGATTCATTGCCGACGAACTGCCAGGCCGCGGGATCACCGCCGGGGAGAACCGCGTCGCACGGCTATGCTCGCAGGAGCGGATCTGGTCGATCTTCGCCAAGAAGCGTGGGCTAAATCGTCGATCCGGCCCGCCGGTGCATGACGACCTGGTGCAGCGTCAGTTCAGCGCCCAGGCTGCCAACCAGGTCTGGCTGGCCGACATTACCGAGCACCGCACCGACGAAGGCAAGCTCTACCTCTGCGCGATCAAAGACGTCTACTCCAACCGGATCGTGGGCTACTCCATCGACTCCCGAATGAAGTCCACGTTGGCCGTGACTGCCCTGGACCATGCCGTGGCGCTTCGATCGCCTGTCGCGACGATCGTCCACTCCGACAGGGGTAGCCAATTTCGATCGCGAAAATTTGTCCATGCACTGTCGCACAACGGGTTACACGGATCGATGGGCCGCGTGGGCGCTTGCGGGGACAACGCCGCCATGGAGTCGTTCTTCGCTCTTCTGCAACGCAACGTTCTCGATCGGCGACGCTGGTCGACCCGAGCCGAACTTCGCCTGGCCATCGTGACCTGGATTGAGCGGACCTACCACCGACGCCGGCGCCAACGCGCCCTCGGCAGGCTCACCCCGATAGAGTTCGAACTGCTTCACACACCGGTCGCAACCGCGGCCTGAAATTCACACCCTGCGAGTCAACTGAACCCGGGGCAGTCCCGCCTGCCATCGGCTCACTGCCGGAGGCTGAGGTAACTCTGCGGTGGTCGCATTCCTAGGAGAACTGCACCCTGCCTGCCCGTCACCGACATACCTACCTTCGGTGCCATGACTAGGAAGACCTTCGGTGCCATGACTAGGAAGAAATCGCGCTGGGGCGCGAGGATGGCATCATCAGTGATCGGCGCCATGGCCGCCATGACCGTCGGTTGCGCCGCGACGGCTGCCCAGGACGACTCGGAGTCCACCGCCCGCGAGCAGCGCAACGCCGAGCTGGTGCGCGACGCCTTCGAACTCGGCGTCGGAGGCGAGAACAGCTTCTATTCCATCCTCGCCGACGACGTGCACTGGACCGTGGCGCGCGCCGCCGAACCGTCGACGTACACCAGCCGCGCGGAATTCCTGCGGGACGGGGCCGGGCCGATCGTGTCTCGGCTCGACGGCGAGATCCAGGCCGACGTGCATGCCCTCCACACCGACGGTGACACAGTGGTGGCCCTGTGGCGGGGCACTGCCACTGCGCGCGACGGCAGACCGTACGTCAACGAGTACGCCTGGGTCATGACGATGCGCGAGGAGCGGATAGCTCGCGTCACGGCCTACCTCGACCTCGTAGCTCTTGACGATCTGCTGACCAGAGTGCCGGCCCAACCCGCCGCCGAGCACCCGTATGTGGGGATGTGGGTTACCGCAGACGGACGGATCCGCCAGGAGCTGTTGCCCGACGGCCGCTACGACGAAGCGCGAGGCGACCGGCACAGTGCCTACACCGGACGGTACGAGGTGCGCGGGAATCGCATCGAGTACTGGGATGACACCGGCTTCACGGCATCCGGGACGTTCGTCACGTCCGACGAACTGCACCACGGCGGCATGATCTTCTACCGTCAACAGTCATGATCGGCAAGGCCGGCCGGAAGGTCTGTCCGCTATTCAGTTGCGCCCAAGGCGCTTTCGCTGGTTCAGGAACGGGTGCTCTGCTCCGATTGACCAGGCACAGGAATGCGGGCGCTGATGCGCGTGCCGTCGCCAGGCACACTGGTCATCACCAGCTCGCCCGACAACGCCTCCACCCGGTCGCGCAGACCCACCAGGCCCGCGCCCGCGCCTGTCGACGCGCCGCCCTTGCCGTCGTCGGTGATCGACAACTCCAGCACCCTGCCCCCGTCGCCGAGTGAGACACGCACTGCCACCGAATCGGCGTTCGCATGCTTGGCGACATTCGTCAACGACTCAGCGACAACGTAATACGCCGCAACTTCCACCGGCTCCGGCAGCCGGTGCTCGACGTCGACGCCCAGATCGACCGGCACCGGCGATCGCCGCGCCAAGTTCCGCATCGCCGGCCGCAGGCCGCCCCGAGACAGCACCGCAGGGTGCAAACCTCGCGACAACTCCTGCAGGTCGGAGTGCAGCCCGGCCAACCCCTCGACCACGGTCGACAGCTGCGAACGCAACTCTTCGTCGCCCTCGGCGGCGGCTTCGGCGGCGCGCAACTGCAGGCTCAACGAAACAATGCGTTGCTGGGCACCATCGTGGAGGTCGCGTTCGAAACCGCGGCGGGCCTCGTCGGCCGCCGCCACGATGCGCGCCCGTGACGCGGTGAGCTCGGCACGCGTCTCGGCGTTGCTGATGGCCGTCGAGATGAGGTCGGCGAAGTCAAGGATGTGGGACTCGGCGGTCTCCGGAATGCCATGAGGCACATACCATCCTACGAGCAGAGCGCCGCGGGTCATGCCCTCGACGATCAACGGTGCGCCTGCGCCTGCGCGAACTCCGAACCCGCGCAGACGGTTGGCGATCGGCGCAGATACCGCATCGTAGTCATCGATGCGCGCAGGTGCGCCGGTGGCGCGTACCTGGCTGCTGATGCTGCCAACTTCAATCGGAAAGCGTTCTCCGACAATCCATCCTGGCCGGCTGTCGTGGTTGAGACCGGCCAGGACGACGCCGACGTCGTCCGGCTCGAAGGCGGCCAATGTCACGTGCTCTACGCCCAGGCTGTCCGCCAGCTCGGCGACGGCGACCTCGTAGACATCTGCCAGCGGGGCGCCGCGCGCAACGAGTGTGGCGACCCGTCGCAGCGCCGCCTGCTGCGCGCGCGCCGCCCGCAGCCGGTCCTGCTCCTGCCTGCGTTCGGTCACATCGCGGGCACCGCCGAGAAGCACTCCGTGGTCGAACACGACGTTCCATTCGAGCCACCTCACCTCGCCGTCGCGGCGCCGGCATCGGTTCTCGAACTTGATCGCGCCGTCGGTCTGCGGCACCGTCGCCAGCGCGGTACGCGTGCTGTCCCGATCGTCGGGATGGATGAAATCGACGAGCGGACGCGAGACGAGTTCGGCCGCAGAGTAACCCAAGGCCCGCTCGAACGCCGGGTTGATGCGCGTGAGCCGCGCGGAGCCACCCTCGCGCACGCCCATGAACAGCAGATCGGTCGCGACGGCGAAGAATCGTTCCAGCTCCCGGCGGCTGGCCTCCAGCTCTGCGGTGATGCCTTCCCGATCGCACGCTGCGGCCAGCAGCGCCTGCAGCGACGGCACCATTCGATGCACACGCCGCACCGAGGCGACCGAAACGTCTTTCTGTACCAGCAGCGTTCCGGTGTCCTCGGTTCCGTCGCGCAAACCGATCGCCATCTGATCACCGCTCGGGTCGGCGCTACCGACCGACAGGGTCGCGTAGGGCAGCCCGAGGACGTGGGCCAGGCGCTGCCCCGCGTCGTCGAGAGCAGGACCCAGTGCGGGTGCCCGCAACATCACGCGCGCCAGATCCGCGGACAAATCGGCCTCCAGGCGCCTCTGCTCGGCTTCGGCAGCGCGCAACCGGGCCTGTCCCACAAGGCCATTCGTCAGGAACGCCAGAGTCAGGAACACTGCGAGGGCGGGCGCGAGGCTGTCGCGCCCCTCAAGGTGCAGATAGGCGTACACGGCGGCGCTGGCCAGTGACGTGGCGATGGACAGGCCGAAGCCCCAACCCGCGGAGACCACCAGCACGCCCAGCAATAGGATCGCCCCAAAGGCGTTCTCGGGTGCGATCTTCTTGAGAGCGAAGATCACCAATACCTCGACAGCGAGGAAGCCGGCCGCCACGGCGATCCCGAGGCCAAGGGGTCGTGCGGGGGAGCGCACGACCTGTTCGAGGAAGCGGGCGGGTGCCGATTGCCAGGTCACCGGCCGATGGTAATCGGCGAAGATTCCCGTTAACAGGAATGCCATCTGTGTTCGTCCCTGACAAGCTTGAGGCATGAGTGGTCCGCGTTGCCTGATCGTCGACGACAGCGCCGACTTCCGCGATGCGGCCCGCGCCATGCTCGAGCGGGGAGGAATCGAGGTGGTCGGCACCGCATGTGACGGCGACGAGGCGATGCGTCAGGCTGCTGCTTTGCGCCCCGATGTCGCACTCGTCGATGTGGACCTGGGCGCCGAGAGTGGCTTCGACATCGCCGAGCGCTTGCGCGACGTTCCGGTGATCCTGACCTCGACGCATGACGAACAGGATTTCGCAGATCTCATCGCGGCCAGCCCCGCGCTGGGGTTCCTCCCCAAGTTCGCGTTGTCGCCCGCTGCAGTTAAGCAGCTTCTTGGCGTTCGGTCCTAGCGCGTTTGCAGGTACATGATCACCGCGCGCACTCGGCGGTGGTTGTCACCGGTCTCGGGCAAGTTCAGCTTCGTCAGGATGCTGCGCACGTGCTTTTCCACCGTGCCCTCGGTTACCCAGAGGCGTCGGCCGATGCCGGCGTTCGACAGGCCCTCCGCCATCAGCGTCAGCACCTCGCGTTCGCGCGTACTCAGCGCGCCGAGGGGGTCGTCTCGCTTGCGTGCCGACACCAACTCGGCAACCAGGGCCGGATCGACGACCGACGCGCCATTGGCGATGCGCTGCAACGTGTCGACGAAATCCGCGACGTCGGTCACCCGCGTCTTCAACAGGTAGCCGATCGCGTGGCCACCAGCGAGGAGCTCCATGGCGTGGTCGACGTCGACATGGGCGGACAGCACCACGATGCCGACCTTCGGTGACTCGTCGCGGATCACCTTCGCCGCGTCGAGACCCTCGCTGGTGTGTGACGGCGGCATGCGGATGTCGACGAGTGCGAGGTCGGGTTGATGTTCGCGGACCAGAGCCAGGAGTGCCTCGCCATCGCCGGCCTGTCCGACGATCTCAAATCCCGAGCGCTCCAGCAGGCTGGCCAGCCCCTCGCGCAACAGCACGTCGTCGTCGGCTACGACGACCCTCAGCGCACACATAACGTCATATTCTCCCAGCACAGTCAGGCGATCGCCCTCTTGCAGCTAGCCGGTACCAGCGATGGTGGCCAGCGTTGTCGACGCCATGTGCGAAGCACGCGAAGCTGTTCACCATGCCAACCTCCGTCGGGCGTCCCGTCAATCGAGTCGAGGGCGTCGAGAAGGTGACGGGGCGGGCGCGCTACACCGCCGACACTCCTGTCGGCGACGTACGCTACGCGGCCCTCGTACAGGCGGAGATCACCCACGGACGGGTGACACCCGAGTCAATTGCAGCCGCCGCCGCGCGTGCGGCCGCGTGCGCCGGAGTGGACTACGTGCTGACACCACTGAACTGTCCACCGCTGCAGGTGCTTCCGAAGGATCTGACCTGGGACCTCCCGCTGGAACGGCGACCGCCGCTGTCAGACCTGACCGTGCAGTACGCCGGCCAGCATATGGCCCTGGTGGTTGCGGACTCGCCCGAGAACGCTGCGCAGGCCGCCTCCATGATGACCTTCGAATACGTCGAGTTGGCTCCGCAGTTGCGCGCCGCAGACGTGCTGAGCAGCCCGGCGATTGACGACGGGCCGGACGACCTCATCAGGCACGGCGTCTACCGTCCGGATCACTTCGTGAAGCTGGCCGACGAGTTGCTCCAGGATCGTCGCGGTGCCGCCGATGCACCGTCGGGCACCACCGTCGACGCGTCGTTCCGGACCCCTGTCAACAGCCACTACCCGATCGAGCTGTCGGCGACGGTCGCGCAGTGGGACGGCGACCACCTGACGGTGTATGACACCACGCGGTGGATCACCGGGGAACGCCGCGTGCTCGCTGCGTACCTAGGGATACCTGAAGACCATGTGCGGATCGTATCGCCCTTGGTGGGAGGTGCTTTCGGTTCAAAGAGCTTCCTGTGGATGCACGTGGTGCTGTGCGCCGTGGCGGCGCGCGCGGTCGGCCGCGCGGTCAAACTCGTCTTGACCCGCGACCAGATGTTCACCTCGACAGGCCACCGGCCACGCACCGAGCAACGCGTCTCACTCGTCGCGGACTCGACCGGATTGATCGCGAGCACCGAACACCACACCCTGACCGAGACCTCCACGGTGGCGCACTTCTGCGAACCGGCCGGTTTGTCGGCGCGATTCCTGTACCACTCGCCGCGGTTGGATGTGACGCACACGGTGGCCCGGATCAACTCGCCCACACCATGTTTCATGAGGGGCCCGGGGGAGGCGCCCGGATTGTTCGCGCTCGAGGTCGCCATGGACGAACTGGCGTGTGCCACCGGGCTGGATCCGGTGGCGCTGCGACTGAGGAACGTCATGGACCACGACCAGACGAACGGACGAACCTGGTCGGCCGCGCACCTGCGGCAGTGTTATACGACGGGCGCGCAGCGCTTCGGTTGGGAGCATCGGCCCGCCGGACCGCGGTCTCTACGACGCGACGGCGTTCTCGTCGGCTTCGGTATGGCGACGGCGACATATCCGGGTCGCCGGATGGCCGCCGGTTGCCGTGTCGAGACCGGGGCCGACGGCCGGGTCCGGTTCAGCGCCGCGACCCACGAGGTCGGAACCGGCGTGCGCACGGTGATGGCACAGTTGGCTGCCGACACCACAGGGCTCCCGCTGTCGCAGGTGAGTTTCGACTCCGGTGACTCCGCATTCCCGGATGCGCCCTACAGCGGAG
>ERZ500977.73-NODE-73-length-20562-cov-7.945336_pt1 | contig 20562 bp, 22 predicted proteins | sample MGYA00248863_ERZ500977 | MGnify/ENA primary metagenome ERZ500977 (study PRJEB25958, sample SAMN03398581) | human skin metagenome | study: EMG produced TPA metagenomics assembly of the Human Skin Microbiome Metagenome (human skin metagenome) data set.
ACGGCGCCGCCTTCGACATCGCCATGACGAACCACGACCCGGTGGCGTTCGAGGCGGCAGCGCGGGAGGTCGGCTTCCTCGGCTTCGGCTTCTACCAGCGCTCCGGGTTCATGCACATCGATCTCGGACCTGCCCGCCAATGGGGCGAGCGCTTCCCGGTGCGAACGACGGCGTTCGCGGCGGAAACGCCGCCCGCGCGCGAAGTTCTGGCCGACAGCCGCACCATGAAGGGTGGCGGGGCAGCCGGGGTGGCGACGCTGGGTGCTGCCGGCGTGGAGGTCGCGCAAAGCGTCCTGACCGAGACCCAGACCGCCATTCTGCCGCTGGTGCCATATCTCGACGCGCTCCGCTGGGTGTTCATCGCGGTCGCCCTCGGCGGCATCGCCGTCACCATCTATGCGCGACTGGACGATTGGAAACGGGGGCGGCGGTGATCGGCGGGCTTGTCGCCACGCTCGCCAGATCGGCGTGGGCGCGTACGGCGCTGCGCTACGGCGCCATCGTGCTCGCCGCGCTCCTGTTCCTGTCTTCGCTTCGGCGGTCCGGCGAGCGAGCGGGACGCCTCGCCGAACGCCTCGAGACCACGGAGAAGATCAATGACGTCCAACGCCGGATGCTGGAGGCGGCGGCTCGCCGCCCTCGCGATCGCAACGAGCTTGCTGAGCGGATGCGCGACGGTCGGTTCTGACCCGCGCCTGATGCCAGTCTGTCCGCCAGTGGTCGAGTACAGCCGCGAGGTTCAGGCGCGCGCGGCCGAGGAACTCGAGGTGCTGCCGGATGGGTCCGCCATCAGCGAAATGCTCGCCGATTACAGCACGATGCGGGATCAGGCGCGATCCTGCGCCACCGCTCTTTAGGCGAAGGTTGGCAAGATGAAGCAGGACAACCAACATCGCGCAGGCTTGTGTGTATCCATTATATCCATTATTCTTGATATATGGAAAAGAATCATGCGCTCGCCTCTCTCTCTGCCCTTGGTCAGGACACCCGGCTCGACGTGTTCCGTCTGCTGGTGAAGGCCGGCACGGACGGCATGCTGGCTGGCGAGATCGGGCAGGCGCTGGACGTGCGGCAGAATACCCTGTCGGCAAACCTGTCGATCCTGCTGAACGCGGGGCTGGTGCGGAACCAGCGGGAAGGCCGGACGATCCGATATTTCGCCGACATGGACGGGATGCGGGCGTTGCTCGCCTTCCTGATGGAAGATTGCTGCGGCGGGCGGCCTGAGCTTTGCCAGCCCGTCATCAATGAAATCGCCTGCGCCTGCTGAGGAGGAAGCCATGGCGAAGCCCTACAATGTCCTGTTTCTCTGCACCGGCAACTCGGCGCGTTCGATCTTGGCCGAGGCCATCGTCAACCGCGAAGGCCGGGGGCGTTTCCGCGGCTTTTCGGCTGGCTCGAAACCCAGGGGCGAGGTGCATCCCTACACGCTCCAGCTGCTGCAGCGGCAGAACCACGACATCGGTTTCGCCCGGTCGAAAAGCTGGGATGAATTCGCCGGACCGGAGGCGCCGCAGATGGATTTCGTCATTACCGTCTGCGATCAGGCGGCGGCCGAGGAATGCCCCTTTTGGCCCGGCCAGCCGATGACCGCGCATTGGGGTGTCCCGGATCCGGCCCTTGCCACCGGAAACGAAGCCGAGCGGCACCTTGCCTTTTCCGAAGCCTATCGGTTGCTGCGCAACCGGATCTCCATTTTCGTCAATTTGCCCATCGCTTCGCTGGACCGGATGGCATTGCAGGAGCGGCTCGACTTGATCGGTCGCGAGCGCAGTGGGGCGGCTCAGGGGATTGAGACCGCATGAGGTTCGACCCCGCGCGTCGCCTTGCCGCCGAGGCGCTCGGCACGCTCGCACTGGTCGCAACCGTGGTCGGATCGGGGATCATGGCGGATGCGCTGTCGGACGATACCGCCGTCTCGCTGCTGGCCAATACCATCGCGACCGGCGCCATCCTCGTGGTGCTGATCACGCTTTTCGGCCCCGTCTCGGGCGCGCATTTCAACCCGGCGGTGACGCTGGTCTTCGCGTTGCGCCGCGAACTGCCATGGGCGCTGGCCGGGGCCTATGTCGTGGTGCAGGTCGCTGGCGGCATCGCCGGGAGCCTGCTCGCGCACGCCATGTTCGATCTGCCGTTCTGGCAGGTCTCGACGACGATCCGCAGCGGCACGGGACAATGGCTGGCCGAGGTCGTCGCCACCTTCGGCCTGATCGCCGCCATCCTTGGCGGGTTGCGGTTCCGGGTCGAGGCAGTGGCCTGGCTGGTCGGACTCTACATCACCGCCGCCTACTGGTTCACCGCCTCGACCAGCTTCGCCAATCCGGCGGTGGCCATCGGCCGCGCCGTCTCGGACACGTTCGCCGGCATCCGTCCGGCCGATGTGCCCGCCTTCGTTCTGGCCGAGATTGCCGGCGCGCTGCTGGCGCTCGCGTTCTTCGGCTGGCTCCTCTCCCCGCAATCCGGACCGCGCGCAGCCGCAGCAGAGTGACTCCATGACCATCGTGATCCATCACAACACCGACTGCGGCACCTCCCGCAACGTGCTCGACATCATCCGCAAGTCAGGCACCGAGCCGGTGATCATTGACTACCTCAAAGAAGGCTGGACCCGCCCGCAACTCATCGGACTTTTCGCCGCGGCGGGGCTGACCCCGCGCGAGGCGTTGCGGGTGTCGAAATCGCCCGCAGTCGAGTTGGGGCTGACCGATCCGTCCGTCGGCGACGAGGCGCTGCTCGACGCCATGGTCGCACATCCCATCCTCGTCAACCGCCCCATCGTCTGTTCCCCCAAGGGCGTGCGCCTGTGCCGGCCGTCCGAGGCGGTGCTCGACCTGCTCGACCGGATGCCGCCGGGACCGCTCTACAAGGAGGATGGCGAGATGATCCTCGACGCCGAGGGCAGGCGCCTTGACTGATATGCCCGCGCTTGACGACAGGCATGTCCGCGACATCGACCCCGAGGCGCTGTTTTCGGGCGAGCGGCGTGGCGATCCGCCCCGCATTCTCCTGCTCTATGGCTCGCTGCGCCAGCGCAGCTTTTCGCGTTTCGCCGCAGAGGAAGCCGCCCGCATCCTGCGCCGGCTCGGGGCCGACACACGGATGTTCAACCCATCGGGCCTGCCGCTGCCCGACGATGCCCCCGCCGATCATCCGAAGGTGGCAGAGTTGCGGGCACTCGTCGCCTGGTGCGATGGCATGGTCTGGTGCTCGCCCGAGCGGCACGGCGCCATGACCGGCGTCATGAAGGCACAGATCGACTGGATCCCGCTCTCCATCGGCGCTGTCCGGCCGACCCAGGGCAAGACGCTGGCGGTGATGCAGGTCAGCGGCGGCTCGCAGAGCTTCAACGCCGTCAACCAGTTGCGCATCCTCGGCCGCTGGATGCGCTGCCTGACGATTCCGAACCAGTCCTCGGTCCCGAAGGCCTGGGGCGAGTTCGACGACAACGGGCGCATGCGGCCGTCGCCCTTCTACGACCGCATCGTCGACGTGATGGAGGAACTGGTCAAGTTCACGCTTCTCACCCGCGACATCCGCGAGCACCTCGTGGATCGCTATTCCGAGCGGAAGGAGACCGGCGAGGCGCTGATCGCCCGTGTGAACCGAACGGCCGGGGCCTGAGGTTTGAAGTAGGCGTGCCGGGCGCCTGTCATCCGGCACGCCTCTCGCATATCGCGACCGGATTCCCGGCCGCGCGGCCGGCAATATCTGGGCCGACCATGGTGGGCTCCGAGCGGGTTCGCCGCCATCCCCACCGCCGCGCTCGATCCGGCCCACAGTCCGGCGTCTCCCGCGGTCCCCGCGCTTATCGGGTCCGGGTCCCCATCCTCCGCTATCGCCTCGTCAGTCGGGGCTGGCGGCTTCCACCGGCGTGATCTCGGTGATCGTCTGGAACTCGCCGAGAAACTCCGGATGGTTCTGCGCCAGATAGCGCACGATCCGTGCGTTCCCGATCAGCTTGCCGACGTAGCCCTTGATCACGGTCAAATGCAGGTGGTCCTGGCCGTAGGTGTCCTGAATCGAGGCGATACCCTCCTGCAGCCGGGCCAGCTCCTGTTCCATCCGCGCCATCGCCTCCGGCGTGATTCCCTTGATCTTCTTCGGCTTTGATGAATCGACCAACTGCGCTTGCGGCGTTCCCGCGAGGATAGCGCTCACATAGGAGACGGAAAAATTGTTCGCATTGACGAGCAACTCCGCCGCCTCAATCTGCCGCATGGTCTTCATCTTGCGCAGCGCGCCAAAGACGGCCGCCGTGCAGGGCTTGTCCTTCAAGATCGCCACGGCTTCCTCGCAGATTCCCTCCAACAGGCGGACCTTGCGCCGGATACTGCTGAGATTGAGGTCGAGCGCGGCCGCTATTTTTTCTTCCGGTACGCCACGCTCGATCGCCTTGCGGATCATCTTGTGCTCCTGAACCGGCGCAAGACGGCTGACCTGCCGGTTGTAGGTGAACGCTTCGTCGTCGGTGGAGACGAGGCATTCCACCTCTTGAGTACCGGCGTCTTTCAACGCCTCGATCCGCAGGTGTCCGTCGAGCAGCAACCAGGTGGCGGATTGATCGGGATTCCGCACCACAATCGGCGGCTCGACGATCCCGATCTGGACGATGGAGGCCACGATCTGCCGGTATTTCCGGCTGGATTTCGTGGACTTGCTGAGCGCGCGCAGCGGGAGGATCGATTCAATGGGAAGGGTGACGCAGTCATCCTCGAAACCGGGATTGACGGAACGCGGGGTCTGGCTCGCATCACGCTTCATATTGGCCTCACGTTGGTGACAGCCCTGGCGAGATCGCCTGGCATGGTCTCCAGGCCCTCGGCCCGCAGCAACGTCATGAAATGCTCGTCCGAGCAGAGTTTGCGGAAGGCCTCGCGCACGAACATCAATCGGCTCTGCGTCAGCTCGGCCTTCTTGATCAACAGCTTCTGGCGGGTGGCTTCCTGCTGATAGGCCCGGACGAGGCCTTCGCTGGTGAGCACCCGCTTTGCGCCGTCGCGGCGGCCAAAGGGATTGTTCCGCAGCTGCGGCCCGCGCTGTTCTCGCTGCTGGATCAGTCGGCGCACGAGAGTCAGCTTTCTGCCGCGCAGCTTCTTCTGAGTGTAGGCGTCCGTGAGCGCCTGCTGTGCGCCCTTGGCATCGGTTCGGGCAATCTGGATGGCGAGGTTCAGGGGCAGAAGCCCGGTTTCCACGGCCGAGACGAGGCGTTCCTCTCCCTTCTCCAGAAGCCCCGCGATCATGTTGACGTACTCAGCGGTTACGCCAATCTTGTCGCCGATCTGACGATCAGTGTAGCCGCGTTCGCGCAGTGCGCCGATCTCGCGCATAAGGTCGATCGGGTTGTGCTGCCGTCGCGCACAGTTCTCAACAAGGCTCATGACGAGGCAATCGGTTTCGTCGGCCTCGATCACGATGGCGGGGATGCGGTCCTGCTTGAGTTCGATGAAGGCCTCAAGCCGGCCCTGTCCGCAGACGAGATCGTATTCCGGTGGATCGGTGCCAGCACGCGGTGCCACGGTGATCGGTCGTTTCAGGCCGATGCGGGCGATGTTCTCCACCATCGCCACGAAGGTACGCCGGTTGCGGACGCGAGGATTGAGGATCCGGATCCTGTCGGTCGGGATCAGGGTTACCTGCTTGTGGCTGGTCGGCTCAATATCGTCGGGCATCACGCCACCTCTGCGATCCTGGCCCGCGAGGCGAGCGCGTAGAAGAAATCGAGCGTGTCGAACCGGTACGCATCCAGTGCGAGCCCGTTCTGCTCGGCGAATTTCAGTTTCCCGAATGTCATGTCGATGCTGGGCAGCACGAAGTAGTCGCGTGGCGCCTCGTTCACCTCGTCCATGCGCACGGCGATGGTGATGTCTGGCACGAGACCTGCGTCGAGGCGGATGCGCCAACGGAGCGACCTGGCCGCCGTCACGGTGCAACGGGCGAGGACGATGGACACCGTGAACTCGTCGTTGACGCGAACCAGGTCGGTATCGGGGTCCTGCATGGCCGTTCCGCCATGCCTCGCCACCCCGGCGATGATCTCGGCCACCAGCTGCGGATGGGCCTGCCGCAGGGCGCGGTTGATCTCGATGTAGCTGTAGTCTCGGTCCGGTTCGTAGCCGATCAGCCGGTACGCGCGCAGGAGGCTGCCGAAGCGGCTGCGATAGGCGCTGGAGGACGGCAAATCGTCCTCCTCGTCGATGATCAGTCCCGACAACATGCCCTGCTGCTTCAGGATCGCGCGCAAGGCGTCGAGCAGTTCCTCGTCGGAGAAATGGCGGCTGCGCGCATCCACGATCTGCCGGGCGCGGAGAAACAGGGCCTGATCGACGATGGCGGGATAGGCGCCCTCGGCGCGGATCCACATCTCGCGCGGGTTCACCACCCGGCGCTGCTTCAGCTTGAAGGACACCTTGGCGAAAACATTGTTCCCGATGTATTTCTCGTTCGTCAGGACTTGGTGGATCGTCGCGCGCGTCCATGGACGACCGAGATCGGTGCGATGTCCTTCGACGTTCAGGATCTCCGCGATCTCGCGCTCCGAGCGCCCCTCGTTGGCGAACATCTCGTACATGCGCTGGACAACCCGTTGCTCCTCCTCGGGGCCGGGCGCCAGAATCACACGGTCGGTCTGCAGGCTCTTCTGTTCCCCGCGCGAGAGCTCGCCCTTCGGATTGCCATGCTCGTCGATCAGCACCCGTCGCAGTCCGTATCCTGCGGCGCCGCCCTGGCGATAGCCCAGCTCGACGAGGCGGCATTGCCCCGCGAAGACCTTCACGGAGAGCTCGCGGCTGTACTCGCCGGCCATGACCCGCTTGACGGTTTTCAGGAGGTTCGAGCCGATGCTGCCGTCATTCTCGAACTGTTCGCCGCAATAGTGGACGCGGATCCCGGCGCGCGAGCAAACATGCTCATGGTAGGCGCCCTCGTCGGCATCCTGAAACCGGCCCCAGCGGCTGACGTCATAGACGAGGATCGCCTTGAAGTCGGCTTGGCCGGACTGGACCTCGGCCATCAGGTTCTGCAGCGCCTCTCGTCCGTCCAGCCGCAGGCCGGAGCGTCCCGAGTCCTCGAACACCCGCAAGATCTGGAGGCCCCGGGCGGCCGCATAGCTGCGGATGACGTCCAACTGGTTCTCGGTGGAGTATTTCTGGTGATCGGTGGACATCCGGACATAAGCCACGGCCGGCACGTCCTGTTCAGATGCCGCGCTCCCGTCCTCGATGTCCGCCCGGCCGACTCTCACATCCGACGCTCCTCGTTACCGCCCAAGGTGCCGGTGCAGGCGCTCGGGGTGCTCGGCAGTATTGTTCTGTCCAGAAGACAGCAGCGCATCCGGAAAGTCGTTGCCAGAAAAGGGCAAGTTCTTTCTTCGGTCGCCTGTCGGCAACTGCGGCCGTAGATTCCAGCTGCTCGCGCGGAGCGCAGATTTTCGAAGCATTGCCGTCACCGTCCAATAGCGAAGTGTTTTGCCAGACGGCCCCGAAGGGTCGTCTCGGGCGCAAAAGAGATTCTGCCGTTTTCATGGCTCTCCAGATGTTTATCGGAGAAGGGCGTGAAGATGCGGATCAAGATGGGCACAGTTGTGCCGAAGATGGGCACATTTGTGCACCTGATCGACGAGCCGATTGACTATCGGAAAGCCATGGCTATGGCGCTGCACGAGGAACTCGGCTCGACCAATCGCGCGATCAAGATGGCGATGCGGTGGACGGGGGCCAGCGAGCGAACCGTAAAATACTGGCTTGCCGGCGAGCGTGGCCCGAGCGGCGATCATCTCATCGCGCTGGCTCGGCACTCCGATGCCGTACTGTTCGTGGTTCTCGCCCTTGCAGGACGACATGTGGTGGAAGACGAACACGATTGAAGGTCGTACCCTGCTGGGAGCCGGGTAGCGGGGCAAGGCGAACTGGTCCTGCACGCCTTGATCTGTCTTCTTTTTTGGTTATCTTGAAGACAGGCCGGAAGCAAGAGGAGGTGCCGCATGTCCCGCACAACCACCATGACCGTCCGCGTCAGCGGCGCCCTCAGCGAGTTCGTCGCCACGAATGTCGGCGAGGGCGGCGCGTACGAGAACGTCAGCGAGTACATCCGCGATCTCATCCGCCGCGACAAGGAACGCGCGGAGCGCGAGGCCTTCGATCGCCTGAAGGCGGAGCTGAACCGCGCCTTCGCAGCACCCGAGGAAAGCTACAAGCCTCTGACCGCCGCCGAGGTCATCACTCGGAACCGGCGGGCCTGAGCACATGGCGATCCGGGTCCAGGAGGCGGCCTCCGTCCGCCTCGACGAGATCTACCGATACACCCGCGAACGGTGGGGCGAAGCTCAGGCCGAAACCTACCTCACCGGACTCTTCGCCGCGTTCGAGAAGATCGAAACACGCGGTGTGATGTCGAGGCCCGTGCCGGCAGAGTTTGGGGTGGAAGGGTACTTCTTCCGCTACGAGCGCCATTTCGTATACTGGCGACGGCTTTCCAACGGCGACATTGGCATCGTCACCGTCCTGCACGAGCGCATGCATCAGATCGATCGGTTCAAGGACGATTTCTCATAATGCATTGATTTTACTTCTGAAAGAGTGGACTCGCTTCACCCTGTCATCACTCGCCCGAGGTGGAGAAGGTTGGATATCAGGCCCATCCCCTCCGCCACTTGCACATCGCAAACCCGAAAACAGGTCCCTCTCGGGGCCTTTTTCTTTATGTGCCAAAGGGGTTTGCAGGGACCATCCGCCCTTCGGAGACGGCCCGGCCGAGCGAGATCGGTCTCCGAACGCCCACCGTCTCTTTCGACCCGCCCCTCGCTCGGGGCGAGACGGGTTCAAAACATCCATGGATTTCAATGAACTGACGGGGTTGCGTTGCGCCCGTGTTTCGCTGGTTCCGGCTTGTTTCGATGGAGACGGAGCGACGACACGGGCGGCGTGGTCGTTGGTATGTCTTGGGAGTCTTGCGCGAAGTCTCTGATGACAAACGCAGTTTCGGCCCCTAGCCTGGCGCAATGTCAAATGGGCCTTGGACAGATCAAGAGAACGACCTGATCGTAGCGGATTACTTCGCGATGCTGGCCGACGACGTCTCTGGTCGCACCTACAACAAGGCCGAGCACCGGCGCGGACTTCTGCCGCTGTTGAACGATCGCTCCGAGGGATCGGTCAAGTTCAAGCACCAGAACATCAGCGCTGTGTTGAAGGGACTGGGTGAGGACTGGATCCCGGGCTATAAGCCCGCCTTCAATTTCCAGATGACGCTGGTGGATGCCGTGGCGCGTTGGCTGGCGCTGAACCCGGCATGGCTCGGCCGCCATTCAGGTACCAGAGTGACGACCGGCCTCGCGGAGGCGCGGCCGATCTGGATCGGGCCGCCGCCTACGTTGTCGAACCAGCCGCCGCCGCAGGAGCTTGAGCAGATGCTGCACATCGCCCGCAAATTCGATGTCGCGGCGCGAGACGAGCGAAACCGCGCCCTCGGCCGTGCCGGTGAGGAACGCGTCCTGGCGCACGAACGGGCAGCCCTGAAATCAGCGGGCCGCGACGATCTTGCGCGCAAGGTCAGGTGGGTGTCGGAGGAGGATGGCGATGGTGCCGGCTACGATATCGCCAGCTTCGCGCCGGACGGCCGTACGCGCCTGATCGAGGTGAAGACGACGAATGGCTGGGAGCGTACCCCTTTCCACATCAGCCGCAACGAGCTGGCCGTGGCCGAGGAGCGGCGCTCGGAATGGTCCCTGTTCCGGCTCTGGAACTTCGCGCGCGAGCCGAAGGCGTTCGAATTGCATCCGCCGCTGGACGCGCATGTCTCGCTGACCGCGACGTCCTTTCAGGCGAGTTTTCATTGAGGGTCACCGAAATGCCCGCTCAGCCTGCTGCTGCCATGTCTCCCCCGCCAGAAAGCACAGGTCGTAGAGGCTGACCGCGGATGCCTCGCGGCCGCAGGTCAGGCGTTTGAGCACCTCCGGTGCTAGATAGGCGAGACGCAGCTGGCGGCTGACATGGCGCTCGGCCAGACCGACGGCCTCGGCAAGTTCCTGGATCGTGGCGAACTCACCTGCTTCCAGGCTCTCCGAGAAGGCCTTGAGCGCATCGAGCTTGTTGCGCCAGTCCCGGATCTCTTCTTCCCGCAGCAGAGACTGACCCCAGAAGCTCAGCCGACCAGACATGTCGGTGGCGGCGCTGAGCACGCGCCGCGTCAGCTTCCCGACCTCTTCCTGGAGCAGCTTGACCGGCTCGTCCGAGCCCTGCGTTGCCTGCTGAGCGAGGCCAGGCGGCAAGCCCAACATCTCGAACAGCGACCGGAGGACGGCGACGTTGATCTCCTTCGGCGCCTCGACGTGCTTGAACTGCTTCAGCTCGTCGAGCGGCCTTTCCGCAAGGAGCGTGATCTTGCCGGAATCAATCTTGTCGCCGGTGATCGAGAGGACGATGTCGCCGGCATAGACCAGCCCGCCCAGAACGGTGACCAGCAGATCGGGCTCCAGGCGGAACTTGATCGGCGCAAAATACTCGACATCGGCATCTCCGTTGACCAGCTCGCCGCGGTTCAGCACCTGGCCATGGCCTTTGGCCTTCAGCCGAGCGAAGACGTCCTGCGCATAGCGAGACTGTGTGGGGTCGATGCGATCGCCGTCCAGCATCTCCAGGCCGTCGAGGATGACCACGGCGTCCTTGGTCCTGTTTCCGCCTGCGAGCGCGCGCAGGGCGTTGCCGACAAGCTGCTTCCGGTTCTCCCCGGCGGCCCATCCGCCAAGGGCCGCGATACGCTCCTCGGCGGGACGGGAGCGCCGAAGAGTACCGAGCGGCATATGACAAAGCCTTGGCCTCGACGGCTAAACCTGCGCGGGGGCGCGCGGAACAGGGAAGCCCCGCCGGACGGGGTCCGGCGGGGCTCTGCCTGCGGTGCCGCTGCAGGCGCGGGTCCGGTTCAGTCCTCGTCGGCGGCGAGCTGGTTCAGCACGGCGCCGCGGCCGCGCATCCGGAGATAGACGGGCAGCAGGACGGCCACGAGTGCGATCGCATAGAGGATCACCGCGACCGGCGAGTGCAGGAGCACCGTCGCGTCGCCCTGGCTGATGGCCAGCGCCCGGCGGAGCTGCTGTTCGGCGAGCGGGCCGAGGATCAGGCCGACGACGACCGGCGCGATCGGATAGTGATAGCGCCGCAGCGCATAGCCGAGCAGGCCGAACAGGAGCAGCATCCCGAGTTCGAAGGGCGACGGATTGGCGCCGATGGTGCCGAGCGTCGCGAAGGTCAGGATGCCCGCATAGAGCCAGGGCTTCGGGATGGCGAGGAGCTTCACCCAGAGCCCGACCAGCGGCAGGTTCAGGACGAGGAGCATGAAGTTCGCCACCAGAAGCGAGGCGATCAGGCTCCAGACCAGCGTCGCATTCGTCGCGAAGAGCAGCGGCCCGGGCTGGAGCCCGAACTGCTGGAAACCCGCCAGCATGATCGCCGCCGTGGCGGAGGTCGGCAGGCCGAGGGTCAGGAGCGGCACCAGCGTGCCGGCGGCGGAGGCGTTGTTCGCGGCCTCCGGTCCGGCCACGCCCTCGATCGCGCCATTGCCGAATTCCTCCGGGTGCTTGGCCAGTGCCTTCTCGGTCGAATAGCTGAGGAAGGTGCCGATCTCGGCGCCGCCGGCCGGCATCGCGCCGATCGGGAAGCCGATGACCGTGCCGCGGAGCCAGGGCTTCCATGACCGCGCCCAGTCGTCGCGGCTCATCCAGACCGAGCCGCGGACGGTCTCGATCTCCTCGTCGGCCATTGGCTGCGCCGCGACCTTGAGGGCCTCGCCGATGGCGAAGAGCGCGACGGCGAGCGTCGTCACCTCGATGCCGTCGAGGAGGTCCGGTATGCCGAAGCTGAGCCGCGCCTGCCCGGTCTGCAGGTCGATGCCGACGAGCCCGAGGGTCAGGCCGAGCGCCAGCGCGGTCAGGCCGCGCAGGGCGGAATCGCCGAAGGCGGCGGAGACGGTGACGAAGGCGAGCACCATCAGCGCGAAATAGTCGGCCGGCCCGAGCGACAGCGCGAACTTCACCATCCAGGGCGAGATGAAGGCGAGGCCGATCGTGGCGATGAGACCGGCGACGAAGGAGCCGATGGCGGCGGTGGCGAGCGCCGGGCCGCCGCGGCCCTTGCGGGCCATCTTGTTGCCCTCCAGGGCCGTGACGATCGAGGCGCTCTCGCCGGGGGTGTTGAGCAGGATCGAGGTCGTCGAGCCGCCGTACATGCCGCCATAGTAGATGCCGGCGAACATGATGAGGCTGGCCGTGGGGTCGAACTGGTAGGTGACGGGCAGCAGGAGCGCCACCGTCAGGGCGGGCCCGATGCCGGGCAGGACGCCCACGGCGGTGCCGAGGGTCACGCCGATCAGGGCGTAGAGCAGGTTCATCGGCTGCAGGGCGCCGGCGAATCCGTGGGCGAGAAGCGCAAAGGTGTCCATGGTGAACCCTGCCTCAGAAGAAGAGCCGCTCAAGCGGCCCGGCAGGCAGCGAGAGGTTGAGGAGGCCGGCGAAGATCAGCCAGATCGCCAGCGACACCGCGATGCCGATCGGGACCGTCAGCCAGACCGGCCCGCGGCCGAAGCCGCGCGCGGCGAAGGCGAAGAGAAAGCCGGTGGCGATGGAAAAGCCCACGGGTTTCAGCAGCAGGAGCTGCAGGACGAGCCCGGCGACGATCCAGAGCATCGGCGCGATCTTGTCCGGCTCGCGGTCCGGCAGGCCGCTGCGGAAGGCGGTGACGACATGCCCGACCGCCAGCAGCGCCAGCATGGCGGAAATCGCATAGGGGGCCGTGGTCGGTCCGATCCGCGCATACTGGCCGGCGACCGGCATCGCGCTCGTCTTCCAGTAGATCAGGAGCGACAGGGCAGCGAGCAGGGCGGCGATGACAAGCGCCGCCCCGTCGGGGCGGCGCTCACGGGAACCGGGCGTGGTCATTTCACCAGCCCGATCTCGGTCAGGATGGTGCGGGTGGCCGCGATGTCGGCGTCGAGCTCCTTCTGGAAATCGGCCCCGCTCAGGTAGCGGTCATCCCAGCCCCGGGTCTCCAGTTCCTTCTTCCAGGCGTCGGAGGTCACGAGCTTCTCGATATCGGCGGTGATCGCCGCCTTCTGCTCGTCGGTCAGGTCCGGGCCGGCGGCGACCATGCGCCAGTTCTCCAGGCTGACGTCGAGGCCCGCTTCCTTGAGGGTGGGGGCCTCGAGCCCTTCGATCCGCTCGTCGCCCGAAACCGCAAGGAGCCGCAGCGTGCCCGCCTGGATCTGGCTCTCGAACTCGCCGACGCCCGAGATGCCGACGGTCACCTGGTTGCCGAGGATGGCCGCCAGGGCCTCGCCCCCGCCCGAGAAGGCGATGTAGTTGACCTTGGTCGGGTCGACGCCGGCCGCCTTGGCCACCAGCCCGGCGAGGATGTGGTCGGTGCCGCCGGCCGAGCCGCCGCCCCAGGAGACCGCGCCCGGGTCCGCCTTCAGCTTGGCGACGAGGTCGGCGATCGTCTGGATGTCGCTGGCGGCCGGCACGACGATCGCTTCCTGCTCGCCCGTCAGCCGGGCGATCGGCGTCACCATCGAGAGGTCGACCGGGGACTGGTTCGTCAGGATCGCGCCGACCATCACATAGCCGCCGACGATCAGGTTCTCGGGGTTGCCGCGGGCCTGGTTGACGAATTGCGCGAGGCCGATGGTGCCGCCGGCACCGGGCACGTTCACCACCTGCACGTTGCCGGAGATCTGCTCCTGCTGCATCAGGTTCTGCATGGTCCGGGCGGTCTGGTCCCAGCCGCCGCCGGGAGCGGCCGGGGCCATGATGGTATAGTCGGCCGCCCAGGCGGGCATGGCGATGAAGAGCAGAGCGGCGAGGCCCAGTTTCCTCATGTGTGATTTCCTCCGATATGCGCGGCTTTCGTGCCTGCGCTTGTTGATCAGGCTTGCATAGCACCACGTGAAGCTGGCGCTGTGCTGACGATTTGTCCCCTCTGGAGCGGCTTCCGGCAAGGGGGCACGCCACGCTATGCTCACCGCGGCATGGACAGGTTGGCAGGATCAGAGAGCAGGAGCCGGGGTGCAGCGCCCACGGCCGCACCGGCCGGGCCGCGGGTGCTGTCGATCACCCGGCGCCTCGCGCTGTCGGGCGTGCTCGTCCTCGGCGTCGGCGGGGCGGCCGTCGCGGTGGCGATCCTCGCCTATGGCCGTCAGGCAGCGCAGCAGTCCTACGACCGGCTGCTGGTCGGGGCGGCGAACGAGATCGCCGGGGCGCTGCTCGTCCGCTCGGGCGCACTCGTCATCGATATTCCCGCCTCGGCCTTCGAGCTTCTGGCCCTCGCCCCCGAGGACCGCATCCTTTACGCGGTTTACGATCAGGACGGGCGGCTCCTGACCGGCTATGCCACCGCCCTGCCGCCGCGGGGCGGTGCGGCCTTCGGCAGCGTCGACTTCGCCGGCGAGACGGCCCGCACCGCGATGGCCGTGCGCCGCTTCTCGGAGCGGGACTTCGTCGGGGAAATCCGCGTGGTGGTGGGCCAGACCACCCGGGCGCGGGATGCGATGGCGCGGGCGATGGCGCGGCGGGCCTTTCTCGTCATCGGCGGCATCGGGGCGCTGACCCTCGGGCTGGCGGCCTTCGGCATCCGCTCGGCGCTGGCGCCGCTCCGGCGGATCGAGGCCGGGCTCGCCCGGCGCGAGCCGCGCGAGCTGACGCCGCTCGACGTGGCGGTCCCGCGCGAGATCAGCCACCTCGTTGCCGCGATCAACCGCTTCATGGCGCAGCAGGCCCGCCAGATCGACACCATGCGCACGCTGATCGCCGATGCCTCGCACCAGCTCCGCACCCCGGTCGCGGCGATCCGGGCCCAGGCGGAACTGGCGGCGGACGAGCCCGACATGGCCCGGCAGAAGGCGATCGTCGCCCGGATCCGCGACCGCTCGGTCGGCCTCGGCCACCTGACCGACCAGTTGCTCAGCCATGCGCTCGTCATCCACCGCGCCGAGGCGGTCCCGCATGCCGCGGTGGACCTGCGCGCCGTCGCCATCCGCATCGTCGAGGCCTGCGATCCCGACGAGGCCTTCGGCCTCGGCCTCGATCTCGCCGAGGAGCCGACGACCTGCCGGGGCGACATGCTGTCGCTGGTCGAGGCGGGCAAGAATCTCGTGAACAATGCCCTCCGCCACGGCCGGCCGCCCGTGGCCGTCATCGCGCGGGCGGAGGGCCGCGAGGTCCTGCTCGCCGTCCGGGATGCCGGCCCGGGCATGCCCGAGGCCGTGCGCGCGGCAGCCGGCCAGCGATTCGGCCAGACAGGCGGCATCACCGCCCAGAGCGCCGGCATCGGCCTTGCGATCGTGTCTGCCGTCGCCGTCGCGCATCGGGGCCTCCTCCGGTTCGAGGACCTGCCCGGCGGCGGCTTCGAAGCCGTGCTGGCCCTGCCGGCGCTGGCGCCGGGCGGGGCGTCCGACGGGGCAGTCAACGGAGCCGCGCCATGAGGTCATTCACCTGCGGCATCCTTCTGGCGGCCCTCGCCGTCCTGCACGGCCCCGGGGCGTCTGCCGCCGCCGAGCCCGAGGCGGCCGTGCGCTTCGGGTCGTCCCAGGCGGCCACCCGTCTCCGGGTGCTTGGCACCACGGATATCGCCGCGTTCGCGCCGCTGCTCGAGGCCTTCGCCGCCGCCGTTCCCAAGCTCCGGGTCGAGTATGAGCAATGGTCGTCGAACGCGCTCTTCGTCGAGGCGGCCGCTGCCTGCGGCCGGGACGCGGCGGTGGCCGATCTCATCGTGAGCAGTGCCGTCGACCAGCAGGTCCGCCTCGTCAACGACGGCTGCGCCCGGCCCCATGTCTCGGTCGCCACCGCCGCGCTGCCGCCGGAAATGAACTGGCGCAACGAGCTTTTCGGCGTCACCCGCGAGCCGGCGGTCATCGTCTACAACCGCGACGCGGTGCCCGAGGCCGAGGCCCCGCGTTCGCGCTTCGATCTCATCGACCTGCTGCGCCCCGAGCACGGCCGCTATGTCGGCCGGGTCGCCACCTATGACATCGAGTCCTCGGGCCTCGGCTATCTCTTCGCCTTCGCCGATTCCCAGGCGGCCACCACCTTCGGCAGCTTGCTCGAGGCGCTCAGCCGCTCGCGGGCCGAGGCCACCTGCTGTTCGCGCGAGATCCTCGACGGCATCGCCGAAGGCCGCTACCTGATCGCCTACAATGTCCTCGGCTCCTACGCGCTCGACCGCGCGGCCTCGGACCCGCGCATCGTCGTGGTCGCCCCGGAGGACTATACGCTCGTCCTCAGCCGGGCGGCGATGATCCCGCGCGCGGCCGAGAACCCGACCGGCGCGGGCCTGCTCGTCGACTTCATGCTGTCGGACCCGGGCCGGGCCGCTCTCGCCACGACCCATCTCCTGATGCCGGACGGATCGGACGAGACAGGCGGCCTGCCCGAGGGGGATGCCTCGCGCTATCGCCAGATCCGGCTGTCGCCTGCGCTGCTGCTCGGGCTCGATGCGCGGAAGCGCGCGAGTTTCCTCGCGCGCTGGCTGACCGCCTTCGGGCCTTGAGATGGCTCCGGGCGGCTCTCGGAGCCTGCCCGGACCCCCGGACGGGTCGGTCCGGCGGGTCTTTTCGCGCCCCGGTGCGTCGATCCTTCCCGCCAGTATCCCCGACAGTGACAGGACGGATCTCCTGCCGGGACCCGAAAACCCCGCGCCGGCCCTCCGCTGCAGTTCCAAACCGTCTCTAAGAGCCCGGGTTCGCGACGTTCCGATCGCCGGGCACATGACCGCTGCACGCATGCGGGCAGGCTGTGACCGCCCCGGCTGCACGCTGCCGGCCCGTCCCCGTTCCGGCCCGAGCCCCAATCAATCCGCGGCTGCGGATCCGGGCAACGGGCGAGGGTCCCCCCGGATCCCGCGGCGTGGCGGCGCGCGGGGCTCCGGGAGCCGTCGTCAGAGGCGGATGCCGCGGGACACGACCCCGAGCACCATCGCCGGCAGGAGGATGGCGCAGGAGGCATAGCGACGCCCGAGGCGCCGGGGGTCCGACATCATCCGCCAGGCCCATTCCAGCGCGGCCCGGCGCATCCACTGCGGCGCGCGGCGCTGGCTGGAGGCGAGGAAGTCGAGCCCTGCCCCGACCGAGGCGAAGCCGACGTCCGGCAGCTCGGCACGGCAGCGGGCGGCGAAGATCTCCTGCTTCGGTGCACCGAGCGCGAGGAAGGTCAGCCGCGCGCCCGAGGCCCGGAGTGCCGCCACCATCTCGCCCGCCTCGGTCCCCAGCGGGTCGAAGCTGCGGCTCGGCGCAAGGCAGGCGACGACCTGCAACCCGGGGTTGCTGTCGGTCAGGTGCCGCGCGGCGCGATCCAGGGTTTCCTGGGTGGCTCCGAGCAGGGCAACCGGCACGCCCTCCCGCGCGGCGAGTCGCGCCAGGGGCTCGACGAGGTCGGACCCCGGCACCAGCGACACCGGACGCCGCGCGAGATGCGACAGCCAGACGATCGGATTGCCATCGGCGGTCACGAGGTCCTGACGCGCATAGGCCTGGCGGAAGGCATCCATGCGCCGGAGCTTGACCAGATGGTCGAGATTGAGCGTCGCGATGGCAAAACCAACGCCTTGACGCAGTCGATATTCTACCTGATCGAGAACCGACTTACTGTCGGCCATATTGACGACGATATCCGTGCCAGAGACGCGCAACGAAAACGAAGCACTCATGACGACACACCCACATAATGCGTCCCCCCTTAAACCAGGAGGGAACGCGCCACCCACGGGCGTGTTATACTTGGTCTCCAATCCCCCTCATAACACTCGTATGCTTAATATTAACCATCCATGCCGATTGTTTCGCCATCTGAAATCAACTATACGGAGACATGGCGCATAGATGGCTTCAGCGGGCCAGAGCGAGCGCGTGCTTTGGCGCGGACCAGCCTGCACTCGGGATGCGACGGATGATGCGGAAGGACGACATGCCAGCCATGAACATGCGAGTGACGCGCGACGGCTCTGACCTGCCGGATGCGCCTGCGGTGCCGGGTGGCGTTCCGTCCGCCGCGGCTCCCCTTGCCGAGGTCGGGTTGCTCGAGGCGGCCTGGGAACGGCTCGAATGGTATCGCCTCGATCCGCAGCGGCTGACTGCCCGGCGCGTCATCACCTCCACCCGCTCCGATCCCGCCCATGTCGCCTTCGACCTGCTGCGGACGCGCCTGATGCAGGCGCTGAAGTCCCGGGGCTGGCGCCATGTCGCGATCACCTCGCCGACCAAGGGATGCGGCAAGACCTTCGTCACCGCCAACCTGGCGCTCAGCCTCGCCCGGCGCGCGAGCTGTCGCACCGTGGTCATGGACCTCGACCTGCGCCTGCCGAACCTCAGCACGGTCTTCGGGATCGAGCGGCCGGGATCGATGCAGGCCTTCCTGACCGGCGAGCGGCCGGTGGAACAGCACCTGCGCCGGCTGGCGCCGAACCTTGCCGTGGGGCTGAACGGAACGTCGGTCTTCGACTCGGCGGAACTGCTGCAGGAGCCTATGACCGGCCGGGTGCTCGATTCCCTGCAGGACACGCTGAAGCCCGATGTCATGCTCTATGACCTGCCGCCGACGCTGGCCTGCGACGACGTGCTCGCCTTCCTGCCGCGCGTTGACGGCGTGCTGCTGGTGGCTGGCGGCGGCATCACCTCGGCCGAGGACGTGCGGCGCTGCGAACGGCTGTTCGAGGGACAGGCCCCGCTGCTCGGCGTGATCCTGAACAAGACCGAGGACCCGGTCAGCGAACCCTATTACGGCTGATCCGGGCCGCGGGCGGGAGGCACCGACGCGGCCTCCCGCCGCGGTTCCTCATGCGCTGCCGGTCACTGCAGCATCGCGAGCTCGCGCATCGCTTCGGCATTCGCCGCGATCACGATGGCGGTTCCGGCCAGCCCCATCCCCGTGAAAAGCAGGTCGTGGAGCGGGTCCCAGACACCGAAGCGCCGGGCCAGGCGCACCACCAGCGGATAGGCGAGGACCGTCGCCAGCGCCTGCCCGCAGAGCGCCCCGACCAGCCCCGCCTGATGAATGCCGGCGAGGAGCCCGAGGGTGAGCAGGACGGCCTTCGGCGCCATCAGCAGGAAGAACCGCCGCGAATCGCCCGCGGCCAGGGCGGACTGGTCGTAGGTCATGATGATGACCTGCGGGATCTGCACGCAGGCCAGCAGCACCACGATCGGCCCGGCCGCATGGAAGCGCGGGTCATAGAGCGCCGTGACGAGCGGCACCCCGAAGGTCGCGACGACGAGCAGCATCGTCACCATCGCGCCGGTCAGGGCGAGGCGCAGGATGCGGAACTTCTCGAAATTCTCGCGCGAGGCACTCGGCGGCCGCTCGCGGTAGAGCGGGATCAGGATTCGCCCGACCACGGCGCCGCCGAGCATCAGCGGAAAGGTCGCGAAGATATAGGCGACGTTGTAGATGCCGAGGAGTTCCAGCGACAGGTAGCGGCCGAGCACGACGCGGTCGCCCTGCGCCACCATGAAGCCGCAGATGGTGCTGACGAAGATCCACTTGCCGAAATGCACCAGCTCGCGGCTGGCCTCCGGCTCCCAGCGGAAGCGGTTGCGCGAATTCGGCAGGAACAGGTGGATGAGCGCGATCCGCGCGATGGTGTTGACGATGCTGCCCGCGACCAGGGACCAGATCGAGCGGGTGACGATGGCGATCGCCACCATGACGACGATCCCGATCACCGAACTCAGCAGGTCGATCAGCGTCACCCGCCCGAGGAGCAGGTGCCGGTGGGCCGTCTCGAGGCTGGTCGGGGTGAAGCCGCCGATCAGCATCACGAGACCGGCGACCGGCAGGATCTCGATCAGCATCGGCTCGCGGTAGAACCACGAGATCGGCCAGGCGAGGGCCCAGAGCGCGAGGAACAGGATCACGCCGCGCACCACCTGCAGCGTCCAGGCGGTATCGAGGAAATCCGGATCGTCCCCGCGCTTGTTGTGGGCGATGGCCGGCCCGATGCCGAGGTCGGAGAAATTCGCCAGCGCGACGAGCGCCACGGTGACGAGCGTCATCAGGCCGAAGGCTTCGGGGTAGAGCAGCCGGGTCAGGATCAGGTTCGATCCGAGCCGCACCACCTGTGCCGCCCCGAAGCCGAAGAGCGTCCAGGCGGAGCTGCGCATCGCCCGGGCAAGCAGCCCCTGCTCGCGCAGGAAGGCGGTCGAGATGGCCATGGACTTCAGCTCCCGGTGCGACAGGGGATCTGCGCGGTGGGGGCCGCGCATTTACGCTTTGTTTTGCCGAAACTCCTAAAGAAACCCCTGATGTGGAGGAGCAGAGGGAAGCCTTGGGCATGCGGATCGCCTATCTTGTGAATGCCTACCCGAGCCCCTCCCACAGCTTCATCCGCCGCGAGATCCTCGCGCTCGAGCGGCAGGGGTTCGACCTGCGCCGCTTCGGCATCCGCCCGACCCGCGCGCCCCTCAAGGATGCCGCCGACCGCGACGAGGACCGCCTGACCGAGCAGATCCTGCCGCAGGGGGCCGTCGCGCTGGGACTGGCACTGGCGGGCGCGGGGCTGGCGCGGCCGCGCGCGCTCCTCGCCGCCGGCGGGA
>ERZ500977.74-NODE-74-length-20545-cov-7.704197_pt1 | contig 20545 bp, 23 predicted proteins | sample MGYA00248863_ERZ500977 | MGnify/ENA primary metagenome ERZ500977 (study PRJEB25958, sample SAMN03398581) | human skin metagenome | study: EMG produced TPA metagenomics assembly of the Human Skin Microbiome Metagenome (human skin metagenome) data set.
AGGCGTCCGGCCGGGGGCCGGGCGGCGGTCCCCTGGCGCCCGAGGGGGATTGACCGAGACGTGCGAAAGAGGTTTCGCCCCTCCGGGCGCTCGGCTAGAAGCGCGGCATCCGCATCGATGGAGACCCGCCGTTATGTCTGACGATCCTATTTTTCACGACCGCATGCTGTCGCTCGGCCTTGCGCGGGTGTCCGAGCAGGCCGCCATCGCCGCCGCCAAGCTGGTGGGCCAGGGCGACGAGAAGGCCGCCGACCAGGCTGCGGTCGATGCGATGCGCCGGCAGCTGAACCTGCTCGACATCAAGGGCGTCGTGGTCATCGGCGAGGGCGAGCGCGACGAGGCGCCGATGCTCTACATCGGCGAGGAAGTCGGCACCGGCAAGGGGCCGGGCGTCGACATCGCCCTCGATCCGCTGGAGGGCACGACCCTCTGCGCGAAGGACATGCCGAATTCGCTGGCTGTCATCGCCATGGGCCCGCGGGACTCGATGCTGCACGCCCCGGATGTCTACATGGACAAGCTGGCGATCGGGCCGGGCTATGCGACCGACGTGGTCAGCCTGGAGATGACCCCGACCGAGCGGGTCAAGGCGCTGGCCAAGGCCAAGGGCACCGATACCCGCGGCGTCATGGTCTGCGTGCTGGAGCGGCCGCGGCACGAGAAGCTGATCGACGAGATCCGCAGCACCGGCGCCCGCATCCGCCTCATCACCGATGGCGACGTGGCCGGGGTGATCCATTGCGCCGAAGCCGCCAAGACCGGCATCGACATGTACATGGGCTCGGGCGGCGCGCCGGAGGGGGTGCTGGCCGCCGCCGCGCTGAAATGCATGGGCGGGCAGATGTGGGGCCGGCTGCTGTTCCGCAACGACGACGAGCGCGGCCGCGCGAAGAAGGCCGGGATCACCGACCTCGACAAGATCTATGCCCGTGACGAGATGGTCACCCAGGACGTGATCTTCTCGGCGACCGGCGTCACCGACGGCTCCATCGTCGCCGGCGCCCGGCGGGACGGCGAATGGCTGGAGACCGAGACGATCCTGATGCGCTCCAAGACCGGCTCGCTGCGGCGGATCCTCTACCGCCAGCGCAACCAGTAAGCCGGGGTGGCGCCGCGCCGGCGGGACCGGGCCGGGATCGGCTTCATGATCCTGTGGCTGGTGTTCTGGACCGCCGGCATCCTGGTGGCGCTCTGGACCTTTGGCGGGCTGGTGCTTGAGGGCGAGTTCGGCGTGCTGCTGCCGCTCGGCATCTGGCTGGCGGCGGCGGGCTTCGGTCTCGTCTCCGGGGCGCGGCGCCTCCGACAGCTTCTGCTGCGCGAGCCGGTGACGCCGCGGAGCAACCCGCGGCATCGCTGGGACGACGGAATGGCGCCCCCGCCCGACAGGGGAGGGCCGCCGGACATCCCGCCGCCCCCCGCACCGTAATGCGGGGCGCGCGGCGGCGGGCCCGGGCCGTCAGTGGCCCTTGCGGGCGAGCCAGTCCTTCAGGAAGGCGATCTCGGCCTCCTGGGCGGTGATCACCTTTTCGGCGAAGGCCCGGATCTCGGGATCGGTTCCGTACTGGAGCTCGACCCGGGCCATGTCGAGGGCGCCCTGGTGATGGGGAATCATGCCGCGGGCGAAATCGACATCCGCGTCGCCGGTGAAGGGAATGCCGGTCGCCGCATGCATCCCGGCATTGGCGGCCTTGTAGGCGGTGGTCGAGGGGGCCTCGGTCCCCATGCCACCCGCCGTCCCATGGGCGGAATGGTCCTGGGCCGCGGCCGCCGTCGCGCAGGCGAGGAGGCCGGCGGCGAAAAGCAGCGGACGCAGCTTCATTCCAGCACCTCGGCCGGATAGCCGGCGTCCGCAACGGCTTCGGTGATGGCCGCCGGTGTGGCCGTCGTGCGGATCTCGACCCGGTCCATCCCCGGCGCAACGGCGACCTCGGCCGCCGCATCCACGGCCTGCACCGCCTGCGTGACCGCAGCGACGCAATGGCCGCAGGTCATGCCCTCCACCTTGAGCAACATGGGATCTGCCTCCTTCTCCTGACTCGATGGACGGAAGGTGGGGCTTCCCAGGGTGGGAGGGTCAAGGGCCCGATGCAAAGAGTTTCCGGCAGACCCTGCAGGCGTGGCCATGGCTCTGTCCGGAACGAAAACACCCGCCCCGGTGAGGGGGCGGGTGCGTGACGGGATGCGCGGGTGCCCGGCCGTCCGTCAGTGGATCTTGGTCAGCAGCTCGTCGAGGGACTTCTTCGCGTCCCCGTAGAACATGCGGGTATTTTCCTTGTAGAAGAGCGGGTTCTCGATGCCGGAATACCCGGTTCCCTGCCCGCGCTTGGAGACGAGAACCTGCTTGGCCTTCCAGACCTCCAGAACCGGCATGCCGGCGATGGGGCTGTTCGGGTCTTCCTGGGCGGCGGGGTTCACGATGTCGTTCGAGCCGATGACGATGGCGACGTCGGTGCTGGGGAAGTCTTCGTTGATCTCCTCCATCTCCAGCACGATGTCGTAGGGAACCTTCGCCTCGGCGAGGAGGACGTTCATGTGGCCGGGCAGGCGCCCGGCGACGGGGTGGATGGCGAAGCGCACCGTCTTGCCCTTCGCGCGCAGCCGGCGGACGAGTTCGGAGACCGACTGCTGGGCCTGGGCGACGGCCATGCCGTAGCCGGGGACGATGATGACGCTCTCGGCCTCGTCGAGGAGGGAGGCGACACCGTCGGAGTCGATGGCGATCTGCTCGCCCTCGATTTCCTGTGCCGGGCCGGTGGTGGCGCCGAAGCCGCCGAGGATGACCGAGATGAAGTTCCGGTTCATCGCACGGCACATGATGTAGGAGAGGATCGCGCCCGAGGAGCCCACCAGCGCGCCGGTGACGATGAGCAGGTCGTTCGACAGGGTGAAGCCGATCGCCGCCGCCGCCCAGCCCGAGTAGCTGTTGAGCATCGAGATGACGACGGGCATGTCGGCGCCGCCGATCGCCATGATCAGGTGCCAGCCGATGAAGCCGGCGATCAGGGCGACGAGCAGCATCGTCCAGAGCCCGGCACCGGAGAAGTAGAGGATGCCGAGCAGCAGGCAGAGGAGGCCGGCGCCGATGTTGATGGCATGGCGGCCGGGCAGGGTCAGCGCCTTCGACTGCACCTTCCCGGCCAGCTTGCCGTAGGCGACGATCGAGCCGGTGAAGGTGATCGCGCCGATCAGGATGCCGAGGAAGATCTCGACCCGCATGATCGAGAGTTCGACCGGGGTCTTGTGGGCGACGGCGGCGGCGAAGCCTGCGAGATGCGCGGTGCTGCCCTCGGCGAGGGCGCGGGCGGCGCGGCCGGCCTCGATGTCGGCATTGAGGCCGATGAAGACCGCGGCGAGGCCGACGAGGCTGTGGAAGCCGGCGACGAGCTCGGGCATCTGCGTCATCTGGACCTTGCCGGCCACGATCGCCCCGGCGATGCCGCCGAGCACGATCATGACGAGCACGATGCCATAGGCGCCGACGCCCGGGCCGAGGATGGTGGCGGCGACGGCAAGCGCCATGCCGATGATGCCGAACCAGATGGCGCGCTTGGCCTTCTCCTGGTTGGAGAGCCCGCCGAGCGCGAGGATGAAGAGGACCGCCGCCGCGAGATAGGCGGCCGTGACGAGACCGATGCTCATGTGAACGCTTCCCCCGCTCAGCTCTTCTGGAACATGGCCAGCATCCGGCGCGTCACCAGGAAGCCGCCGAAGATGTTGACCGACGCCATCAGGATCGACAGCGCCGCGAGGATCGTCACCGTCCAGCTGGACGAGCCGACCTGCAGCAGGGCGCCGAGGATGATGATCGACGAGATGGCATTGGTGATCGCCATCAGCGGCGTGTGCAGCGAATGCGCGACGTTCCAGATCACCTGGAAGCCGACGAAGACGCTGAGCGCGAAGACGATGAAATGCTGCATGAAGCTCGCCGGCGCCACCGATCCGACAAGGAAGGTGACGAGCGCGCCAATGACGAGCATCCAGGTCTGGCGGTTGCTCGCGGCCTTGAGTTCGGCGAGTTCACGGGCCGCCTTCGCCTCGGCAGTCTCGACCTCGGCCTTCTTCGGCTTCTGTGCCGCGATCGCCTGGATCTTCGGCGGTGGCGGCGGGAAGGTGATCTGGCCGTCCTTGGTCACCGTGGCGCCGCGGATGACGTCATCCTCCATGTTGACGACCGGCTGGCCATCCTTGGCCGGGGTCAGGTCGTCCATCATGTGGCGGATGTTGGTCGCGTAGAGGGTCGAGGCCTGGGTCGCCATCCGCGAGGGGAAGTCGGTGATGCCGATGACGCGGACGCCGTTCGGGCTCTCGATCGTCTCGCCGGGCACGGTCAGGTCGCAGTTGCCGCCACGCTCGGCCGCGAGGTCGACGACGACCGAGCCGGGCTTCATCGCCGCGACCATGTCGGCGAGCCAGAGCTTCGGCGCGTCGCGGCCCGGGATGAGCGCGGTGGTGATGACGATGTCCATCTCGGGGGCGAGTTCGCGGAATTTCGCGAGCTGCTTCTCCCGGAACTCCGGGGACGAGGGCGCGGCATAGCCGCCGGTCGCCGCGCCGTCCTGCGCCGGCTCGTCGAAGTCGAGGAAGACGAACTGCGCGCCCATCGACTCGATCTGCTCGGCCACTTCGGGCCGCACGTCGAAGGCATGCACGATCGCCCCGAGCGACTGCGCCGCGCCGATGGCCGCGAGGCCCGCGACGCCGGCACCGACGACGAGCACCTTGGCCGGCGGCACCTTGCCCGCCGCCGTCACCTGGCCGGTGAAGAACCGCCCGAAGTTGTTGCCTGCCTCGATCACCGCGCGATAGCCGGCGATGTTGGCCATCGAGGAGAGCGCGTCCATCTTCTGCGCGCGGCTGATCCGCGGCACCATGTCCATGGCGAGCGCGGTGACGCCCTTCGCCCGCAGCGCCTCCAGGAGGTCGGGGTTCTGGCCGGGATAGACGAAGGAGATGACGATCTGCCCCGGGCGGGCGCGGTCGATCTCCGTCCCCTCGGGCGCGCGCACCTTCGCCACGATGTCCGCCTCGGCCCAGAGCGCCGCCGCATCTGCCACCACGGTGACACCGGCCGCGCGATAGGCGTCGTCCGAGAATCGTGCGGCCAGTCCCGCTCCGCTCTCCACGAGGCACTCATAACCGAGCTTCTGCAGCGCAGCCGCAGACTGCGGCGTCAGCGCGACGCGCTTCTCGCCCTCAAACGTCTCCCTCGGGGCACCAATTTTCACCCAGGTCCCTCCCTGTCCCTCGGGCCCGCAAGGGGCCGCTGTCACCTTTTCGTGCAGGTCACCGACCTTGTAGGAAGCGACTGGTTAACTGTCAAATGCCTACAGGCGCCGGGTGCGGCAAGGGTGAGACGGTTTTGGGAGCGGATGCGCCCACTCGCGGGTGAGCGCAACCACAGGCATCAACCGTGGAGTTTCGCGGTGATCTCGGCGAAGCGCTTGCCCTGGAAGGTCGCGCCGCCGAGTTCCTGCTCGCTCGGCCAACGCGAGCCGTCGCCGGCGGTCAGCGCGGTCATGCCATAGGGCGAGCCGCCCCGGAGCTCGTCGACTCCCATCTGGTCCTGATAGGCATAGCTGAGCGGCACGACGATGATGCCATGGTGCTGGAGGACGATCTGGGTGGTGATGATCGTCGTCTCCTGGCCGCCGTGCTGGGTGGCGGTCGAGACGATGACGGTGCCGGTCTTGTTGATCAGCGCGCCACTGGCCCAGAGGCCGCCGGTCTGGTCGAGGAAGTTCTTCATCTGCGAGCACATGTTCCCGAAGCGGGTCGGGGTGCCGATGATGAAGCCGTCATAGGCGGCGAGATCCTCGACCTTGGCGACGGGCGCCTTCTGGTCGAGCTTGTAGTGGGAGGCCTTGGCGACCTCTTCGGGAACGAGTTCGGGGACGCGCTTGATGTCCACTTCGGCGCCGGCTTCGCGGGCTCCCGCGGCGGCGGCCTCGATCATCGCCTCCATGTGGCCCCAGCTCGAATAGTAGAGCGCCAGGATCTTGGTCATACGGTGGTCTCCCTCTGATCTGTGTATCTGCGTCAGGCTTTTATACTGAACGCCTCCGGGAATAACCCGGTTGCCCGGAAACGGATTGTCTCCGGTTCAGCCGAGCCGGCCCTCGTAGGCCCGGCGATAGAGTTCGAGTGCATCCTCGACGCCGAAAGCCTTCGGGTTGCCGCCGGCCGTCGGATCGACGACCGCCATCTCGGCCATCTCCGCGAAGCGGCGATCGTCGACGCCGATCCGGTCGAGCGTGTGGGGAATGCCGATGTCCCGGCGCAGGCGCAGGATGAAGTCGAGCAGGCCGGAGAAGCCGCCTTCGAGGCCGAGCCAGGCGGAAAGCCGGTCGGCCTTGTCGCGCAGCATCTCGCGGTTGAAGTCGAGCACATACGGCATGAAGACGGCATTGGTCAGGCCATGGTGGGTGCCGTAGAGCGCGCCGACCGGGTGGCTGAGGGCATGGATGGCGCCAAGGCCCTTCTGGAAGGCGGTCGCGCCCATCGAGGCGGCGACGAGCATGTTCGCGCGTGCCTCCAGGTCGGAACCGTCCCGGTAGGCCCGCGGCAGGTTTTCCTGCACGAGCCGGATGCCCTCGACGGCGATTCCCTCGGCCATCGGGTGGAAGCCGGGCGCGCAATAGGCCTCGAGGCAATGGGCAAGGGCATCCATGCCGGTTCCCGCGGTGATGGCCGACGGCAGGCCCAGGGTGAGCTCGGGGTCGAGGATCACCTCGCGCGGCAGCATCCGCGGATGGAAGATCACCTTCTTGGTGCGGGTCGCGAGATTGGTGATGACGGCGGCGCGGCCGACCTCGGAGCCCGTGCCGGCCGTGGTCGGCACGGCGACCACCGGCGCGACGCCGGCGGGATCGGCGCGGGTCCACCCGTCGCCGATGTCCTCGAAGTCCCACATCGGCCGGGTCTGCCCGCGCATGAAAGCGATGACCTTGCCGCAGTCGAGCGTCGAGCCGCCCCCGAAGGCGATCACCCCGTCATGGCCGCCCGCGCGCAGCACGGCGAGGCCCGCGGCGACGTTCTCCTCGGTCGGGTTGGGCTGCACGTCGGAAAAGACGGCGGTCGGAACGCCCGCCGCCGCCAGGATGCCGAGGGCCCCCGTGGTGATCGGCAGGTCGCGCAGGCCCGGATCGGTGACGAAGAGCGGACGGGTGATCCCGGCGGAGGCGCAGGCCGTCGCAAGCTCCTCGATGCGGCCGGCGCCGAAGCGGATCGCGGTCGGATAGGACCATGTGGCGGAGGGGAGCATGAATGCCTCGCAAGGTCGGAGGCATCCAGTTACGGGAAAATCGACCCGGCGCGCAACGCGCGTCGGCGGCCGTCAGGCCCGGGAAGCCGGCCGCGCGGCCATGAGATTGGCCCCACCGAGGAGGTGATCGACGAAGAGGCTGAGAAGCTGGGCCCGCCCCGAGACCCCGGCCTTGCGATAGACGGCCGCGCATTGGGCGCGGATCGTCCCGGCCCGGGCATCGCGGAGCCCGGCGATCTCGTCGGTGGTGAACCCCTTGATGGCGAGAAGCGCGACCTCCCGCTCGGCAGGAGTCAGGCCCCATTGGTCGAAGGCGTCCTCCAGCACGCCGACGAAGGCGCCGCTGGCCGCGCGAATGCGCGCCTGCATCTCGTTGCTCTCGGCCCGGAGCCGGCGGAACTCGGCACCGATCAGCGCCGAGCCCAGCAGCAACGTGGCGATGATTGCCACTTCAAGCACCGCATGGGCCGGGTCGCTCGCGAGTTCGGCGAGTTCCGACAGGATGTCGATTGCGAGCAACACGCCGCAGGCCGCCTGTGCGGCGGCCGCAAGGGCGAGAATCCGGGATCGCCGACGGCGGTTCGGTGTCATTCCGGCCCTCGCGAAGGTCTGTCAGGGACGCTTGTTACCGGTCAGCATGGCCTTCACCAGGTTTTCGCGGTGCCGCAGGCTCTCCCAGGCTACGCCCAGCCAATGCAGGAAGACAAGCGCGATGCCGAAGTTGGCAAGGCCCTCATGCAGCGACTGGACCCAGTCCACTCCCCAGAAGGCGTCGAGGCCCATCATCCAGCCAGTGATGCCGAGTCCGGCCACCGTTGCCAGCAGCGCCACCACCATGGCGCCGCCGGCGGGATTGTGGCCGATGAAGCGACGTTCGCGACCACGCACCACGTCCCGCGCATAGCCGAAAAAGCCGGCCGGCGACGGGACAAAGCTGGCGAAGCGGGCGTGGCGTGAACCGATGAAGCCCCAGACCAGCCGGATCGCCACGGCGGCAACGGCCGCCCACCCGAGCGCCTCGTGCAGGTCGCGCGGGCGTTCGAGAAGGAAGGCGCCCAGAAAACCCACCGCGAGCGTCCAGTGCAGCAGGCGCACCAGAGGATCCCAGACGCGGATCTTGTCCGACCCGCCCGCTTCACCTGACATCAGTCGGTCTCGCGCTCGAGTTCGGCGCCATTGCTGGGATCATAATAGATCTCGAGCTTTTCGTCGCCGTTGGTGCCGTAGATCTCGTAGCAGCCGTCACTGACCTTCATTTCGCGGATCTTGCCGCCGGCTTCCTCGAAGGACTTGGCGACCTGCCACATCGGCAATGTGGCGGGCATCTTGGAGCAGTCGGGTCCTGCAAAGGCCGGGGCCGCAAGCGTGGCGGCCGCGAGGCCAAGGGCAAGTCGAAGCATGGGTCGTCTCCATCCGAGGGGGCGAGTCCGGCAGTTGCACCGGATCGCGCTGGGAGGGATGGATCGCCAAGGGGCGGGCGGCCATAGGTCATACGCTTATGACACCCCGCATAAGCAGATGCTTATGGCGTGCGGAGCGCCGAAATTCTGGCGCTTCGGCGTCGCCAATGCAGGCTGCCAAAGGTCAGAGACGGCGCAGGTGATAGGATTTTGGGCGGGTCAGGCCGAGATAGCCGAGCGTTCCCAGCGAGGCGCCCCGGCCGGTCTCCTTGACGCCCGTCCAGGTCAGCGCCGGGTCCAGATAGTCGGCGCGGTTCATGAAGACGGTGCCGGTCTCGATCCCGGCTCCGAGCCTGACGGCGGCCTCGATATCGGAAGTCCAGACGCTGGCCGTCAGGCCATAGCGGCAGTCGTTCATCAGCGCGAGCGCCTCGGCATCGTCGCGCACCGGCATGATGCCGACGACGGGGCCGAAGCTCTCCTCGATCATGACCCGCATCGCATGGGTGACGTTCACGAGGATCTGCGGCGCGAGATAGGCGGTATCCCCGGTATCGGCGGGAAAGAGGCCGGGGTCGATCAGCGGCCGCGCCCCGGCCGCGATGGCCTCGGCGGTCTGGGCGCGGACGGTGTCGGCGAAGCGGCGCGCGGCCATCGGGCCGAGCGTGGTCTCGGCCTCGAGCGGGTTGCCGAGCCGGAGTTTCGAGACCCAGTCGACGGATTTCTCGACGAAGGCATCGTAGAGGGCGACATGGACATAGATGCGCTCGATGCCGCAGCAGCACTGGCCGGCATTGTACATGGCGCCGTCCATCAGCACGTCGACGGCGGTGTCGAGGTCGGCATCGGCGCGGACATAGCCCGGGTCCTTGCCGCCGAGCTCGAGCCCGAGGCCGACGAAGGTCCCGGCGGCGGCCCGCTCGATCTCCTGCCCGCCGCGGACCGATCCGGTGAAGTTCACGAAGTCGAAGGCCCGCTCGGCGAGCAGCGCCGAAGTGGTGGCATGGTCGAGGAAGAGGTTGGTGAAGACGCCCTCGGGCAGGTGGGCGAAGGCCTGGGCGAGACGCTCGCCGGCCAGCGGCGTCTGGCTCGCATGCTTGAGCACGATGGCATTGCCGGCGATGAGGCCGGGGACGATGGTGTTGACCGCGGTCAGGAAGGGATAGTTCCAGGGCGCGACGACGAAGACGAGGCCGAGGGGTTCGCGGGCGAGAAAGCGGCGGAAGCGGTCGCTGTCCTCGATCACCTGCGGCGCGAGGGTCTCGGCGGCAATCGCGGCCATATGGGCGGTGCGCTCGCGGACGCCGCCCATCTCGCCGCCATAGCGGACGGGCCGGCCCATCTGCCAGGCGAGTTCCTGCACGAGGTCGGCGTTGACCCCGTCGAGCCGGGCGATGCCCTCCGTGACCAGCGCGATGCGCTCCTCCAGCGGCCGGGCGGCCCAGGCGCGCTGCGCGCTCCGGGCAAGGGCGAGCCGGGTCCGGACGCTCCCGATCGGCTCGGGCGGGCGGGTCGCATAGACGCTGCCGTCGACGGGAGAGATGCAGGTGATGTCGGTCATTCCCCTCATTTCCCTAATCCTTCAGGCGCGCTCGAAGCCGCGGGCGATGTCCCAGTCCGTGACGCGTCGGTCGCACTCGGCCTGTTCCCAGCGGGCAGCATGGACGTAATGCGCGACCACCGCGTCGCCAAATGCGGCGCGCAGCATCGCCGATCCCTCCGCCGCGTCGGCGGCGGCGCGCAGGGTGCGCGGGATCTCGCGGGCCGAGGTCGCGCCATAGGCATCGCCGAAGAACTCGGGCTCCAGCTCCAGCCCCTGCTCGATCCCGGCCATCCCGGCCGCGAGAAGCGCGGCATAGGCGAGATGCGGCGTCAGGTCGGCCCCTCCCACCCGGCACTCGACGCGCACCGATTTCGTGCCGGCCCCGACGAGGCGGTAGCCGGCCGTGCGGTTGTCGGCCGACCAGACCGCCCGGGTGGGGGCGAAGGTGCCGGCGACGAACCGCTTGTAGCTGTTGACATAGGGCGCGAGGAACAGGGTGATCTCGTCGGCATGCGCCAGCAGCCCCGCGAGATAGCTCCGCATCAGGGCCGACATCCCGTGCGGCGCCCCGGGCTCGAAGAAGGCCGGAGCGCCGTCGAGGCTGCGCAGGCTCTGGTGGACATGGCAGGAGGATCCGGCCTGCGCCTGGTCGTACTTGGCCATGAAGGTGGCGGCCTGGCCCTTCGACCAGGCGATTTCCTTGACGCCATGCTTGGTGAGCACGTGGATGTCGGCGGCGGCGAGGGCCTCGGCATAGGTGACGTTGACCTCCGCCTGTCCGGCGCTCGCCTCGCCCCTGGAACTCTCGACCGGGATTCCGGCGGCGTTGAGCCCGGTGCGGATCGCGCGCATCACCGCCTCTTCCTTGGAGGTCTGGAAGATGTGGTAGTCCTGGTTATAGGCCGAGACCGGGGTCATGCCCCGGTAGCCCTGGGCCTGCAGCTCCTCGTAGCTCTGGCGGAAGAGGAAGAATTCGAGCTCGGAGGCCATCATCGCCTCATAGCCGAGCGCGCGCAGCCGCGCGGTCTGCCGCCTCAGGATCGCCCGGGGCGACTGGGGCACCTCGGCATGGCCGTGGGGGTCGAGCACATCGCAGAGGACGAGCGCGGTGCCCGGCAGCCAGGGGATTCGGCGCAGCGTCGAAAGGTCGGGCTTCAGGGTGTTGTCGCCATAGCCGCTGGCCTCGCCGCCGGCCCGATAGCCGGGGACGGCCTCCATCTCGAGGTCGGTTGCCAGCAGATAGGTGCAGCCATGGGTCTCGCGGTGGCCGCTGGCGAGGAAGAATTCCGCCTGGAACCGCTTGCCGATCAACCGGCCCTGCATGTCGATCAGGACGACGAGCACCGTGTCGATCGTGCCGGCGGCAACGGCCTCGGCCAGGCCGTCCATCGTCAGATTTCCGGTCACGTTGTCCCCCGCGCGTACTCCTTCCCGAGGCTAGAGGGGAGGCCCGGGCGTGGCAAGGCGGCCGGGACAGCCCGGGTCCGGGGTCAGGACGCGCCCTTTCCCGGCAGGGGCGTCCGGCGGCCGAAGCCGAGGCGGCGGGACCAGCGGCCGAGGAGGGGGGCGACGCCGTCCTCCTCGGCCGCGATGGTGGCGAGCAACTCGTCGTCGGGTTCGCGCGCGAGCAGGGCATCGAGCTGCAGCCCGACCGCGGTGATCTGCCCGTGGTCGAGGCGGCGCACCACGAGCCGCCCGCCCTCGACCGGCACGCTTGCCCCCGGGGCGAGGCGGGGCCCGAGCGCGGCGGCGGTCCAGTCGGCAATCGTGATCCCGGGATCGTGGTCGCCGAAGCGGATCTCGTAGAATCGCTCGACCTCGCCGATGCGGCTCTCGCCGCGCAGCGTCAGTTCGCCGAAGGCGATGCCGAGCCGGCGGGCCACCTCCGGGCTGACGCGGAACAGGGTGTCGAGCCTCCGGATCCGGTCGCGGGTGACGAGGAAATAGGCATAGTCGCCGGGTTGCAGCCGGCCGGCGGTGGCGGGATCGAGGATGGCGCCGCGCCGCACCACCATCAGCACCCGCGCCCAGGCGGGCAGGCGGGCGATGCCGAGGATCACCGCCTCGGTCGCGACGGCATAGCCGACGATCTCCTGCTCGGTCTGTCCGGGAATGTCGATCTCGACCCGGCTGGTGTGGGGCAGGGCATGGCGGAGCGCCACCCCGAGGCGCCGGGCCGCGGGGACGAGCGTGGAGCCCTGCACGAGCAGCGAGACCAGCACCACGAAGAAGGCCACGTTGAAATAGAGGCTGGCGTCCGGCAGGCCCGCGATCATCGGTACCGCGGCAAGGAAGATCGAGACCGCGCCGCGCAGGCCCACCCAGGAGACGAAGATCTTCTGGGCCCGGGAAAAGCCGTGGCCGGCGGTGCAGAGCCAGACCGCCGCCGGCCGGGCGACGAAGGTGAGGACCGTGGCGATGAGCAGGCCGGGCAGCGCATGGTCGAGAAGCCGGTGCGGGGTCACGAGCAGGCCGAGGACGAGGAACATGACGATCTGGCTGAGCCAGGTGACCGCGTCGTGGAAGCCGACGATCGAGGGATAGGCGCGGGTCGGCCGGTTCGCCATCACGAGCCCGGCCAGATAGGCGGCGAGAAAGCCGCTGCCCCCGGCCAGCGTGGTGCCGGAGGCGATCAGGATCGCGCTCGCCACGACGAAGAGCGGGTGGAGGCCGCCCTGCATCGGCACCCGGTTCAGGATGGCGACGAGGGCGGCCCCCCCGGCGAGCCCGACCGCGGCGCCGATGACGGCCTCCAGCACAAGTTCCTCCAGCACGACCCAGCCGGTCGCGGCGGTGCCTGCGGCGAGCAGTCGGGTGAGGGCGAGGGTCAGGAAGACGGCGATCGGGTCATTCGTGCCGGATTCGATCTCCAGCGTCGCGCCGACGCGGTTGTGGAGCTGCAATCCGCCGGTGCGGATCAGGAAGAAGACCGCGGCCGCGTCGGTGGCAGAGACGATCGCCCCGAGCAGCAGGGCTTCGCGCGGGGCCAGGCCGAGCACGGCCCAGGCGGCAAGCCCGGTGATCACGGCGGTGACGACGACACCGGCGGTGGCCAGCAGCATCGAGGGCACCAGCACCCCGCGGAAGGTCGCGAGCCGGGTGCGCAGGCCGCCGTCGAAGAGGATGACCGCAAGCGCCATCGACCCGACCAGATAGGTGAGGCGGAAGTTGTCGAAATGGATCTGCCCGGGGCCATCCTCGCCCGCGAGCATCCCGACCACGAGGAAGACGAGCAGCAGCGGCATGCCGAAGCGGGTGGCGACGAGGCTCGAGAAGATGCCGATGAGCACCAGGGCCGACCCGGCAAAGATCAGGGTGTTGACGAGGGCGATGCCATCCATGCGGGCGGGCCTGGGCGGAGATGTTCGGGGCGTCTGCACCGGAGGTTACGGGAGGGATGCATCGGAAGCGAAGCGATTTCGCGGGATCTGCCAACGATTTGCCTTGTGGCCGGCGGGGCGAGGCGCGAAGAGTTGGGCATTCCAGCCCAGACACCGGACAATTCGTCCTATCCGCATGATGACACGCTCGCCCGTCGCCTCCGCGACCGCATCCGATTTCGTGCCGAAGCTCGTGACCACCCTGCGCGAGGGCTATGGTCCGGCGAAGTTCCGTGCCGATGCCATTGCCGGGCTGACGGTCGCGATCGTCGCCCTGCCCCTGTCGATGGCGATCGCGATCGCCTCCGGGGTCACCCCGCAGATGGGGCTGATCACCGCGATCGTCGGCGGGTTTCTCGTCTCGGCCCTCGGCGGCAGCCGGTTTCAGGTGGGGGGGCCGGCGGGCGCCTTCATCGTGCTCGTCTCCACGACGGTCCAGGCCCATGGGCTCGACGGGCTGATCCTCGCCACCTTCCTCTCGGGGATCCTGCTGGCGGGCCTCGGTCTGCTGCGGCTCGGGACTTACGTGAAGTTCATCCCCTTCCCGGTGACGGTGGGATTCACCGCCGGCATCGCCGCCATCATCTTCGCCAGCCAGATCAAGCCGCTGCTGGGGCTGACGCTGGCGGGGCCCGAGCCGGCCGCGCTCACGGAGAAGCTCCCGGCGCTCTGGGCGGCGCTGCCGACGCTGAACCCCGTCACCTGCGCGCTGTCGGCGGCCTGCATCGCCGGCCTGCTGGGCCTGAAGCGGCTGCGGCCGCACTGGCCGCGGCTGCTCATCGTGGTGGTGGCGGCGGCGGCGGCGGCGGCCGCGCTGCGGCTGCCGGTCGCCACCATCGGCTCGACCTTCGGCGCGCTCCCGAGCGGGCTGCCGGCGCCGTCGCTCCCGACCTTCTCGCAGGAGAAGCTGGTGGCGGTCCTGCCGAGTGCGGTCTCCTTCACCCTGCTCGGGGCGATCGAGTCGCTGCTGTCGGCGGTGGTGGCGGATGGCATGACCGGGCGGCGGCACCGCTCGAACACCGAACTGGTGGCGCAGGGCGTGGCCAACATGGGCTCGGCCCTCTTCGGCGGCTTCTGCGTGACGGGCACCATCGCCCGAACCGCGACGAACGTCCGCGCCGGGGCGCAGGGGCCGGTGGCGGGGATGCTGCACGCGGTGTTCCTGCTCGCCTTCCTCGTCGTCGCGGCGCCGCTCGCGGGGTTCATCCCGCTCGCGGCGCTCGCCGCGGTGCTTGCGCTCGTCTCCTGGGACATGGTCGAAAAGCCGGCCATCGCCGCGCTGTCGCGGTCGTCGCGGGGAGATGCGGCCGTGCTCTACGTGACGCTCGGCCTCACGATCTTCCGCGACCTCAGCGAGGCGATCGTCGTGGGCTTCGCGCTCGGCGCGGTGCTCTTCATCCACCGGATGTCGACGACGGTCCAGGTGGTGGAGCCGTCGGAGCGGACGCCCTATGATTCGCGGGATGCCACCGATCCGCAGGTGCTGGTCTATCGCATCCGGGGGGCGATGTTCTTCGGTGCGGTTTCCAGCATTGCGGCGGTTCTGGAGCGGATCGATGACGACAGCCGGCTGATCGTCATCGACTTCTCGGAGGTGACGCTGGTCGACTCCTCGGCCGCGCACATGATCGAGAGCCTTGCGCACAAGGCGCACCGGCGCGGGGTCACGGTCTATCTGACGGGGACGACGGCAAGCCTGCGCCGCGAACTGCTGCGGCAGGGCGCGCGGCCGCCGGTTGCGCGCTATGCGACAAGCGTCGCGGCGGCGCTGGAGTCGGCCCGGCGGCGCGGAATCGTCCTCGCGCCGCCGCCGGAGATGCAGCCCGCCTGACGATGCGGTGCGGGCCGCGGTGGCAGGAGCCGGGCCGAAGCCCGGCTGGCCGCGCGTGGCTCAGCTTTCCACTTCGTTGGTGGGAAGGGCGTTGAGCTGGCCCCAGTTCTCGGCGCCGATGCGGTCGTAGAGGTCGAGCTGGGTCTCCAGGAAGTCGACGTGGCCTTCCTCGTCGGTCAGCAGCGACTCGAAGAGGTTCTTCGACACGTAGTCGCGGACCTTCTCGCAATAGTCGCGGGCTTCCTTGTAGAGCTTCACCGCGTCGAGTTCGCCCGCGAGGTCGCATTCCAGCGTCTCGCGCGGGGTCTCGCCGATGCGCAGCGGATCGAGCGTCTGCAGGTTCGGATGGCCCTCGAGGAAGATGATGCGGTCGATCAACCGGTCGGCGTGCTGCATTTCCTCGATGCTCTCGCCGCGGGTCTTCTTCGCGAGGCGACCATAGCCCCAGTCGTCCTGGAGGCGATAGTGGAGCCAGTACTGGCTGACCGCGGTCAGCTCCGCGCGCAGCGCCTTGTTGAGATAGTCGATTACGCCCTGGTCACCCTTCATGGCGTGCCCCTTCCAGTCCTGAACAGGCGCAGGCATGGTGCCGGCGCTGTCTGAACCTAGGCTTAGAGCAGGCGCGCTTCAATATGGAATCGTTCTAAGAACGAAGAAATTTCCTAGACTGATCAGTCCATCGATCCGCGTCGCAGGGCCGCGCGCCGCACCCGAAGGTTGCGCAGGTCCTCGGGAACATCTTGGGGAATCGCAAAATTTTTGTCGCGGCGCATCTGTTCGACGAAGAGGCGGATGCAGCCACCGCATTCGGCGGACTTGCCCATGGCCCGATAGATCTTGCCGGGAGTGATCAAAACATGGGGGTCGGCGGCCCGCATCCAGGCGATTGTCTGGCGAATGTCGCGGTCGGTCAGGCCGGTGCAGGAACAGACGATCATCGCCGGGGTCCGGCGATCCAGAAGGGGAAGAGGCGGCAGGCAGTGCGCATGTCGAGTCGCTCCGGGCCAAGTTGCGGTAAACCTGACAAATCAACTCGGAAACTGCAAGGGCCTTGATCGCGGGATGGCGCGGTCGTGGGTCAGGCCACGGCTCGCGACAGGGCGCACTGCGACCACAGCGCCTCGAGGGCCCGGACGAGATGGGCGAGCTCGGCCTCGCCATGCAGGGGCGAGGGGGTGAAGCGCAGCCGCTCGGTGCCCTTGGGCACGGTCGGATAATTGATCGGCTGGACGTAGATCCCGTAGTGGTCGAGCAGGATGTCGGAGATCATCTTGCACTTGACCGGGTCCTTCACCATCACCGGGACGATGTGGCTCGGGTTGTCGAGATGCGGAATGCCGAGGCGGTCCAGCTCCCGGCGCAGGCGCGCGACATTGGCCTGCTGCCGCCGCCGCTCCAGCTCGCTCTCCTTGAGGTGCCGGATGCTGGCCCGGGCGCCGGCGGCGACGGCCGGCGGCAGGGCGGTGGTGAAGATGAAGCCGCTCGCGAAGCTGCGGATGAAGTCGCAGAGATTGGCCGAGGCCGCGATATAGCCGCCGACGACGCCGAAGGCCTTGCCGAGCGTGCCCTCGATCAGGGTCACGCGGTCCATGACGCCGAGCTTTTCCGCGACGCCGCCGCCCCGGCGGCCGTACATGCCGACGGCATGGACCTCGTCGAGATAGGTCATGGCGCCGTAGCGTTCCGCCACGTCGAGGATCTCGGTGATCGGGGCGATGTCGCCATCCATCGAATAGACGCTCTCGAAGGCGATGACCTTCGGCCGGTCCGGGTCGAGGGCGGCGAGGTGGCGCTCGAGATCGGCGACGTCATTGTGCTTCCAGATGCGCTTCTCGGCCCCGGAATGGCGGATGCCCTCGATCATCGAGGCATGGTTGAGGGCGTCCGACAGGATGACGCAGCCGGGCAGGCGGGCGCCCAGCGTGCCGAGCGAGGCCCAGTTCGAGACATAGCCGGAAGTGAAGAGCAGCGCCGATTCCTTGCCGTGCAGGTCGGCGAGTTCCTGTTCGAGCAGGATGTGCTCGTGGTTGTTGCCCGAGATGTTGCGGGTCCCGCCGGCGCCGGCGCCCGAGCGGTCGATCGCCTCGTGCATGGCGGCGAGCACCTTCGGGTGCTGGCCCATGCCGAGATAGTCGTTCGAGCACCAGACGGTCACGTCGGAGGTGCCGCCCTCGGTATAGCGGGTGGCCTGGGGAAAGCCGCCGCGGCAACGCTCCAGCTCGGCAAAGACGCGATAGTTACCGTCCTTGCGGAGCGCATCAAGCTGCGCGCGGAACAGGCTCTCGTAATCCATCCGTCGGTCCTTCGCCTTGCCTGGCCCGGCGCCCGTTGTCCGGCGCTGGCACCCCCCAATCTGCTGGCTGGGCCTTCCCTAGCATCTGGAGCACGCGTGTTCCAGCTTGCTGGGCATTCCCATACATTAGAAGGAGTAAAAACTGTATCTCCTGCGCGGCGCCTTGATATGGATCATCCTACCTATCCGGGCGTGGGCGGACGCCGGGGGCTGCGGGGCGCCGGGGATCAGGCCGCGCCCGGCTCCTCCAGCAACGGCAGCTCCAGCCCCTCGATCGCCGCCATGGCCGTGCCGGCGATGCCCTGCAGGTCGCCATAGAGGCCGACGGTCGATTCGATCACGCCCTGGATCTGCAGTTCGCGCTTGGCCCAGAGCCGGGTCATCGCCTTGCGCTCGCGGTCGAGGTCGGCCGACATCTCAGAGAATCGCTCGACGATCGCCTCCACGCGGTGGCGGAAGCGGGGGCCGGTCAGATAATCGTAGACCAGTTCCATCTTGGTGCCCTCGCCCTCGCGGCGCAGGCGCGCGGCCTGCACCTCGACGAGGGTCTGGCGCAGCGCGACGGCCAGCGGCAGCGCCGAGGCCCAGTCGCTGACCCAGACGCCATCCACCTGCGCGAATCGCTCCACGCCCTTCGGCAGGGCCTGGCTGACGAGGACGGCGATCTCGGCCCCCGTCGCGCGCTGGTCCTCGCGGAATTTCGGCAGCCAGCCGTCGGTCCAGTGCTGGGTGCGCTTGGTTTCCCAGACGATGGACCCGCAGGGCGTGCCCGCCCCACCCGTTACCCGTTGCAGCACGTCGGCCCCGCAGACGCCCTTGGCGACCGGCTCGATGAGGTCGCCGGGAAAGCGGCTGCGCAGCACTTCCTCCAGGCGCAGCTCCAGCACCTCGCCCTGCAGCTGCTGGGAGCCCTGTTCGGAGCGCCGGCGCAGCTCCTCGATCTGCCGGGCCATGGCCGCGATCTGGGTCTCGCGTTCCAGTACCTTGAGCTGGAGCGCCTCCTCGGCTTCGGCCCGCGCCTTGTCGCGCACGGCGGCGAGCGCCGTTCCCACCCGTTTCTCGACGGTGAGCTCCAGTTCGCGCCGGGCCTGGTCGAGCTCGCGGGTGCGACGCAGGGCGTCGGCCTGGGCTGCCTGGGCTTCGGCGAGCTTGGCGTCCCGCTGGCGCAGCGCCTCGGCAAGGGCCGCCGCGCGGTCGGCCTGCGCCTTGAGCGCAGCCGCCGCTTCGGCCCGGGCCTCCGTGGCCGCAGTGGCAGAGACAGAGGCGCGCAGGGCCTCCAGCCGGGTCGCGATCTCGGCGTCGACGCCGGCCCGCGCCTCGGCAAGCGCGGCCCGTTCGCGCGCCACCGTCTGCCGCTCGGCGGCGATCAGCGGCGCGGCGAGCGATTCGGTCAGCCGGATCTCGCCGGAGCAATGCGGGCAGGCGATGGTCGGATCGGCCATGGTGCGGAGTTCTCGATTCGTTTCCTCGCGCCGAGGATGCCTGCCCCGGGCCGGCCTCGCAACCACCGAGCGAGCAGAGGCACCCAAGTCGCGGACGGCGGGTGGGTCAGCCCTGCCCGGACATGGCGTGGCGGTGCAGGGCGGAGGCGACGGCCTCGCAGAAGGCGCGCTCCCCGGCGTCCAGTGAGCGGCTGGCGGCGCGCCGGGCCTCGGTGGCGGCTTCGGCGCCGAAGGCCTCGTGCAGTTCCAGCGCCACCCGCTCGACGGCGCGCTGGTACTGGCTGCCGGCGAAGAGACCCCGCATGGCCGCGCCCCGTCAGAATTCGTGGTGGAGGCGCGGTTCGCCGGTGATGCGGACGACGCGCTCGGCAACGGCCTCCCAGAACTGGCGTTCGGCGGGGACTGCGGCGGCGATGACCGCGGCGAGTCGCGCTTCGATTTCCGCGCTCGGGCCATGGGCCTCGATGAGGCTTTCCGCCCGTTCCCGGATCGAGCGGCCGTAGGCGATGCGTTCACTGAGTTCCGGCGTCATCTGACCGTGCTCTCCCACTTCGCCCGAACCATGACCGAAGCCGGGCGAAGCTGGCAAGTTTCCGTAGAATGAAGCGTTAATCCTCGGCGTCCCCGGCGTTGATCCGGCAGCCGCTGTGTCCTTCTTGACCCAGTCGCCGCCGGCTCCTATAAGCGCGCCTTCTTCCCGATCCGTCCGGCGAAAAGGGCTGCCTCGGCGGATCTGAACCTCTGAGAGGAGAGCGAAATGCCCAAGATGAAGACCAAGTCGGGCGCCAAGAAGCGCTTCAAGGTGACGGGTACCGGCCGCATCGTCGCCGCCCAGGCGGGCAAGCGCCACGGGATGATCAAGCGGTCGAACAAGTTCATCCGCAACGCCCGCGGAACGACGATCCTCTCGGATTCCGACGAGAAGATCATCAAGACCTACATGCCCTACGTGCGCTGAGGAGAGAGACCCATGTCCCGAGTCAAGGGTGGCGTCACCTCCCACGCCCGTCATCGCAAGATCGTCAAGCAGGCTGCCGGCTATTACGGCGCCCGTTCGACCAACTACCGGACCGCGAAGCAGGCCGTCGACAAGGCGCTGCAGTATGCGACCCGCGACCGCAAGGCCCGCAAGCGCACCTTCCGCGCGCTGTGGATCCAGCGGATCAACGCGGCGGTCCGCATTCATGACGGCGAGCTGACCTATTCGCGCTTCATCAACGGCCTCGACAAGGCCGGGATCGAGGTGGACCGCAAGGTCCTCGCCGATCTCGCCGTGCACGAGCCCGACGCCTTCGGCGCGATCGTCGCCCAGGCCAAGCAGGGGGAGAGGGCAGGGTGACAGGCGAGGCGTGGCTCGACGAACGGTTCGTCACCGGTGGACCCGACCGGAGG
>ERZ500977.75-NODE-75-length-20321-cov-7.326261_pt1 | contig 20321 bp, 19 predicted proteins | sample MGYA00248863_ERZ500977 | MGnify/ENA primary metagenome ERZ500977 (study PRJEB25958, sample SAMN03398581) | human skin metagenome | study: EMG produced TPA metagenomics assembly of the Human Skin Microbiome Metagenome (human skin metagenome) data set.
CCCGGGCCGTGATCGCCGTTCACGCTCAACGTCAAGTTCACCGACCTCAATAAGGAGTACGGCCTCACCGTCGAGAACGCGGTGCTGCACTACGCTCCCGAGCCGGTACCGAACGCCAACGCCAGCCTGACACTGCTAAAGCCACGCTGGACGATATTCAGCTGGGCACCATCACCCTTGACGACGCCAAGAAGCAGAACAAACTCACCATCGATGGCCAAGAAGCGTCGTTCAACGATTTCCTTGGCCTACTCGACACCTTCCCGTTCTGGTGCAACATCGTCACCCCATAGCCCGAAGCCGGCGTGGCCGTTCACCGAAGACTGACCTGAGATAAAACCGGCCCTAGCCATCGGCACCGATGGCACCTGTCCCAGATGTCGAGTCCGACACCGTGGGCCCGCACACCACATGGCGGTGAAACGCGCGATCTCCGAGGCGTGCGCCAGCCGGTCCACGATAACCTCGCCGCGCTCCTCAAGGACCGGTGAACCTAACAGCCGGCACCGACGTTCACCGCGGCCCGCGTATTCGGCCACCGCACCACGCCGCACGCCCCATCAGACAGCGTCCGCGTCGACACGACCGCGACCCCGCAGCCGCGCTGCGGCGACGCATCGCTCAGTGCGCCCAGCAGGCCGGCGGGAGTGCGGGATCGCGGCCCCGCGGCAGCGTCCCCGCGACGGCATCAACTTGCGCGCTGCCCTGCGCCGTCGCAACGCCGCGCCGAGCGCCCTTCTGTCGTCGGGTTCAGGACGTAGCGCACCCTTGAGACTTCCGTCGCCGCGCCACCGCCGAACCGTCACGCTGGCGCCGCTCCGGCCGGCGGTTCGCCCGCGTCCGGGCCGACCTCCCCGTCCGCCGCCGCCTCCCCCGTTCCGGACACATTCCGACCTAGTGCCTGCGAACCGTTCCGCGATACCGGATTTGCCGCTTTCGGCGCATGCCGTGCCATCACGCGAACGATTGCGATCCCGAGGTCGTGTTTGGTGGCGATCGTCGTCAGCGTCTCACCCCGCTCACGCATCCGTTCGACGGCCGCGCCCGCCGCTTCGCGATCGTCGCCTACCCGTTTAGCTTCTTCGCGCGCCAACTGCGCGTCGGCCTGCGCGCGCAGCTCCGCGCGCCGCTGCTTCTTCCACTCGCCAATCGCGTCGAGTTTGTCGATCGCGTGAAGCAGGATCGTCGCGTCCTTAAGGTTCGCCTTCTCCCGCGCCGCAAGCTCCTCGTTGGCGCGCCGAGCCGCTTCCACAGCCCGGCGCCGGGCCTCCGCCTTGGATGTTCTCGCTGCCGTCATGGTTGAGGACCTTAGAAGTGTTCGGGCCGTGCAGGCCACCACCACAGCCACATTCGTCGCCCACGACTTTTTTCGTCCGCCCTCCTGACCGCTTCACCGTCGCCACCCTCAACCCACCGTCACCCACCCCACTCGCCAACCACCGCACCCACCGCCAGCCGCCCACCTCACACCCCGTTTACAGCCCGCCGACAGACCACACACCTCTTGCACTATGGGTCGGAAGGTCGCGAATCAACCTGAAGTTGACGCGTATATCTGGCGCATGGGACCAGCGCCGGATGCGCTTCATTGAACCACTTTCGTGTTCCTCCTGGTAGACGGATTTCGCTCGCAGGTGTGGTAACTTGCGGTTGTCATTGACAACTCTAAGTTGACGATAGATGGAGGTTCTCTTGTGAGCGTTCCGGGGTCGGCGCACTTGGTTCTTGCCTCGGGCGTGGTTCACCTGGACGAGGCCAGCGCAGTCTTCGAAGCGATGCTGTCTGGGTGGGGTCGTCAACAGGCGTCTCGGCTACTCGCTGCTGAGGCCACGATCGAGCCGCGGCTGGCGTTGGTGCGGCGGTTCGCAGAGTTCGCCGGGGCGCCTCCGTGGGACTGGACTGCCGGCGATGTCGAAGACTTCACGGCCGCTTTGATGTCGGGCCCGGAACGCAAAGCACCGTCGACCATTCGCGGCTATCACATGTCGTTGCGGATGTTCTGCGACTACCTACTCGATAGCCGCTACGGTTGGATCGCGCAATGCGAGAACAGGTTCGGACGGATCCCATCGCAGGTCTGTCACGACTACAACACCGCCGCGCATCTGGTCGACTACGAGGGCAAGCCCGCGCGTCGCCCGTTCACCTACGACGAACTGGAAACATTGTTCGATTTCCTCGATGATCGCGTCGATGTTCTCGCTCGGTCCAGGAACAAAGGCGCGTTCGCGGCGCTGCGCGACGCACAGATGATCAAGACGGCCTACGCCTTCGGTTTACGCCGCCGCGAGCTGTGCTATCTCGATCTCGCCGACCTGCGTCCGAACTCGCGGATGCCGGCCTGGGGCACGTTCGGCGCCGTCCACGTTCGCTACGCCAAATCACGTCGCGGCAGCTCTCCCAGGCGTCGCACCGTGCTCGCCGTTCCGGAGTTCGACTGGGTGATCGACGGACTGCGCCAATGGGTCGACCACGGCCGCCCACTCCTCAGCCCCGGGAACCGTCAAGAGCTCTGGCTGACCGAGCGTCGACGGCGCGTGGCGACCAAGACCATGGATAGGCGATTCGCCGTCGCACGGGTGCAAGCGGGACTGCCTGCCGAGCTCACCTTGCACTGCCTGCGGCACTCCTATGTCACCCATCTGATCGAGTTCGGTTATCCGGAGCGGTTCGTCACCGAACAGGTGGGGCACTCGTATGCCTCGACCACCGCGATCTATACCTCGGTGTCCGACGACTTCAAGACCAAAACACTGCAGGCGGCGCTGCGCCGCGTCTACGGATCATCCACGACGACAGGTGAAGGCGGAGATGAGCACTAGGACCGTGCTGCGGTGGAACCTGCGTCAGCTGATGGCCCAGAACGGAATGTTCGCCACCACCGACCTTGTCGCACCGCTGCACGAGCGTGGCGTGGAGATCTCCCGACAGATGGTGCACCGGATCGCGACCAAGCCCCCGCAGCGCATCAATCTCGACCTGCTCGCCGCCCTCTGCGACATCTTGTCGTGCACGCCCAACGACCTGCTCGAGCTCGTCGCCGAACAAGTCCGTGAGGCGCCCGCGGTCAACGACAGCGGACCCGGCATCGGCGACCTGCGACCCATCCGCGCCACCATCCGCCGCCCCCACGACAACCAGTGACTCAGCGGGCCTGCTGGGAGTGTGCAAGCACCATCCGGCTAACCCCACTGACGCACGGGCGTCGCATCTGTGTCGCATGCCGTCGCAGACGGCACTATCACCCCGAGAAATGCCCGCGGTGTGAGACCGTGCGGCCACTGGCGTGGCAGCTCGACGATGCCATCGTGTGCGCCTCCTGCGCCGGTGTCGCATCGATCTTCACCTGCAGCGAATGCGGCCGCGAAGAACACCCCTACGGGTTCTACCGATGCGCCCGCTGCTTCCTACGCGAGCGCCTCACCGAGCTGCTCACCGACCCGATCAGCGGCACGATTCATCACCGACTACGGCCCGTGTTCGACGAACTGATCAACGCCGACCGCCCACAGACGGTGCTCTGGTGGCTGCGAAAGAAGCCCGGTACCGGCCCGCAGCTCCTTCGCGACATGGCCTGCGGAACGCGTGAAATCAGCCACGACACCTTCAGCGATCTTCCCTCGGACCGAGCCCACGATTACTTGCGCAGCCTCCTGGTCGCGGTCGGCGTTCTGGGCCCGATCGACATCCGCGTCGAACGGATGCTGCCCTGGATCGAGGACGTTGTAGCCGAGCTTCCGGCCGAAGACGCCGCCATCGTTCGCCGATTCGCGCATTGGCATGTACTGCGCCAGATGCGCAAGGCCTCCCACGAGAACCGGCTGACGAGATCGATGACCGATGCCTGCCGTCGTCGCGTCCGCGTGGCGATTCAGTTCATGGCGTTTCTGCACACCCACGACGCCACTCCGGCGACAGCGACACAGGAGATGCTGGAGCGCTACCAGGCGCTCCACCGGAGGCCGCTCACTGCCGAGTACGCCTTCCTCGTCTGGCTACGCCAATCCCGCATCAACACCACACTGAGGGTCACCGATCCGCCACGGTCACCTCCCTCGGTAACCGTCTCGGATTCCCAGCGGTGGGCCGCCGTCGGGCGGCTGCTGCACGACGACACAATCCGCCGCAAAACCCGCATCGCGGGACTGCTCACATTGTTGTTCGCCCAACCTCTTTCGCGCATCGTCGCCCTGCGATCAAGCCAAATCTCGATCTCCGACGATCACGCCGTGCATGTCGTCTTCGCCGCCATCCCCATCCAAATGCCTCCCCTACTCGACGACCTCATCCGCGAGCATCTGGAGCAGCAATGCGAAAGCCGCTACACCCCATCCCATACGGGCTGGCTGTTCCCCGGCCGACTTCCCGGCACCCACCTGTCCACCGAGAACATCCGCACCCAGCTCGTCGCGGTCGGGGTGAAACCCTACGAACATCGCAAAGCCGCCCTCTTCCAGCTCGCCAGCGACATGCCCGCACCCGTGCTGGCCGAACTGCTCGCGATCACCACCAAGAACGCAGCCGCCTGGGCCAAACTCGCCGCCCGCGACTGGACCGATTACGTCACCGAACGCGGCAGATCAATGCCGCATCGAAGGCGGAGCTAACTCGCAACAGCGATGTCGTAACCACTCCATGCCGCCGAGGCCACGATTCGCCTGCTCTCGTCAAAGTTGTTCTTTGTCAATCCTCCTCGCCACAAGTCAAGCAATCGAGAAACGGGTTCAAGCAGTTGCGCGCCCTCAAGCGTCTGAGACGCCGAACCGCGGGTGACCTGCACTTCGGGTAGCTCACTACCCTGCTGCGAGTCTCCGCACCTCGCTGTGGAACGGAAACCAGCGTACGGCCTCGCCGATGATGGCGACGAATGGTCCTTCGATGCCATCACCGACGCGATTTGCGAGAGGCGAAAAGGGCCCGAAGACCAGCCGGCTCGACATTGTGATTTCGTTGTGCCTAGCGAGCTGAGCGCGCCGGGCGGCCCGTCTTCTTGGTGGCGATGTTCGATTTTATGGCGTCGCTGTCGGTGTTGCGGTGGGCGGCGAGAAAGTCATCGACGATGTTCGCGCAGTCATTGTGAGTGATAGTGCGAAGCCCGGTCATTCGGGCGAAGGCGAGTGGTCCGACGAGTTGGCAAAGCGCCAGTTCCTGGTCGAAGTCGTTGAGTTCGGCTTGAGCTTTTGGGCTGGTGAGTACGGCGTCAAATGGTTGACGATATTGATCGACAACTCGGGTCCGTAGCGCCCCGGATGTGTGGCGGTCTTCCGCTTGGGCATTGGAGCCGGTGGGCCCCAATGAGAGCCACGCGAGTGTCGTGACATGCAGCGGTGCGTCGTTGAAAAGGGCGGCTTGGCGGCTGAGCAATTCGATCAGCTGCTCACGGAGGGGTCCGCTGGTCGGTGCCGGAGTGGTCACTTGTGGAAGTAGGCGTTCGAACGTGGCTGCCAGTAAATGCGACGAACTGTGGAAGTGGCGGTACAGCGTGGTTCGGGCCACTTTGGATGCTTTGGTGACGGCATCGATAGTGACCGCTTCCACCCCACCGGTGCTCAGTAGCGTTGCCGCAGCATCCAGCAGCCGGGTGCGTGACCGGATGAGCCGAGGGTCCACGTCGTCGTCAGGGACGGGCACTGCCTGACTGTCGCTCACTCGTTCACCTCGGCGGTCGATCTTCACGCGATGCTGTCACGGCAGTCTAGCAGTGTGGTACTAACGGTAGCGCAGCGAAACCGATCGTATTGGAGGGTGACGGTGCCCGAAAGCCTGTTGCCGCCCGAGCGGCTGCCCTCGCACACCACGACATGCATGGGTTGCGGCCCGGACAACCCCCACGGACTGCGGTTGGTGGTGCATCGTAGCGGCGACGCGGTGTACACCGATGTGACGTTCGATGAGCGCCATATCGGGGCCCCGGGCCTGGCCCATGGCGGGGCAGTGGCCGCGGCATGTGATGACGTCCTGGGCTTCACGTTGTGGATCGCCGGAACCCCGGCGGTGACCCGCACCCTGACGGTCGAATATTTGCGGCCGGTGCCGCTGCATCAGACCCACCGGATTACTGCCCACATCGTCTCTCGTGAAGGGCGGGCGCTGCATGTCACGGCGACAGGCACGGGTGAGGGTGGGATCGCCCGCTTCACCGCCAGTGCAGTGTTCATTGTCGTCAGCCCTGAGCACTTCGCCGCACACGGCGATGTCAGCGCTTTCGGCGATCTTCTGGAGCAGTTCTCGCGCCGCGGCGGCCTCGACCCGGAGCCGTCATGACTGTCCCTCAGGCGCGCAGCCACGGGAAAACCCCGCCTTCGGAAGCGAACTCGGTCGCTGCAGAGAAGCGAGCCGCTAACGCGTCGCGTTCACGCGCGTCCGCACGGCGCCGGGAGACCATTCTTGATGCAGCTTTGGTCGTGGCCGCGGCGGGTGGTTACGAGGCGGTTCAGATGCGGACAGTTGCCGAGCGGGTCGGCATCGCCGTCGGCACGCTTTACCGCTATTTCCCGGCGAAAACCCACTTGCTGGTGGCAGCGCTGACGCGCGAGTTCCGTCGACTCGACTCGGCCGGGGACTGGGCGAGTGGTGAGGGCACACCGCTGGAACGGCTCGAACGGCTCACCGCACATCTGCATGACCGCTGGCAGCGCGACCCATGGCTGACGACGGCCATGACACGGGCCTTCGCAGTCGCAGATACCCGCGCCGCCGCGGAACTCGACCGCGCGGCCGATGAGATCCAGATCCTGCTGGCCCGCACGCTCAGGGGCGGCGAGCCCACTCCTACCGATCTGCACGTGGCTGGGATCATCTCCGACATCTGGCTGGCCAACCTCGTGGCCTTCAGCGGCCACCGCGCGACAGCCGCCGACACCCGCGACCGCATTGACCGAGCCACCAGGCGCGTCGTGACCAGCGCTGCTAGGCCAGCCGTCTACCGGTAACGATACTGCTGGTATCGCAGCGATACTTGGCGTACTCTTTGGGGATACGGCTCAACGATGCGTCGAAAAGAGACTGCCATGTACACCCAATGGATCGAAAACCTTGTCGTACAACGCCTCTCGCTGCACGGCGGCCTGGTTCTGGATTTCGATGATTACAACGAAATCGTCATCTCCTGCCCCCTACTATTGACGCTTCCTGCCGTCGGCACCTACCCCATCGAGGCGGTGCGTATTGACCCCCTCAGGATCGCGACCCACGAACGCCCGCTGCTGAACCTCGCCGGCGCACTGTGCACCCAGGCCTGGTCCAGCGACGATGGAGGGCTACACCTGAGCTTCTCGCGCGGACATCGCATCGATGTCGATCCCGACGCTGAACAGACAGCGTGGGAGCTCTATGGCATGCGCCACGGCTACATGGCCTGTCTACCTCAAGGACGGGTACGCGTGGTCCGCCATGACCTCCCCGACACCGACGACGCCAACATCGTCAACAGCGTCAGGCAATCATCGGCGGGGTCGGCGCGGCAGACCCACTAATCCGGCCGCGGACACTGCGACGGGTCGACTTGGGCGGCAATACGTGGATCAGGTTGAACGTGGACAGGACCGCCCTGGCGACATCGAGGCGGGCGAGCATTCCCGGATGATGCTGTCGAGGTTTTGTTGCACGCGTTCGGCAGTGATGCCGACCGATGGTGAATACAGCATGATGTGGTCGAGGACGCCGTTGTACCGTCTCAATTGTTCACGGACCTCGTGCGCCGTCCCGGCGACACCCATGGCGTCGATCATCTCCTCGGACACAGCGGCGAACATCGCCGGGAAATCGCGCTGGGCGAATGCTTGCCGGATGGCTCGGCCTTCGCTGGCGAAGCCGTTCACATCGAGTACCGTCTCGTAGGATTTGACCGAGGAGTAGAACGCAATCTGCTGCGCCAGTTCGCGCCTGGCGACCTCGGCGTCGTCGTGGATGGCGCACATCACCATGGAAATGATTTCCACGTCATTGGGGTCGCGGCCGGTGTGCGCGGCGCCCCTGGCGATAGCGGGCCGGACGACCTCTTCGACGTAGGTGGTTGTGAACAGCGGATGTCCGGCTAGGCCGTCGGCCACCCGCCCGGCCGCCTCGCACATCCGGGGCCGGACACCGGCAGTGACGATCGGGATCGGCCTGCTGGAGGGTCCCACGTCGCCGGTCGGGGTGAGATTCATTCTGTAGAAACGGCCCTCGTGATGGATCGGGCCTTCATGCAGGTTCCATATCCGGCGCAGCAGCATCACGAGTTCTTCCATCCGCAGGGCGGGTGCGGAGGTGTCGGGCACGCCGTGCCAGTCGCCCATCATCCGTTTGGTGCCGTTGCCGATGCCGAGTACCAGTCGTCCGTTGGAGAGTTCGTCGAGGTCGCGCGCCTCGGTGGCCAGCACCAGGGGGCTTCGGCCGACGCCGTAGAGAATGGAGGAACCGATCCGACAGTTCTGGGTGCTGTTGGCCATCGCGGCCATGGAGATCGATCCGGACCGAGAATAGAACTCCGAGGCCCATACGGCGTCGAACCCGGCCGCATCAGCGGCCTGGGCGGTCTGGGCCAGTGACTTCAGATCCGCGCCGAGAACCGACAGGCCGTAGGTGCTCATGACTGGTCTCCTGTGCGCGGGCGCAGCCCGTCGAACATGACGGCGCTGAGGGTGCTGGCGACCACCGTCTCGTCGAGGTGGTTATCGGTGACCAGGTACATGAGTGCATTGATGGTGACCGCGCCGAACAGCGCAATCGACGTCGATCGCGCATCGGGCTGAGCGACGAGGGATCCGTCGCGGGCCCCTTCGATGAGCAGGGTTTCGACGGGTTGTTGGTAGGCGGTATTGATCATCTCGGCGATAGCCGGCATGCGGGCCGCTCGTCCCAATTCGCCGATGAGTGCACGGCATACCGCTGGCCGCTGCGCCATTGCCCGCAGTTGTGCGCGGATCACGAGTTCGAGGCGTTCGGCACCGGTGCCGCCGGTGTGCACGATCGCGGTCACAGCATCGAAGATGTCCTTGAGGAGGTCTTCGAGCAGGAAAGCAAGGATGTCCTCTTTACCGGCGAAGTAGTAGTACAGCGTCGCTTTCGGCACACCGGTCACCGCGGCGACGTCTTCGATCTTGGAGTCGTTGAGCCCCTTCTCGGCGAACAAGTCCGCCGCGGCGGGAAGCCGGTCAGAGATCTGACGTGGAATCTTGCGCATTGCCCCCCTGTCCCGTTCGGCCGGTTTAGACTGCGAGTCTAAACCGTCGTTACTTTGGTGGTCGGAGGTCTTGGTGGTCTCGGTGCAAATTCGTTACGACCCGTTCGACGCCTCGATTCTCAACGACCCCTATCCGACGTATCGGTCGTTGCGTGACACGGCTCCGGTGTACCGCGCCGAGGAATCCCATACCTGGGTGTTGAGCCGGCACGCCGACGTCCAGGCCGCAGCACTGGATCACGGCACGTACTCCTCGGTGGACGGCATCTTCCCCACCCCACCGGGATCGGACTTCATCGGCTCGTTCCTGCCGATGATGATCGTGATGGACCCTCCGCGCCACGACCAGTTGCGTGCCCTGGTGAGCCGGGCGTTCACTCCCCGGCGGGTGGCCGGGCTGCAGGGCGCCATCACACAGATGGCCGCGGAGTTGTTCGAGCGCCTCGACGAGGGCTCTGGTTCGGCGGACTTCGTGACCGACTTCGCCGCGATCCTGCCCGCCGCGGTGATCGCCGATCTACTGGGCATTCCCGCCACCGATCGTGATCAGTTCCGATTGTGGTCGAGCCAACTGGTCCAGGTCGACGTCAACCACGGACAAACCACCGACGCACTGACCGCCGCCACCTCGATCTACGCCTACTTCACCGACTTCCTCGCCGACCGCCGCCAAACCCCCCGCGAGGACATGATGTCGGCGTTGGCGAACGCCACAGTCGACGGGATCAGACTGACCGACGAGGAAGTCCTCGGCTTCTGCGCGCTGCTGCTCGTCGCGGGCTACGAGACCACCACCAATCTGCTGGGGAACTCCGCGGTCGTGCTGGCCCAGCATCGGCAGACCCGCCGACGCCTGGCCGCCGATCGAACACTATTGGGGCCGGCAGTTGAGGAGTTGCTGCGCTACGACTCACCGGCACAGGGACTTTCACGAACCCTGACCCGCGACGTCACACTGCACGACACGACCATGCGTCAAGGTGAGAAGGTGCTGCTGCTGTTCGGGTCGGCCAACCGCGACGAGCGCGCCTTCCCCGATCCTGACGTGTTCGACATCGAGCGCACCAGTGAGCACCAGGTCGCCTTCGGTCGCGGCATCCACTTCTGTCTGGGCGCGGCACTGGCGCGGATGGAGGCCCGCATCGCTCTGGATGCTCTGTTGGACAAGGTGCCCGACTGGGAGGTCGATCTTGAATCGGCGCGGCGGCTGCGGTCCGGACCGATCCGCGGCTACACATCGCTGCCCATCACTTGGACCACACCGGTCTAGCCCGTGCCCCTCCTCGACGACGCGTCGTGTGCATCACCGCGCGGCCAGGTTCTTCATCGCCGTCGATATCGAGCACTCCGCCGCGCACGGCGACCTCGGCGCATTCGGCGACATGCTCAAACGATTCGCGGGCTCGAACGGTGATCGACCCATGACCGGACAGGAGAAAGGGGCATGGTGGTGGCAGTGACATTCGCGCACTTCGATGAGCAGATCGCCGACCAGCTGCTCAGATCGCCGAACACAGCAGGTGGACTGTCGAGGTTTCTGAGCTTTCGGCACACCGAACTCGCCGCCGGTCGGCTGGTGGCAGAGATGGAAACCCGTGCCGAACTGCTCACACCCTTCGGCACCCTGCACGGCGGATGTCTATCGGCGATGGTCGACCACTGTCTCGGAGTCGTGTTCTACCCCGTCATTCCGGCCGGATCATGGGTCGCCACCACCGAATTCAAGCTAAACCTGCTGCGACCCGTGTCCACCGGTGTGTGTGTCGCCGTCACCGACATCGTGTCGCTGGGCAAGCGCAGTGGAGTGGCGCGCATCGACATTAGCAACGGCGACAAAGCCGTCTGCGTAGCCCAGGGCACGGTCACGATCGTGAACGCCGCGGGCAACGCACTATGAAGGCGCTTGCTGCCGGGCCCACGCTTCGGGCGGACGACGATCTCGCCAGGAAGGTGTCATGACCTCCGCCGTGCAGCATCGGGTCCGAACCCAGGACGGGATCGCCCTGGCTGCGGACTGCTACGGCCACGATGACGCCCGTCCCGTCGTGCTGCTCCTGCACGGCGGCGGCCAGAACCGGCACGCGTGGAGCACTTCAGCGCGTCGCCTCCACGCATGCGGATACACAGTCGTCGCCTACGACACCCGCGGTCACGGCGACAGCGACTGGGACCCAGCCGGCAGGTACGACATCGAGCGACTCGCGACCGATCTTCTCGCCGTGCGCGAGCACTTCAGCGCCTATACCGCCCCTGCGGTCGTAGGTGCATCCCTTGGGGGCATGACCGTGCTCGGCACGCATCTGTTGACATCCGGGGCGTCGTGGGCGGCGGTCGTCCTGGTCGACGTCACCCCGCGACTTGAATTCCAGGGCGCCCGTCGCGTGGTGACGTTCATGGCCGCACATCCCGATGGCTTTAGCACCCTCTCTGACGCCGCAGAGGTGATCGCCGCGTACAACCCCCATCGCTCGCGCCCGGCCAACGTCGACGGCCTGCGCAAGGTGCTACGGCAGCGTCACGACGGCCGCTGGATCTGGCGGTGGGACCCGGCATTCATTCACTCCAACTTCGACTTTCTCCGCGACGAATCGACCACGGGAACGGAGCAATTCGACGCAATCAGCCACCTGCTGATCGACGGAGCCCGACGGGTCAATGCCCCAACACTTCTCGTAAGGGGCCTCTTGTCCGACGTGGTCTCCCAAGCCACCGTCGACGAGTTCAAGCAACTGGTTCCCCACGCCGAGACCGTCGACGTATCCGGCACCGGACACATGATCGCCGGCGACGACAACGACGCCTTCGGCTGCGCCGTCACCGAGTTCCTCGGCCGGAACCTCCTGTAGGTCGCGACGTTGGTCGAGCACCATCGATCGGCCAGTAGTCAGAACCGATCTTGACTTCACAGCGCGCGAAGCGGAGCCCATGAAGTGTTCTTCGGTTAAGGCCGACTTTGAACTGTGCCGGGCTCTGGTCGAGCTAGACGCCACTACGCACTTGCTGGCCACCATCGGCGTCGAAGAGTTCCTTGGTCCAGCGTTCGAGGATTTCTGCGCTGTCCCAGTCGTCGGGATGAAATCCGGCGCGGGTGTAGGAGCGAAAGCGCGCAATTGCTGCTGGGCTGAATAGCGGGTTATGACGGAAGGCTCGAAGGCTGCGCAGCAAGCGCACCGGGTTGTAGGCGGAACGGTCACCAGCCAGAGAGCGGGTGGTCTGGATGACCAACTCGCTGAACAAGAGGAGGCTGGCGATCCGCATCCCCCAGACCCTGGTGCGTTCGCTTCCACCGACCGTCTCGTAGACATCGAAAGCAACGGCCTTATGCTCGCATTCTTCCAGTGCGTGCCAGAGCAGAATAGGCCGCACTTCGGTGTCGCCGATCAGTTCTTGAGCTTCGTCGCTGGTGAGAATGATCTCGGCGAATGTCGCCGTGTAGTGCTCGAGGGCGGCCGTCACAGCCAGGCGCATCTTGGGAGAAAAACGCTTCTCAAGTCGGCCAACCAGCTTCTTGACATGCCGATCGATCCCCTCGGTGGGATAGCCCATTGCTTGAAGCCGATCGTTGAGCAGCCGATGCTGGTGTCGGTGGGTGGCCTCTTGTGCGATAAACCCCTTGACCGCCTCCTTGAGGTCAGCGTCGCTGATGTGGTCCCGGTACTCGCGGACTGACCGGATAAAGAAGTCTTCGCCTTCGGGGAACGTGGCCGACAAGGTGGACACAAAGTGGCTCATCACCAAGTCGCCATCAACGAAGTGCTGCCGACTGGTCCCAGCAGGCATATCGAATCGAACACGGCGGGGCTTCGGGACGACCCGTGCGGTGGGCCGTGTGGACGAATCGTCGCTCATGTTGTTCTCCCATTCGCCAAGGACGCGCTGTCAATCTGACTCTAAGCCTTGTCAGAATTAGATGGCAAGCTATCCACGTGGTTTCGGCGCGGGTGTATAGCGGAATGTCCGCCGAGGAGCGTCACCGGAACCGGCGCACCCGTCTCATCGAGGCCGCAACGGAGTTGATCGGCACGCGCGGCGTTGCCGCCGCCACTGTGACTGCCGTCTGCGCTGAATCGGGTGTCACGTCACGGTACTTCTACCAGCACTTCTCCGACCGAGACGCACTCCTGCGGGCTGTCTACCAGCAGCTCTATGCCACCTTCCAGGAGGTGATAGTCGACGCGATCCCCGATGCCGGCGAGCCACCGGAGGTATTGGCGTACGCGCCAATCCGCAGGCTGGTCGGCATGATCGACAACGACCCGCGGCTGGGTCGGATCCTGTTCGTGGAATCTGCAACCGAGCCGCTGCTCCGAGAGCTACGCAGCGAACTAATGGCAGGTTTCACCGACCTTGTCTTGCGCGAAGCCAGACTTCACCTCGACATCGCCGACTCTGCCGTGGGGGTTGCCCATTTGGCTTCGACCTTGGGCGTGGGAGGGCTATTCGAAGTCTTGCGCCGCCGACTCGACGGAGAACTGGAATTCACCACAGATGAACTCGTTCAGCACTGCGCAGGTTTCCTGGGCAGCCTAGGCAATTACGTGCTGCTGCAGAACACGGGCCAGTCGGCCACAACCGAAGCGCAAACCTAGAGCTAGCGGCCCCGCTACGCGATGTGGCCGTGCGTGCGCCCGACGACCAACGTCCGAGAACAGCAACAGCAAGACCCTGAACGGCATCCAAGGCCAGTGTCGTCGACTTACAGCGTCAGCCCTGGCTTCCAGAAACCCACTGAGTGTTCGATCATTCCTCTGCCCACTGCGACCGTCGGCCCGGTCCCGACTCGATAGCGGTCGCCGGCCCCTTCGCCAGCCGCGCGCTTTGCGCGGCCTGGCGACGACGGCCCCGCCACCACTTGCACTACATGCGGTAGCGTAGCGATACCGATAGTATCGCTACGATTCGCTACTAGTGGAGGCCCAGTGACCGACGGCACTGCAGATTCCCCAGGCCAGGCCACGCGCCGTGGCCAGCGGGACAACGGATCCCCCAACCCGGCCGAAACCCGCGAGTACAGCGAACGGTTGGCAGCGCTAGCCCGATTCACCCTCCGACACAAAGCGCTGGTCATCGGGGTATGGCTAGGCGCCGCGGTCGTCCTCGCGTTGCTGTTCCCCCAGCTAGAAACCGTGGTGCGCCAACAGTCGGTGGACCTCATCCCTCGCGATGCGCCGTCCTTGCAGACGGTTGACCGCATGAGCGCCGCTTTCGGCGAAGAAGGCTCAAAAACCATGGTGTTCGTCGCCATGGAAGACCCCAATGGCTTGACTCCGACTGCACGGCAGCGCTACGGCGAACTCGTGCGCCGGTTGCAGGGCGAAGGCAACCACGTCCTGCTGGTGCAGGACCTACTGTCCGATCCGATTACCGAAGCCCAGGCAGTCAGCGCCGACCGCAAAGCTTGGTACCTGCCCGTAGGTGTCACCGGCACCCTCGGAGACCCCACGGCCGCCGAATCGGTAAACGCGGTGCGCAACATCGCCGCCGAGGTCTTCACCGGCTCGACCACGACTGTGCAAGTGACGGGACCACCGGCAACCTTCAGCGACATGATCGCATCCGCCGAGCACGACCTGCTGCTGATCTCAATCGCTACCGCGGGCGTGATCGCCCTGATCCTGCTGATCGTCTACCGGTCGGTGTTCACCGCGCTGTTACCGCTGCTAGTAATCGGGTTGAGCCTGGCAGTCGGGCGCGGCGTGCTGTCCGCCCTCGGCGAGATGGGCATGCCCGTCTCCCAGTTCACCGTCGCCTTCATGACTGCGATCCTGCTCGGCGCGGGAACCGACTACACCGTATTTCTGATCAGCCGATACCACGAACAGCGCCGCGCCCAAGTACCCGCCGATCAGGCCGTCATCCACGCCACCGCCAGCATCGGGCGCGTCATCCTCGCCTCCGCCGCCACCGTCGCACTCGCGTTCCTGGCCATGGTCTTCGCGCGGCTCAGCGTCTTCGCCGCCCTTGGCCCCGCGTGTGCCATCGCCGTACTGTTCGGATTTCTGGCCACCGTAACCCTGCTGCCACCGGTGCTGTCGCTAGCCGCCAAACGCGGCATCGGTGAACCCAAACCCGATCGCACCCGCCGCTACTGGAACAGCGTCGCCGTCGCCGTGGTCCGCCGTCCCGTGCCACTACTCATCGTCAGCCTGGTCATCTTGCTCGCCCTGTCGGCAGCGGCAGCAACCATCAAAATCAGCTACGACGACCGCAAGGGCCAACCAGACACCACGGCCAGCAACCTGGGCTACCACCTGCTGGACCGCCACTTCCGCAAAGACGTCGTCATCAGCGAATTCCTCGTCGTGGAAAATCCGACCGACATGCGGACCGGCAAAGGACTGGCCGATCTTGACGAGATGGCCTCCCGCGTCTCCCAGATCCCCGGCGTCACCAAGGTTTCCGGAGTCACCCGCCCCACCGGAGAGCGCCTCGACCAAGCAGAACTGGCCTGGCAGAACGGCCAGATCGGCGACAAAATGGCCGGCGCCGTCGCCGAGGGCAACTCCCGCAAGGACGACCTCACCAAACTCACCGACGGCGCCGACCAGCTCGCCGACGGCCTCGCCCAACTCGACAGCACCGTGCGCACCGCCTTCACACCACTAGCCGGAATCCTCACCCAAGCCCAATCCGCAGGAACTCAGGTCAACCAATTCCGGCCGCTGCTGCAACAACTTTCCGCCACTGCCCCCGCCGTCGACCAAGCCATCCAATCCGGCCCAGGACTACGACCGCTGGCCAACCAAGCCCAAAACGCAATCACTCAACTCGACCCACTCGTCGGCGCCCTCAACACCTCACCCTGGTGCGCCACCACCCCACAATGCGCCCAAATCCGCAACCAGGTCCAGATCCTGGTCACTCTGCGCGACAACGGATTCTTCAACCAAATCGCCGACCTCGGGGACCGCTACGATCCCGCCACCAATGCCACCGTTGGTGGCACCCTCGCCAACGTCCAGAACGCAGTCGCCTCACTGGACAAGGCATTCGGAGCCCTGGGTGACCCCGCCGACCTGACCACAAATCTCCGCCGATTGCAGGACGGAATCGGACAGCTGGCCTCCGGCGCCCAAGCACTCGCCACCGGCGTCCGCACCCTCGCCGACAGCAACATCGAAATGCTGTCCGGCATGAGCCAGATCGCCACCCAACTACAGAACTCCTCGCGCGCAGCGGCCGACTCCGACTCCTCGAGCGGTTTCTACCTGCCCGCCAACGCATTCGAGAACCGGCAATTCACCGACGTCGCCGAACAATTCCTCTCACCGGACGGCAAAACAGCGCGGTTCATGATCGAAAGCAGCCACGACCCATACAGCGTTGAAGCCATGGACCTCGCCAGCCGCATCACCGACACCGCCAACACCGCACGACCCAACACGTCACTCGCCGACGCCACCGTGTCCGTAGCCGGCTTCCCCGCCGTCAACTCCGATATCCAACGACTCCTCTGGGCCGACTTCGCACAACTAGCCATCGCCACCATCATCATCGTCGGCGTCATCCTGGTCCTACTACTGCGCGCACTCCTAGCACCGCTCTACCTACTAGGCACCGTCGTGCTCAACTACCTCGCATCACTCGGCATCGGCGTCGTAGTCTTCCAATGGGGACTGGGCCACGAAATCGCCTGGCCCGTACCGCTGCTGGCGTTCATCATCCTCGTCGCCGTCGGCGCCGACTACAACATGCTGCTCGTCTCACGGCTCCGCGAAGAATCCGGAACCAACATCCGCGTCGGCGTCCTGCGCACCGTGGCAAACACCGGAGCCGTCATCACCTCCGCTGGCCTCATATTCGCCGCCAGCATGTTCGGCCTCATGGTCGGCTCAGTCGCCATCATGATCCAAGCCGGCCTCATCATCGGCTTCGGGCTGCTGCTCGACACCTTCCTCGTGCGCACCCTCACCGTGCCCGCCATCGCCACACTCCTACGCGAAGCCAGCTGGTGGCCCCAGCGACCCACACGACAACAACCAGCCCTACCTTCGAACCCAGCCGAAGCACACCCATGACAAGAATTCGTTGCCATTCTCGCCCTACTGATCAGCGAGCCTGAGCCCTTCACGTCCCACGCCGCGCATCCGTTGCGTGTCCCATTTCTAAAGAAGTGAGACGGCCCCACATGGCCCGCGTTGTGGTCACATCGCGCCAGGTCGCGGTGTCTCATTTCTTGTCTCACACGGCGTGTCTCAGATCCTCGATGTCAGAGGACAATGAGACGGTAGCGGTGTGACAGCGATTCTCGGATACGCGCGGGTCAGCACCTTGGGCCAGGACCTCGATGCACAGCTCGCCGCGCTTACCGCCCAGGGCGTCGAATCCGGCCAAATCTTTACCGACAAGCTGTCGGGTGCGGTGAACACCGTTCGGCCGGGCCTGGCGGCCCTGCTGCATTACGCCCGCGAGGGCGACACTGTGGTGGTCACCGCCATCGATCGACTGGGCCGATCCGTCGCGGAAGTAACCCGCACCATCGCGGATCTGAGTGAGCGCCGAATTCTGTTACGCGCCTTACGTGAAGGTGTGGACACCGGCACACCAACAGGCCGTGCGGTGGCCACCATCATGGCGACGCTGGCCGAGCTTGAACTCGAACTCGGCCGTGAGCGCCGTGCCGCTTCTCGGGACTCCAGGCGAGCGCGCCGGCTGCCAGCCACCAAGCCCGCCAAACTCACCAGTGAGCGACAGCAACAACTCCGTCGTCTCGCCGAGACCGGAGAACCCGTTCACGAACTCGCTAAGGCGTTCGGTATCAGCCGAGCGACGGCGTACCGGTACCTCTCCGCACCCGTGAACGACGCAGTGCTGGAGTCGAGGCAGCCATGAATCTGACCGAGCTGGGTGCAGCCCTCGGCCCCTTCTTCGATACCCCAGGCAGCCCCTCACACCAGCAGCTCCGCGATGCATTCACCCGCCACGGCCTCAGCCATGTCGACCAGGCGTCAAATGGAAGAACACCGGACGGGTCCCACCTGGGCAAGATGAAGCGAATTCGACATGTCTTCGCCTCACCGGCAACACACAACACGACTACGGGATTGCCCCTGGCCCGAGAACTTGTGGCGCTGTGTCGGGCTCACGGGGGCTTCAACCCCGACAGCGAGAGCTATGCCGGCAGCGGGAAAGTGACCCAACTCGTCCAGGCCTTCAAACCGCTCGGCTTCACCCTCGACCCAGACGGAACAACACGGCCGACCGTCATCGACAACCTCAGCGGCACCGAACTCACCGCGGCGCTGCGCAGCTACATCGACAGAATCAACCTCAACCCCGACGACGCACCTCTACAGGTAGGCACGGGAAAGGAACTTGACGAAGCCACCGCCCGGCACGTCTTGACCGAACTCCGAGGCGGCTACTCCGTGTCTCAGAACTTCCCCATGACATTGGCGGCGGCCTTCGATGCGGTCGACTTGGCCATCCCGACAGTCACGCTCTCAGACTTCGACCAAGACCCGCACCGCGCAGTGCACCAATGCCTATTTCTCCTAGCCACGGCGGTCAATCGACTCCGAAACGACGCCGGTACTGGCCACGGACGACCCGACCCACCACGTAAGACCAGCGCATTGACCCCAGCAGAAGGCCGCCTCGTAGCTCGCGCAACCGCACTCGTGGCGGGCGCAGTCCTCGACAAACTCGACGGCAACTGAGTGCCTCCGCAGCTATGTCAAACGAGCGTGATTCTTGCGCCTAAGCGTGAGGCGATTTTCTAGAGTTATTTTTAGAACAAAAATAGACGTAAAACAGTACAAATATGTATAGTAGATTTATGACAACGTATGACGATCTACGCAACAAGGTGTCAGAGACGCCTGGCCTGTACCTGACGACCATGGAGGAGTTAAAAAGAGCCCACGGCGCCGGCAAACTAGGAGTCAACGTCAGGGCGGCGATTGCCGACAGGCTTAAGAGTTACGGCTTGGGACACCTACCAACTGACCTGCCCCAGTATCAACTCGACGAGGTTCGCCTCTACCAGTTAGGCACTCCACTGGAGAAGGTCATCAAAGCGGTAACTGAGCCCAGCGAGTTGGGCGACCAGGTTCTCATGCAGGTTGTCGATACCGACGCTCAGCAGGTGCTCGCCCAGATTCGGGAACTGGTGTGCGGATAGACGCACATGACTTTGTCCGTGGTGACACTCCGGCAATTGGCCGATCCTGCGACCTGCGGCACGGTTAGGCGCAGCGTTAGAGTTAGAGACCGCCAGCAAGCGCTACGTCGGCACCTGCGTGGACGTTGGCCTCGTAGCCAGGTTTTCCCGCAGAGCCTGCCGCCGCCGTACTTAAGTAGCCTCTTCTAGAGCGCTTAGCTCATGGATTGAGTCGGCGCCTTCGACCTCAAGTGTCAGCAGTCGCGTGGTCTCCCGAAGCTTAGCCCGTTGTTTGACTGCTTTCTCTACGCCTTTAGATATGCGCGTACACTCTTTCTCGTTGCGCGGCAACGGAATACGGACTTCACCGAGGCGATTTCCAAGACTATCGATGATGTCCTGGGTGAAGCGTTTTGCTCGGATCTGGCGCTTGACGATCGGTGAGTTGAGCGCGGCGAATAAAAGCCAAGGATCTAGAGAGCTTTCGGCGGCAACCCGGATTTTCATGACGTGAGACTGATAAAGAATATTGGTATCCAACGGACTGACGACTGCTGTTGTGCCGATGAGGTAGGTGCCGTCGCGGACCATGAGGATGTCGCCCACGGCGATATCGAATTTGTCGGGATGCTTTGCGCGCAGGGCCTTGAAGAGTTCTTCACTGATCCCGTGTTTGGGGTCTGCTTTGAGTTCCCAGTTGGAGAGGTCGCTGGTACGTATGAAGGGGATGGGTCCGGTGCCATAGGCCATTTTGCCGACCTCGACGCCGGTGGTGATGGTGATCTCGTCGTTGTCGATGAACGACTGCAGAGCTGGGGTGTGATGCGTTGGTTCTAGGGCAGCGAGATCGTGGGCCAGTTCTGGGTCGTAATACTTCGGAATGAACACGGTGCCGGCCAGTGCAGCCCGGGGCTGCATGAAGCCGAGGTGATCGTTGGGTATGAGGCCGAGGTTTTTGAAGTCGACGTAGTTCCTGGCGATTGTTGGTACGTCGTCGAGAGGAATTGTCAATACCTGTGGATCGGGGTGTTTCAGGCGACCTCCGTTTCGGTT
>ERZ500977.76-NODE-76-length-20319-cov-7.264410_pt1 | contig 20319 bp, 23 predicted proteins | sample MGYA00248863_ERZ500977 | MGnify/ENA primary metagenome ERZ500977 (study PRJEB25958, sample SAMN03398581) | human skin metagenome | study: EMG produced TPA metagenomics assembly of the Human Skin Microbiome Metagenome (human skin metagenome) data set.
CAGCATCTCGGCCTCGCGCCCGAGGCCGTTGCGGATGTCGAGCTGCGCCCAGCGCGAGAGGATGACAGGGTCCGGCACGTCGAATTCGCCAAGGACACGCCGCGAATAGTCGGCCGCCTGGGTGCGGAAGGGGCGGCGGTCGCTCCAGTCCGTCATGTCGAAAGTGGTGTCGGGCAGGCATTCGACCGGCGGGGCGGGGGGCGTCACCCGGGCCTTCGCGGCCGCGCGGTCGCGGTCGTAGACTGTCGTTGCCTCGATCTGGTCGCCATCGACGAGGGCCGCCAGCGCCGCCGAGAGCCGGGCCTCGTCCGCGGGCATGCCCTCAGTCTGCGCCGGGGTGAGCGCAACCGGTTCCGTGCGGGCCGGTCGCGCCGGTGGCGGCGCATCCGCACCCCTGGACGACGGCGGCGCCGGAAGGGGGGCCGGCTCTGCTGGCGCGGCGCTCGCGACCTCCGGCGGCGGGCCTTCGGCGGGAAGGGGGGCGGCGGGGGCTGGGGTGGCGAAGGGGCTGGGAGCCGGAGCGGGCTCCGCGTCCTCGCCCTCGGGCTGCGGCAGGATGGCGGGCGCGACGGCAGGAGCCTGTGCTGTATCGGAGAAGTCGATGATGCCCTGGTCGGCGGCGCGCTCGATCTGCTGGAGCAGGATCGCCTCGGCCGAGGCCACGGCCTTGCTTTCGCGCTCGGCCCGTTCCTCCGGGGTTTCGACGGTCTCTGGGGCAGTCTCCGCGGCCGTCTCTGCGGCAGTCCCTGCGGCGCTGGCCCCGGCGGCCGCGGGATCCGGCTCGATGCGCGCGCCCACGTCAACGGCAAGGTAGAGGCCGTCGACGAAGAGGGTGCTGACGCGGCAGTCACAGGCGAGAGCAAGCTCGACCGTGGTGCCGCTGTCGTCGATGCGGGTCGTCACGTCGGCGATGCGGCTGCGCGGGATGAGGTCGAAGATGCCGCGCGTGCCGAATTCGAGCGCCTTGCCCGGGATATGCAGGATGGCGCGGCCGTCCGTGGTCTCGAGGGACCACTCGGTCCTGGGGTCGATGCGCAGGACGAGGCGCGAGAAATCGCCGTGATCGCCGCTGAGGATGCGGCCGCCTTCGGCGCCGAGCGCCGGAGCCGCGGCCAGGAAGGCCACGGCCGCGAGCGGGCCGAAGGGCCGGATCATGCCGCCATGCCCTGCTTGGAGGCCCGCAGTGCGCCTTCGAGTTCGTTGTAGGACGGGCGCACGCTGGCCGGGGTGTTCTGGCGGCCGACCTCGACGCAGATGTTGGGCGCGTGGTTATGCAGGTTCGCGACCATCACCTCGCGGATGAGGTTGTAGAAATTCTGGTCCTCGTCGATGACAGCCTTCACCCGGCTGGCGAAGGGACCGACGAAGCCATAGGCGAGGAACACGCCGAGGAAGGTTCCGACCAGCGCGCCGCCGATCATCTTGCCGAGCACCTCGGGCGGCTGGTCGATGGCGGCCATGGTCTTGATCACGCCAAGCACGGCGGCAACGATCCCGAGCGCCGGCAGACCATCGGCCATCAGCTGCAGGGTGTGGGCCGAATGCTGCGCATCGACATAGTTCTGCTCGATGCGCTTGCTCAGCACCTCCTCCACCTGGTGAGGGTCGTCATAGTTCATCGAGGCCGAGCGCAGCGTGTCGCAGATGAGCGCCACCGCCTCCGCGTCGGCGAGGATCTTCGGATAGGTGCCGAAGATCGCCGAGGCGCCGGGATCCTCGATATGGCTGTCGAGCTCGACCGGGTTGCTCCGTGCGATGCGGATCAGCTGGAACATCAGGCACAGCAGGTCCTGGTAGTCCTGGGTGTGCCAGTGCGGCCCCTTGAAGACCTTCTTCACGTCCTTGAGCGTGTGGGTGATGCCGTGCTTGTCGTTCGAGATCACGAAGGCCCCGAGCGCCGCGCCAAGGATCATCATCATCTCGAAGGGCAGCGAGTGAAGAATGATCTCGATCTTGCCGCCGGCGAAGGTATAGCCCCCGAAGACCATCACGAAGACGATACAGATGCCGACGATTCCGATCATGGGCTGAACTCGCGCTTTCGGGACGCCAAGGCGCCGGACCCGGGGGACCTGGCTGGTCTAGCGGGCGTGGGTTAAGAAACTGGCCACTCGGGACCGCACCTGCAGGTCATTCCTTCGGCACTGCGGCATTTCGGCTCGCGATGGTCACCGTGACGGCATAGGCGCTTTCGGGCTTCATTCCCGTCATCACCGCCGCCGCGGCCTCGGGGCGCATGCGTGCCAGCAGGCCGGCCGCGAATCCCACGTCCATCTTCTCGAAGATCTTTGCTGCATCCGCGGGCTTCATGCTCTCGTAGACCGTGGTCATCCGGGCGATGTCCTTCTCGGCGGCCTGGTCTGCCACGGCGAGGGTCGCCTCGAGGTTCTTGCGCGCCAGCTCGAAGGCCGCGAGCTGCTCCTTCAGCTTCGCCTCGGCGACGGAAAGCGTCTGGGCCCGGTCGGCGAGGCGCTTGCGCTCGGAGTCGAGCTCGCCCTCGCGCTGGCGGATGCTTTCCATCAGGGCATCGGCATTGCCGCTGCAGCCATCGTCGGCGGCGGTGGCGTCGCCGGCGGCGGCCGACAGTTCCTCGGCGAAGGCGACGCCGTTCTCGGTCAGGCGCAGCGCCGCCGATCCGACGAAGCAGAGCACGATCAGGCCAAGCCCGCTGACCGCGGGGGAGGGTGTCCGCGCGGCCATGGGATCAGCTCCGTCCCGAGGCGAGGGCCGACAGGGCCTCGATCAGGTCCGCTTCACTGCCGCCGCCCGATACCGGCCCAGCCTCGCGCCCGGCACGGGGGCGCAGCGGGCTCTCGAGGGGCGGCAGCACCCGCGGTTTCGGCAGCAGGTCGGCGACGGCCACGCGACCGACCGAGTCGAGCCGGGCCTCGGCGCGGGCCGGAGTGCTCGTGGCCATCTCGGGGGCCGGGGCGCGCAGGACGGGGGCGGTCACGGGCTCGGCTTCGGGCTCAAGCGGCTCCGGGGCGGAGCGCAGCATCCCGAGCCGCGGCTCGGGCAGGCGGTCACGGGCCTCTTCTGCGGCGACGACGGCAAGCTTCAGTTGCGCAGTGGTGGCATCGGCGCGGGCGAGAAGCTGGGTCAGGTCCTGGCGATTCTCGCGCGTGGAGGCCCGGGCCTCTTCGAGCGTCCCACGGGCCAGCTCGATCTGGCGCGTCAGGGTCACGATCGCGCCACCCAGCCCGCGGTCCAGCGACTTCAGCTCGCGCACGCGCCCGGCCAGAACCCAGCAGTAGCCGCCGGCGAACAGGGTCGCGGCGAGCAGGAGGCCGTTCATCAGGACATCCATGGCAGGGCCTCAGTTCAGGACGAATTCGGAGATGAGCAGATCGCGGACGCGGCCTTCGCCGGTGACGATCTGCACGCGGCGCAGCATCTGCGCCCGGATCTTGACCGCCATGGCCGGTGCGGCCAGGTCGGCGACATCGACCGCGCGCAGATAGGTGTTGAGGGTATCGACCACCCGGGGCAGCAGGGTCGTCACCTCGCCGACATGCTCGGGCGCGACCTCCAGCTGGCCGCTGAAGCGCAGCAGCTTGGCGCCGGAGCCGGGCGGCAGCGACACCATGATCGGGTCGAGCTTGACGAAGGCCACGTCCGTGAGGGCCCCCGGGCCGGCGGTCGCCGGGCCCTTGCCCGCCGCCTCGCCATGTCCACCCGCCGCCTCCTGGCCCCCGCTCATCAGGGCGGCGGGGTCGAGGATCCCCGAATAGACCGCGTAGAAGCCGCCGCCCCCCAGGGCGAGGGCCCCGACGAGGCCGAGGATCAGTCCGAGCTTTCCCGATTTCGCGGGCGCAGCGCCGGCCTCGGCGTCGGCGGGGAGGGTCTGGGCTGCTTGGCTCATGCGGAGGTACCGATCAAACACGTTCCCGTTGTGGACGGCTTTACCGCCCACAGCCCTAACCAAGGGTAAATCCGGGCGATTTTCGATTCATCGAGTTGAACGGAGCGAGGGGACCGTAAACCCCGCCGAAACCTCTGTCCCGCACCCCGGCGCGGGTGGGGATAAACCAAATCTTAAGCCTGTTGGGGCGTTCTCCGGCTCAGGGAATCCTGCCGCGCATCGCAGTGCGACGCGGCGACCGAGCGAAGGACCATCGTGATCAACCAAGCGCAGACCCTCTGGGACGGGTTGGACACACGCCGGAAGCTCATTGCCGCGCTGGCGGTGGTGGCCGCGGTGGTGACGATCGGCGTCATCGGGCGCATGGCCGCCCAGCCCTCGATGGTGCTCCTCTATTCCGGGCTCGAGCCGTCGGCCGCGGGTCAGGTGGTCTCGGCCCTGGAGGCCGAGGGCGTCGCCTTCGAGGTGCGCGACTCGGCGATTCTCGTGCCGGCCGACCGCCGCGACCGCCTGCGGATGGATCTCGCGTCCAAGGGCCTGCCCTCGGGGGGGACCGAGGGCTACGAGATCCTCGACAACCTCTCGGGTTTCGGCACGACCAGCCAGATGTTCGACGCCGCCTACTGGCGCGCGAAGGAGGGCGAGCTCGCCCGCACCATCACCAGCACGCCGAACGTGCGCGCGGCGCGCGTCCATATCGCGAACCCGGTCGCGCAGCCCTTCGGGCGGACCCCGGCCTCGACGGCCTCGGTCACCGTCACGATGTCGCGCGGCATGCTCGATGCCGAACAGGCCAAGGCAATCCGCTTCCTCGTCTCCTCGGCCGTGGCGGGCCTGCCGCCGGCCTCGGTCGCGGTCATCGATTCCGCCCGTGGCGTCGTGCTGACCGACACCGAGTCGGACAGCCCGATCCCCGAGGGCGCAAGCCCGAAGGAGCGGGCCGACACGCTGCGCACCAACATCCAGCGGCTGATCGAGGCGCGGGTCGGCGCGGGACGCGCGATCGTCGAGGTCAACGTCGATTCGGAGATGGAGAGCCAGACCATCACCGAGCGGGTCATCGACCCGCAGAGCCGCGTGGCGATCAGCTCCGAGACCGAACAGAAGTCCGAGACCGCGCAGGGCACCAATCCGAGCGTCACCGTTGCCAGCAACCTGCCGGACGGCGACGTGAAGGGCGGCTCGGGCGAGAACAACCGCCAGTCGAACGAGAGCCGCGAGCGGCAGAATTTCGAGGTCTCCGAGACCCGGCGCGAGCGCGTCGTCACCCCGGGCCAGGTCCGCAAGATTTCGGTCGCCGTCCTCGTGGACGGGGTGCGCACCACGGCCGCCGACGGCACCGAGACCTGGACCGCCCGGCCCCAGCCCGAGATCGACACGCTGCGCACCCTCGTCCAGTCGGCGATCGGCTTCGACGCGAACCGCGGCGACACGGTGACGATCGAGTCGCTCGAATTCACGCTGCCGCCGGAGCAGGGATCGCTCGTCGAGCGGACCGGCGACGGCTTCTTCGAGGCCAATGGCGCGCGCCTGATCCAGACCGGCGTCCTCGCGGCGATGGTGCTGGCTCTCATCTTCTTCGTGCTGCGCCCGATGATGAGCCGACAGCCGACGGCCATCGCCGAGCTGACCGGCCCCCGCGACGCGGGCTTCGACCCGAGCCGGGGTCTCGAGAACCGCGGGGCTTACGGCGACAAGCTCCTGGAGCTGCCGCCCCAGACCCAGACCAAGATCGATCGGCTGCGCGAGGTCATCACCAGCCGCAGCGAGGATTCGGCCGCAGTTCTGCGCGGCTGGATCGAAGCCCCCGACAGCCGCAAGGAGCCCGCCGGATCATGAGCGCATTCCGTCTCCAGACTTTCAGGCCGGCCAGTCCGGGCGCCCCGGCCGAGCGCCTCCCCACGCCGACCGAGCGGGCGGTGGCTGCGGCCCGCGAGGAGGGCTATGCCGCCGGCTTCCTGGCCGGGCAGGATGCCGCGACCGAGGCCCATCTCTCGGACCAGGGGCGCCTGACCGCCGAACTGGTCGAGGCGATCCAGGATGCGGTCGTCACCAACGAGGCGGCCCGCCGGCATGTGGCCGCGACCCTCTCGCCCGCGCTCCGGGCGCTGGCGGCGGTGATCGCGCCGGCGCTGGCGGAAGCCGGGATCGGGAGCGAGATCGCGGCCATCATCGACCGCGCCGTCGCCGCCGTGCCCGCCGCCCGCCCGCGCCTGCGCTGCGCGCCGGAGCTTGCGCCGCGGCTCGCCGGCATCCTCCGCGAACGCGGCATCGACGCGCTGATCGACCCCGCCCCCGAACTGCTGCCGCGCGAGGCGCAGATCTTCTGGGACCAGGGCTATGATCATATCGACCTCGATGCCTGCGTCGCCCGGGTGCTCGCCTGCATCGACGCCCATGTGACCCCGTCCGCTGCCGAGGAGACCGAAGATGACCGGCGCTACGGATGACCTGACCGGGGCCGGCCCCGAGGGCACGCGGCCAACCGCCGCTGCCGGCGTGCAGGAGGCCGAGATCGCCGTGCAGGACATCGCCCCGGACACGGCGGCCGACACATCCGACCGCAGCCAGAAGGCGCGCAGCGGCGCGTTCATGGGGGTGCCGATCGAGGTCACCATCTCGGTCGGCAAGGCCCGGCCGCTCGTCTCGGAGCTGGTCGAGCTCAGGCGCGACTCCGTGCTGATGCTCGACAGCTCGATCGACGACCCGGTGGAGCTCTACATCGGCGACCGTCTGATCGCCCGCGGCGAGTTGCAGGAGATGGGCGACGACAGTGGTCGCCTCGGCGTCCGCCTGACCGAAGTCGCCGACTTCTCGAATGAGATCTGACGATCATGAAACCTGACGGCGCGGCCCGCCGCACCGTCCTTCGTACCGCGGCCAGCCTGTCGCTCGGGGCCGTGGTGCTGCTGGCCGCCGCCGCCGCGGGCCATGCGCAGGACGTGTCGATCAATTTCGGCGATGGTCAGTCGCTCGGCCTGCGCACGGTGCAGCTGTTCCTGCTGCTGACCCTGCTCAGCCTCGCGCCGGGCCTTGCCATCATGGTGACCTGCTTTCCCTTCATGGTCACCGTGCTGTCGATCCTCCGCCAGGCGATCGGCGTCCAGCAGGCGCCGCCCAACATGATGATCGTCAGCCTCGCGATGTTCCTCACCTGGTTCGTGATGGAGCCGGTCTTCACCCAGGCCTGGGACCAGGGCGTGCAGCCGATGATCGACGGCACCCTGACGCCGGAAGCCGCCTTCGCCCCGACCATGGCCCCCTTCCGCAGCTTCATGCAGAACCGGGTCGATCCCGCCACCGTCACCGCCCTCACCGACGCCCGGCCGCTTCCCCCGGAGCCGACGGCCGACGGCGCGGTGCCGCTCTCGACGCTGGTCCCCGCCTTCCTGCTGTCGGAGATCCAGCGCGGCTTCGAGGTCGGCTTCCTCATCTTCCTGCCCTTCCTCGTCATCGACCTCGTCGTCGCCGCCGTGCTCATGTCGATGGGCATGATGATGGTGCCGCCGGCGATCGTCTCGCTGCCCTTCAAGCTCGCCTTCTTCGTCATTGCCGATGGCTGGACGCTGCTGGCCGGCGCCATGGTTCGGAGCTATTCGCCATGACCGATACCGCCCTTGTTCCCGCCGGCCGCGGCGCCGCCACGCCCGCGAACCGGGCCGGCCAGCCGCCGCGGACGCCGACCTCGATCGAGAAGGCGGCCATGATCCTGACCGCGATCGGCCCGGACCTCGCCGCGACCTTCCTGCGCAGCCTCGACGAGGCCGAGATGGAGCGGTTCGCCCGGGCGATCGCCGGGCTCGGCCGCATCGACCAGGAGATGATGGACCAGGTCATCGGCGAATTCCTCGACCTGCTGACCAACGGCCCGGAGGTGAGCGGCGGCTCCTCCGCCGCCCGCCGACTCCTGTCCGCGGTCATCAGCGACGAGGCCGAGATCGACCGGCTCGTCGACGGACGGCGCAAGAGCGACACCCGCCCGGTCTGGGAGCGGCTGAGCGAGGTGCCGGTGATGCCGCTCGCCGGCTTCGTGCAGGCCGAGCATCCGCAGACGGCCGCCGTCATCATCAGCGAACTGAAGCCCGAGACCGCCGCGGCGGTGCTGGAGCGGCTCGACCGCCGTTTCGCGCAGGAGATCGTGCTGCGCCTCTCGCGCGTCCCGAGCCTCGACCAGCAGACCTCGATCGCGGTCCAGGGGGCGATCGAGCGCGACTTCCTCTCGGTCCTGCAGCGCAACCTGTCCAAGCGCCGGCCGGTCGACCTGATCGCGGGGCTGCTCAACAACATCTCGACCGAGGTCCGCGAGGGCTTCATGGGCTATCTGGAGGCGCAGGACGCGACCCTCGCCGCGGATGTCCAGCGCACGATGTTCACCTTCGAGGACATCGCCACCCGCCTTGCCGGCCGCGACGTGGCGGGCGTGCTGCGCGACGTGCCCGAGGAGGTGCTGCTGCAGGCCCTCAAGCTCGGGCAGGCGCATGACAGCCCGACCGTCCGCTTCCTGCTCGACAACCTGCCCCGGCGCCTCGCCGACCGTTATATCGAGGAACTGGGCGCGCTTGCCGATGTCGGGCGCAAGGACGGCGAGGCCGCCCAGATCGAGATCACCAAGGTCATCCAGGCCCAGGTCAAGTCCGGCGCGATCCGCCTGCTCGACAAGGACGCCGGCTGACCGCGCGCCCAGGGGCTATTTCGTGAGGGCCACCGTGGCCGCGACATGCCCCTCGCCGGCGGGGGACAGGTCTGCCGCAGGGGGCGGGACGGCCGCGGCATCGAGAGCCGCCATGTCCGCGCCCAAGGCATGGCCGCGTGGTGGCTGCGCCGGCGTGTCGAGAGCGGCACTGTCGGCGCCGAGCGGGTGTCCGCCGCGCGGCAGCACCCGGGCCTCGTCGGCGCAGGCCGTCCCGGCGACGCACAGGGCGAAGGCAAGCGTTGCGGGGATCTGGGACGCATGCAGGGGCACGCAGGTCATCGAAGTCTCCATGCTGAAAAGATCTGTGTGAAAAAAATTCGTCTGAGCCTCCAATATACGCCACCGGGCCGATTCGGCACAGACGGCAGATGCCGCGCCGTCAGGCGATCGCGATGAGGCTGCGCGGCTCTACCCGCCCCCCGTGCTCGGTGCGCGGCAGGAGGACCGTCGCCCGGTCCGGAAAGTCGCCGAGGCCGGCCTCGGCCTCGGGATGGATGGCGATCCTGCCGTAACAGGCAGCCGCCTGAACCGCGAGAATACCGGCGTAGGTCCTGCGCAGCCGCCGCCCGACCGCCAGCAGGTGGTTCCGTTTCCCGTCGTCCGCGCCTCCCGCCGGGACTATGGCGCCGGGGCCACGCTCGGGACAGCCCTTGCAGCCGTCCCCGTTATCCCCGCAATCCACAGGCGCGGCTCCGGCTTGCACCCCCTATAACGGGAGCAAGGGAGACCCGACTCACCATGGCCGACGGACAGACCGCCCCGACAGGCGAGAACCTTGCCCACCCGCTTCCCTGCAACATCGAGGCGGAACAGGCGCTCCTCGGCGCCCTGCTCGTGAACAACGACGTCTTCGACCGCGTCGCCTCGATCGTGCAGCCCGAGCATTTCTTCGACCCGGTGCATGCCCGCATCTTCGAGATCGCCGGCGAGCGCATCAAGCGCAACACGCTGGCGACGCCGGTCACGCTCAAGGCCTTCTTCGAGGGAGACGCGGGCCTGGAGGCGCTGGGCGGCGCGGCCTATCTCGTCCGGCTCGCCGGTGCCGCCACGACCATCTTCGCGGCGCGGGATTATGCCCGGCTCGTCTACGACCTTGCCATCCGCCGCGAACTGATCGTCCTCGGCGAGACCATCGCCGAGAAGGCGGCTCGGATGGAAGTGGCGAGCGAGCCGCAGGACCAGATCGTCGAGGCCGAGCAGGCGCTCTACCAGCTCGGCGAACAGGGCAAGGTCGACCGCGGCTTCCAGACCTTCCGCCGCGCGGTGGTCGAGGCCGTCAATGTCGCGAATGCCGCCTATCTCCGCGACGGCGGGCTGGCCGGCATCTCGACCGGCCTCGCCGATATCGACCGCAAGCTCGGCGGGCTGCACCCCTCCGACCTCCTGATCCTCGCCGGCCGCCCCTCGATGGGCAAGACCGCGCTCGCCACGAACATCGCCTTCAACATCGCCAAGGCCTACAGGCACGGCACCCGCCCCGACGGCAGCGAGGGGGCGATCGAGGGCGGCGTCGTCGGCTTCTACAGCCTCGAGATGTCGGCCGAGCAGCTGGCCGCGCGCGTCCTGTCGGAGGCCTCGCGGGTGCCGTCGCACCGGATCCGCGAGGGCAGCATGACCGAGGAGGAGATGCGGCGCTTCATCCAGGCGGCGCGCGACCTCGAATCCTGCCCGCTCTTCATCGACGACACGCCGGCCCTGCCGATCTCGACGATCGCCGCCCGGGCGCGGCGGCTGAAGCGCCAGCATGGCCTCGACGTGCTCATCATCGACTATCTCCAGCTCGCCAAGGCGGCCAGCAGCCGCACGGAGGGCCGGGTGCAGGAAGTGTCGGAGATCACCCAGGGCCTGAAGGCGATCGCGAAGGAGCTGAACATCCCGGTGATTGCCCTCAGCCAGCTGTCCCGCCAGGTCGAATCGCGCGAGGACAAGCGGCCGCAGCTGTCGGACCTGCGGGAATCCGGCTCGATCGAGCAGGATGCGGACGTGGTGATGTTCGTCTTCCGCGAGGAATACTACAAGGAGCGCGAGAAGCCCGGCGACCACGACCTCGAGGCGATGGTCAAGTGGCAGGACGCCATGAGCCAGCTCCACGGCAAGGCCGAGGTGATCATCGGCAAGCAGCGCCATGGCCCGATCGGCACCGTCGACCTCGCCTTCGAGGGCGAATTCACGCGGTTCTCGAACCTCGTGCGCGACTATCAGGCCGGCGCCGCCACGGCGGACTTCCAGTAGCGGCCGGCCCTCAGCCGAGGGCGGGGAAGAAGGGCAGCCCCATCAGCGCCTGCGCGAAGACCCAGAGGCTCAGGATCACATAGACGCAGGCAGCAGTCAGCGTCGCGACCAAGGCCCGGGGGCCCGGCAGCAGCCGGTCGGCCATCCAGCCGGCCAGGGGAACGGCGTGCATGGCGTGCAGCCCGAAGAAATGCGCCACCCGCAGGTCTCCCCCGACCCGGGACCAGCCGAAGAAGAACAGCCCGCCCTCGTCGGAGGTGCCCATCACCAGATGCCCGCCAGTCTGAACTATGTAGCCAGTGACGACGAGCGTCAGGGCGAAGCTCAGGACGAGACCCAGCACCAGCCCCGTCCTGAAGGCCGGGCTGCGCGGCGCCCGGTCGCTGTCGGCAATCAGGATGCCGTAGACCGCGCTCATCGTGGTGATGAGCAGCGCGAAGAAGCCTGCGAAGGCGAAGCCCGCCTCCAGCAGCCGGTTTTTCTCGGCGAAATGCGCAGGCACGCCGGCCGCGGCCGGACCGGCGATCGCCACCAGATCGATGAAGCCTGCCGCCACCATGAGCCAGGCGGCAATGCGGTGCCGCGGGTCCGCCATGATCCGGGAGGGAAGCCAGCGCGCATAGGCGGAGAGGGTCAGCAGGTAGATGGCCAGCGAGATCTGGAAGCGCAGGGTCTTCATCCAGATGTTCTGGCCCTGCAGCAGTGTATCGTCGAAGATCACCGCAGCACTCGTCGGGACGCTCAGCAGCAGAAGGACCAGTCCCGAGAGCGCCATGACAGGCTCGGGAAAGACGGCGCGGAACAGGGTGACAATCGAGTCGCGATCATTCATGGAGGTGGTCACCCGAGGTCCTCCAGAACTGTGGCCCACAGGATCACGCCCCCGGCCGGTTCCGCCCGTCCGAGCCCGCCGCCGAGGTCCGAGGGCAAAATGACTAGAAACATGAAATACCACAACAAGGGCCGACTCTATCTTGCCGATGTCTAGATTCACCCTCTTTGCGCCCGGAAATCAATACGCGTTTCGCTGCAGGCGCGATTTCGCTAGACTGACCCGATGACCGGTCGTCCATCGCGCCCCGCAGCGGACAAGCCCTATCATCACGGCGCCCTCCGCGGTGCCCTGCTCCTGGCCGCCGAAGCGGAACTCGAAGCCCGCGGGATCGAGCACTTTTCCCTTCGCAAGGTGGCGCAGCGGGCCGGGGTGAGCCATGGCGCGCCCGCCTACCATTTCCGGGATTCCGGGGGGCTGCTCACGGCCCTGGCGACGGACGGTTTCGCGCGCGTGCTGGCCACCCAGCTCGACCGCGAGGAACAGCAGGGCAGTTCGCTGCCCGACCGTCTGGTGGCGGCGGGGCTCGGTTACATCGACTTCGCCCTGCGGCATCCGGCGCTGTTCCGGCTGATGTTCAGCTCGCAGCGGCTGGACTTCGGCGATCCCGACCTTCAGCGGGAGATGGACTCCACCTACCAGCATCTTCGGGCGGCCATTGCCGCGGTGGACGGGGCAGAGGCCGACGTGATCCTCGCCTGGGCGGTGGTCCATGGCCTGGCGGAACTGATGCTGGCCCGGCGGCTCGTCTGCCTCCATTCGCTCCCGCTTCCCGAACGTGAGGCGGCACTTGCCGTGCTGCTGCGGCGGCTGCTGCCGCCGGGGGCCTCTTCGTCAGCCGGGTAACCCGGAACCGCCGCAGGGCGGAAGCGTTCGCTCCCGGTACCCCAGGGGAGATCGAACACCATGACGGACCAGGATACTCTCAGCCGAGACGACGCCGTCGACCGCATCTGGTCGCTCGCCGATTCCATCGATTTCTGCATGTTCGTCACATGGGACGGCGAGCGGCAGCGGGCCCGCCCGATGTCCGCCCGGGTCCGGCGCGACGCGCACCGCATCTATTTCCTCGCGGATGAGGCGGGTGCCAAGGACGATCAGATCGAACGCTTCCCGACCGTCACCCTCGCCTTCTCCGACCCCCGCGCCCATGACTATGTGGTCATCACCGGCAGGGCCCGGGTCAGCGATGATCGCGACAAGATCCGCGACCTCTGGAGCGCCGCGGACAAGGCGTGGTGGGATTCCGCGGACGATCCCTCGATCCGGGTGATCGAGGTCGAACCCGAGGATGCCGAACTCTGGGAAGGGCCCGGCCGCGTCGTCGGGGCGGCGAAGATGCTGGCCGCGGCCGTGACCGGGGTGAAGCCGACCTTTGGCGAGAACCGCAAGGTCGACGATCTCTGACGTCCCCCGAGCTGCCGGACCCGCCGTTTTGAGGTGGACGAGCCGCCGGGCGAGTCGCTAACCAGATCCCCAGGACAAGGCCAAAGAATAAATGGGGGTTCCGGTGCGCGCATATGTCTTTCCCGGCCAGGGGGCGCAGGTCGTCGGCATGGGCCGCGACCTTGCCGATGGCTACGCGGAGGCGAAGGCCGTCTTCGATGCCGTCGACGAGGCCCTGGGAGAGCCGCTGTCGCGGTTGATCTGGGAGGGCACGGCGGACGAGTTGACCCTGACCCGCAACGCCCAGCCGGCGCTGATGGCGACCTCCCTTGCCGCCCTCGCCGCGCTCGAGGCCGAAGGGCATGGCCTTGCGGAGGCGGGATATGTCGCCGGCCATTCGCTTGGCGAGTATTCGGCCCTCTGCGCGGCAGGCGCGATCAGCCTCGCGGATACCGCGCGGCTGCTGCGCCTGCGCGGGCAGGCGATGCAGGAGGCGGTGCCGGTCGGCGCGGGCGCGATGGCGGCCCTTCTCGGTCTCGGCCTCGATGCGGTGACCGAGATCGCCATGGAGGCCGCCCAGGGCGAGGTCTGTGAGGCGGCGAACGACAACGACCCGGCGCAGGTCGTCGTCTCCGGCCACCGCGCCGCGGTCGAGCGGGCCGTCGAGCTTGCGAAATCCCGCGGTGCCAAGCGGGCGCTCCTCCTGCCGGTCAGCGCACCCTTCCACTGCAGCCTGATGCAGCCGGCGGCCGATGCCATGGCGGCGGCCCTTGCCGATGTCGCCATCGCCCGGCCGAAGGTGCCGCTCGTCTCGAACGTGAAGGCCGAGGGCACCCAGGATCCGGAAGAGATCCGCCGGCTGCTGGTCGAGCAGGTCACAGGCCGGGTCCGCTGGCGCGAGAGCGTGCTGTGGATGGCCGGGCAGGGGGTGGATGCCACCACCGAAATCGGCGCGGGCAAGGCGCTGTCGGGCATGATCCGGCGGATTTCGAAGGACATTTCCGTCTCGGCGGTCAATGGCCCTGCCGATATCGCGGCCCTGGCCGCCTGAGGAGACGGACATGTTCGACCTTACCGGGAAATCCGCGCTCGTAACCGGCGCCTCCGGCGGCATCGGCGGCGCCATCGCCCGCGCCCTCCACGCCCGCGGCGCCACCGTCACCCTCTCGGGCACCCGCTCCGGCCCGCTCGAGGCCCTTGCGGCCGAGCTCGGGGAGCGCGCGCATGTCCTGCCCTGCGACCTCTCGGACGCCCAGGCCGTCGAGGCGCTGCCCAAGAAGGCAGCGGAGGTCATGGGCGCGCTCGACATCCTCGTCAACAATGCCGGCATCACCCGCGACCAGCTGATGATGCGCATGTCCGACGCCGACTGGCTGGCGGTGCTGGAGGTGAACCTCACCAGCACCATGCGCCTGTCGCGCGGCGCGCTGCGCGGCATGATGAAGGCCCGCTGGGGGCGGATCATCAACATCAGCTCGATCGTGGGCGTCACCGGCAATCCGGGGCAGGCGAATTACGCCGCCAGCAAGGCGGGCGTCATCGGCCTGTCCAAGTCGCTTGCCGCCGAGGTCGCGAGCCGCGGGATCACCGTCAACTGCATCGCCCCCGGCTTCATCGCCACGGCGATGACCGAGGCGCTGAACGCGGACCAGACGGCGCGGATCAATGCGCAGATCCCCGCCGGCCGCATGGGCACTGCCGAGGAGATCGCGGCGGCCGCAGTTTACCTCGCCTCGGCGGGGGCGGCCTATGTCACCGGGCAGACCCTGCACGTCAATGGTGGCATGGCGATGATCTGAGGGGGGCACGGCGGCCCGCAGGAGCATAGCCGTTTGCCAACGCAGGCGGTTGTGCTATAGCCCGCGACGGCTTTGACGGGGCACAAAGACTCCGGTAGTGGAACGAAACCAGGGACTGGCGCCTAGAAGACGCGGTCGGGACGAAACTAGAGGAACAGCTAATGAGCGACATCGCAGAACGCGTCAAGAAGATCGTGGTGGATCACCTGAGCGTTGACGAAGCCAAGGTGACCGACACGGCATCCTTCATCGACGATCTTGGCGCGGACAGCCTCGACACGGTCGAACTGGTCATGGCCTTTGAGGAAGAATTCGGGATCGAGATCCCCGATGACGCGGCCGAGACGATCCAGACCTACGGCGATGCCGTGAAGTTCATCGAGGCGAACGCGGCCTGATCTGCCGCGACCCCGCGCGCATTTTCGAATGGCGTCCGGCCGGCCGGGCGCCATTCTTGTTTGGGACTGGTCCGGCCGGTGCCGGCGCCTGGGGGCCGGTCCCCCGCAGTATCCCGGATTTTAGTATTTTCCCGTTTTGTTCACGGCCCTGAAACTCGAGAAGCCTCAAATGCGACTCGAGGGGGAGGCGAGACATGCGGTCCAAGACGCGGGTGCAGTTCTGGCTGGAGGGGCATCTGTTCCTCTTCTTCGGGCTGGTCTTCGCGCCTCTCGTCTTCGCCTGGGTGATCCTCGATCTCGCGGACAGCCAGAATCGCCTCGCCTACGAGACCCGGGTGCAGCAGGCCGAAGGTGCGGTGAACTTCATCGGGGCGCAGCAGCATGCCTCGCTGATCGACTATGCCGTCTGGAACGCCATGTATGCGGCCACGGTCCAGTCAAACGACGTGTCCTGGTTCGATACAAATGCCGGCAGCAGCGTCGGGGAAGATTCACTCTGGTCTGCCGATCTCGTCTTCGACGACTCCCTTCGTCCGGTGATGGGAGCCTGGGGCGCGCGCAGCATCGCCTGGGATCCGGTCGAGCGGTTCGGGCCGGCCTTCACCACGCTGTTTCGCAGGCTCGATCCCGCCAGCGACGCGGCCGTCTCGGGTTTCCTGACGACGAATGGCCAGATCGCCGCCGTCAGCATTGCCCGGATCCGGCCCCATGATGGCGAAATCGCCGCCACCGATCCGGTGCGGTTCTTTGCCATCGTCAACATCCTCGACGCCAAGACCACCCATGGGCTGCGCCGCAGCCTGTCCTGGCCCGACCTGACCATTACCCCCACCCTGCGCGAGGGGCCCTCCATTCCCATCCGGTCCCCCGACGGCGACGTGATCGGCTATTTCGGCTGGAAGATGCCGCAGCTCGCGAACGAGGCGCTGTCGCTCCGGCGGGTGGTGATCGGGGTCGCCTTCCTGATGACCAGCCTCACCACGCTCGGCCTGCACTGGAAGATGCGGCAGGCGGTGCGGCAGATGGTGGGAGCCGAACAGGCGGCGCTCCGGCTTGCCGAGAGCGATGCGCTGACCGGTATCGGCAACCGCCGCCACTTTGTCGCCGCCGGCGAGGGGGGGGGCGCCGCGCGGCCGCCCCCCCCCCCGGGGGGGGCGGCCTGGCGGGGGGGGGCGGCCCCGCCGCTCTTCGCCCGGACGCTGCGCCCGCATCGCTCGATGTCGGCCACGGCCGGCGCCTGGTGCCTCGGCCTCGCCGCCGCGGGCTTTGCGCTGCCGCTGCTGCCCCTTCTCGGAACGCGGGCCGGCTGGGGTCTTCTGCCCTTCCTTGTCGCCGCCCTGCTGGGCCTCGACTGGGCCTTTCGCCGCAGCCATGCCGATGCCCGCCTCTCGGAGGAACTGCGGCTCTGGCCCGACCTCATCACCGTCATGCGCCGCGAGGCGCGGGGCGGGCGGGTGCGGCACTGGCACGCCAATCCTTTCTGGGTCGAGGTGCGCCTCCATCACGACGCGGCGCTGGAGAAATACCTGACCCTGCGCGGCAACGGCCGCGAGATCGAGCTCGGCGCCTTCCTCTCGCCCGACGAACGGGAGGTCCTCCACCGCGACCTGACCGCGGCGCTCGCGGCCCTGCGACATCCCGGCGCCCCCCAGCCGCAAGGCTGCTGAGCAAAATGCGCGCCGCAAGGCTGCTGACAGACGCCTCGCGCCCGGCTAGCGTCCGGGCTGAAACCTCCAGATGGGGAATCCACCATGCACCGCCGGCTCGTCACCACCGCCGCCCTTGTCCTCGCCTGCGCCACCGCCCTGTCGCCGGCCCGGGCCGACGAGTTCACCGATGTTCTCCAGAGCGCCCTCAAGGCCTATGACGAGGGCGACATCAAGGTGGCGGGCGAGGAACTGGACTATGCCAGCAAGCTCCTGTCCGGCATGAAGGCCGCAGCGCTCGGCAAGTACCTGCCCGCCGCGCCCGCCGGCTGGACCCGCGAGGATGCTGCGGACGGTGATGGCACCGGCATGGCCATGGCGATGTTCGGGGGCGGCACCACGGCCGCCGCCACCTACCGCAAGGGCGACACCGACATGACCCTGACCCTCGTCGCGAATTCGGCCATGGCGAGCGGCCTCGGCGCCATGCTGACCGGCCTCGCCGGCGCCGGCGGCACCAAGCCGCTGCGCATCCAGCGCACCGAATTCGCGCTCAACGAGGGCGAGTTGCAGGGGGTGGTCGACAGCAAGATCCTGGTCAGCGTCGGCGGCAGCGCCACGGTCGAGGAGAAGACCGCGCTGGTCGACTCGATGGACCTGCGCGCGCTCGCCGACTTCTGACGCCTATCGCGACCCGCCGAGGATCGCGAGCCACATCGAGGCCGTCAGCACCGAGGCAGCCGTGCCGATCAGCACGGCGCTGGCGGCCTGCGCCTGTCCGCGCCCGTAGATGCTGGCAAAGACATAGACATTCACCCCGGGCGCCATGGCGGCGGTGATGACGGCCGCCCGCACGAAATCGACCGGCAGCGCGAAGATCTGGCTCGCCAGCAGGAAGGCGATCGCCGGATGCAGCAGGAGCGACAGGGCCGCGATCATGCCCGCCTCGGCCAGCGAGGCCCGGAGGCCGTAGCGGGTCAGCACCCCTCCGAGCCCGAAGAGCGCGGCGGGCAGGGCAGCCCGGGCCACCATGTCGATCGCGTCGAGCAGGACGCCGGGCAGGGCGATGCCCCCGAGGTTCACCACGAAGCCGACCGCCAGCGCGATCATCAGCGCATTGCGGAACATGGCCCGCCCGATCGCCCGGGCCGTTCCGGCCACGCCGCGGCCATCGGCGCGCGCGATCTCCATCGCGGTGATGCCGACGAAATAGCAGAAGGGGGCGTGGATCGAGACGATGGCGAAATTCGGGGCCATGGCTTCGGCCCCGTAGGCGCGTTCCATGATCGGCAGGCCCAGCAGCACCGAATTCGAGAAGAGGGCCCCGAAGCCCACCGCCACCGCCTCGCCCGGTCGTCGCCCGAAGATCACCCGGGCGCCGAGAACGCCGAGCACGAAGGAGACGACCGCCCCGGTGTAGAAGCTGAGGAGCAGCCCCGGGTCGAAGACCTGTCCGAGGTCGAGCTCGATCAGCGCCTTGAAGAGCAGGCAGGGGATGGCGAAGCCCTGGGTGAAGACCATGAGCCCGTCCACCGCGGACTGGGCGAAGAGGCCCGACCGGGTGGCGGCATAGCCGGCGCCGATCACCAGGAAGACCGGCAGGACGACCTGCAGCAGGCTGAGGATCAGCATTCCCCGAGGTCCAGCACCATGCCGTCATGGGCGGGCACGACCCCGGGCGGCAGTTCGGCGGAGAGGCCTTCGTAGTCGAAGTCGTTGTGGAGGTCGGTCAGCACGGCCCGCCGCGGCCTTGCCCGGGCGATCCAGTCGAGGCTGAGCGCGAGATGAGCATGGGTCGGGTGCGGGCGATAGCGCAGCGCGTCGAGGATCAGGAGGTCGAGGCCCATCAGCTGCGGCCAGGCCGGCTCCGGGATGGCGGAGACATCCGGCAGGTAGAGCATGCCGCCGATGCGGAAGCCGAGCGCGTGGATGCGCCCGTGCTCGACCTGCACCGGATCGAACTCGATCGGCCCGGCCGGCCCGCTGACCGAGAAGGGACCGGCGATGTCGTTCAGGTCGAGGATCGGGGGATAGGCGCTCTGGGGCGGCTGCACGAAGGCATAGGCAAAGCGCCCGAGCAGGGCTTCGGCGGTTTCGGCATCGGCCCAGACCGGCAGCCGCGATCCCCGATTGAAGACCACGACCCGCAGGTCGTCGATCCCGTGGACATGGTCGGCATGCGGATGGGTATAGACCACTCCGTCGAGCAGGCCGACATCGGCGGCGAGGAGCTGCGCGCGCAGGTCCGGCGAGGTGTCGATCAGCACCCGGGTCGCCCGGTCGCCGTCGATCCGCTCGACGAGGAGCGAGCAGCGGCTGCGGCGGTTGCGGGGGTCGGCAGGGTTGCAGGCCCCCCAGTCGCCGCCGATCCGGGGCACCCCGCTGGAGGAGCCGCAGCCGAGGATGACGGCGCGCAGCCGGGCCATCAGGCGTCTCCCCCGGTCCAGGCCGCGGCCTTGGCAAAGAGCCGGTCGAAATTCGCGGTCGTGACCGCCGCCAGTTCGTCCGGCTCCATCCCGAGGGCGGGGGCCATCCGGCGCACCGTGTCGGCGACGAAGGCGGGTTCGTTCCGCTTTCCCCGGTGGCTCTGCGGCGCCAGATAGGGGCTGTCGGTCTCCACCAGCAGCCGGTCGCGCGGGGCGGCGGCGAAGATCGCCCTGAGATCCCCGGCGCTGCGGAAGGTCGCGATCCCCGAGATCGACAGGTAGAAGCCGAGCCCCAGTGCCGCCGCGGCCAGTGCTGCGCCGGAGGTGAAGCAGTGCATCACGCAGGCGAAGGGTCCGGCGCGGTGGGCCTCGGTCAGGATCCGGGCCATGTCGGTGTCGGCGTCGCGGGCGTGGATGACGAGCGGCAGGCCGGTCTGCCGGGCGGCCTCGATATGGATGGCGAGGCTCTCGGCCTGCACGGCGGCACTGTCGGCGCTGTAGTGATAGTCGAGCCCCGTCTCGCCGATCGCCACCATCTTCGGGTGACGGGTGAGCGCGACGAGTTCCGCGACCGTCGCCAGCGGTTCCTCGGCCGCGCTCATCGGATGGGTGCCGGCGGCGTAGAAGACAGGCGCATGGGCCTCGGCCAGCGCCCGCACCTGCGGCTCCTGTCGCAGGCGGGTGCAGATCGTCACCATCCGCCCGACTCCCGCGGCGCGGGCGCGCGCGACCACGGCACCCTCCTCGCCCGCGAAATCCGGGAAGTCGAGGTGGCAGTGGCTGTCCACGATTTCCACGGCGGCGCCAGGCACTGCGCTCGAGTCGGACATGGGGCAGGTTCCTCGGCGGGTTCGGGCTCAGGCGGCAAGAGCCCGCGCGGCCGCCGCGTCGATGGCGAAAAGCATATCGAGGATCACTTGCGCAGGGTCAAGGTTCACCGCGCGCGCCGCCTCGGCCCGACCGACCAGGGCGGGCGCCGCCTCGGCCCAGATGCGCGCCTGCGCCGGGGTCTGCCCGAGCCGCGCGGTCAGCGCCGCCTCGCCCT
>ERZ500977.77-NODE-77-length-19984-cov-6.751267_pt1 | contig 19984 bp, 21 predicted proteins | sample MGYA00248863_ERZ500977 | MGnify/ENA primary metagenome ERZ500977 (study PRJEB25958, sample SAMN03398581) | human skin metagenome | study: EMG produced TPA metagenomics assembly of the Human Skin Microbiome Metagenome (human skin metagenome) data set.
CCTGCACGACGACCGGAGGTGCCGTCCTGCATGATGGACGATCGGCGCATCCGGTCCCGTCTTGCGAGGGCGGTGCCGCAGGACCGTGACCCGGGGGCAGGGTGGCAGTCGCGCCCGCTCCTGCACACCCGCCAATGTCGGGGAATGCCGCAGCTGTGTCGCCGCGCGCATTGACGCTGGGCGACCGCTTACCTTAGGGAGGCACGTAGCCCGAACGCCAGCCATGCCCGCCATTCCAAGGGAGCCGACGCCATGTCCGACATTGCACGCGAATCGATGGAATTCGACGTGGTGATCGTCGGCGCGGGGCCTGCCGGCCTGTCGGCCGCGATCCGGCTCAAGCAGATCGATCCCGACCTCTCGGTGGTGGTGCTGGAGAAGGGCTCCGAGGTCGGGGCGCACATCCTGTCCGGCGCGGTCCTCGACCCGGTCGGCCTCGACGCGCTGCTGCCCGACTGGCGCGAGCGGGGCGCGCCGATCGAGACCGAGGTGACCGAGGACCGCTTCTACATCCTCGGGGAGGGCGGCCAGATCCGGGTGCCGAACTGGCCGATGCCGCGCCTGATGTCGAACCACGGCAATTACATCGTCTCCATGGGCAATGTCTGCCGCTGGCTCGGCGGGATCGCCGAGGAACTCGGCGTCGAGATCTTCCCCGGCATGGCCGCGTCAGAGCTGGTCGTGGGCGAGGACGGCAGCCTCCGGGGCGTCGTCGCCGGCGAGTTCGGCCTCGCGAAGGACCTGACGCCGGGGCCGAACTACGAGCCCGGGATGGAGCTGCTCGGCAAGTATGTCCTCCTCGCGGAGGGCGTGCGGGGCTCGCTGTCGAAGCAGGCGATCGCCCGCTGGAACCTCGCCGAGGGCGTCGAGCCGCAGAAATACGGCATCGGCATGAAGGAGATCTGGGAGGTCCGCCCGGAGGTCCATCGCCAGGGGCAGGTGACCCATACCATGGGCTGGCCGCTCGGCGCGAATGCCGGTGGCGGCAGCTTCATGTATCACCTTGAGAACAATCAGGTCTTCGTGGGGTTCGTCGTCCACCTGAACTACGAGAATCCGTATGTCTACCCCTACATGGAATTCCAGCGGTTCAAGCACCACCCGCTGATCGCCGAGGTGCTGAAGGGCGGCAAGCGCGTCGCCTATGGCGCACGGGCGATCTCGGAGGGCGGGTGGCAGTCGATGCCGAAGCTCGTCTTCCCGGGGGGCGCGCTGCTCGGTTGCTCGGCGGGCATGGTCAACGTGCCGCGGATCAAGGGCAACCACAACGCCATGCTGTCCGGCATCGCCGCGGCCGAGGCGGCGCAGGCGGCGATCGCCGCCGGGCGATCGGGCGACAGCCTCGACGCCTATGCCGAGGCGGTCCTCACCGGCCCGATCGCGAAGGACCTGAAGACGGTGCGCAACGTCAAGCCGTTCTGGTCGCGCTACGGGCTGAGCGCCTCGCTCGCGCTCGGGGGCTTCGACATGTGGGTCCAGAGCCTGACGGGGCTCACGCCCTTCGGCTCGGTCTCCCATGGCAAGACCGATGCGCTCGCCACCCGCCGCAAGGAGCATTTCGAGCCGATCGACTATCCGCGCCCCGATGGCGTGCTGAGCTTCGACCGGCTGACGAACGTGGCCTTCAGCTTCACCAATCACGACGAGAGCCAGCCCGCCCATCTGCGGCTTGCCGATCCGCGGGTGCCGGTCGACATCAACCTGCCCCGCTTCGCCGAGCCGGCGCAGCGCTATTGCCCGGCCGGGGTCTATGAGGTGGTGACCGACGACGACGGCACCAATCCGCGCTTCGTGATCAACTTCCAGAACTGCGTTCACTGCAAGACCTGCGACATCAAGGACCCGAGCCAGAACATCACCTGGGTCACACCGCAGGGCGGCGACGGGCCGAACTATCCGAACATGTGAGGCAGGGCGGGAGCACCGGTCATGGCGGAGGCACCCCCGAAGGGGCGCGGCATCCGGGACATCCCGGCCGCGCGACGGGCGGCGCTCGATGCCGGGGCCGAGGCCGCCACGCTGACCGAATGCCTCGCGGTCGATTTCGCGGCGCTCCTGGAGCATGTCCTGCCCGATATCGGCGCCGGCGCGCTCGACGAGATGCGGCAGGCCGCCGCCGCCGGCATCTCGCGGCGGATGCCCCTCGCGGCACGGCTGGCCGCCGCGCATCTCGGGCCCGGGGCGGCCGCGTCTCTCGGCGCACATGCGTCCGACACGGTGCGGGGCTGGGGCTGCTTCGTGATCGGCCTTCCGGGCGAGGCCGACCTTGCCGACCGGCTCGCCGCGATCCGCCCGCTTGCCGATGATCCGCATTTCGGCGTGCGCGAATGGGCGTGGATGGCGGTGCGTCCCCATGTCGCCGCCGAACTGGCGCGGGCCATCGCCCTGCTGGTGGACTGGACGGCGGACCACTCGCCCTACGTCCGCCGTTTCGCCTCGGAGGTGACCCGGCCGCGCGGGGTCTGGTGCACCCATATCGCTGCGCTGCGCCGGGAGCCCGAGCCGGGGCGCGCGCTGCTCGAGCCGCTGCGCGCCGACCCGTCCGGCTATGTGCAGGATTCGGTCGGCAACTGGCTCAACGATGCGGGCAAGGACCGGCCGGACTGGGTCGAGGACCTCTGCGCCCGCTGGAGCGCCGAGAGCCCGGTGCCGGAGACCGAGCGCATCTGCCGCCGCGCGCTGCGCTCGATCCGCCGGGGCTGACCGGGCCTGTTTCCCGGAGGGACGCTCGCGACGCGACAATCGGGGTGTCGCCGCGTCCGCCGGGGCGGCCGGACCGAGACGGCGCCACTGGCACGTTCCCGCGCCGCCCGGAAGGCCGGGAGACACGGCGTTGCAACGTCGGGCGGGGCGGCATAGGCTGTCGCCCGGCTAAAGCTTCGGGAGACCCGCCCCTTGTCGACCCTCCTCGCCCGGCTTGGCCGTGGCACCTGTCTTGCCGTCCTGGTGGCGCTGGCGCCGGCGGGCGCCTCGGCGAGCCTGTCGGGCGCCTATCTTGCCGCGATGCAAGCGGATTTCCGCAACGACTATGCCGCCGCGGCCGAATATGTCGATCAGGCGCTGGTCTCGGACCCCGACAATCCCGGGCTGCTGCAGAATGCCATCGTCGCCCATGTCGCCGAGGGCGACGTCGCCCGTGGCGGCGAGCTGGCCGAGCGGATGCTGAAGATCGTGCCCGACCACCAGCTTGCCGTCGTCGTGCGGCTGGCGGGGCAGATCGCGGCCGAGGAATGGGATGCGGCGGGCGAGACGCTGAAGACGGCAGGCCCGGCGCTCAATCCGCTGCTCTCCGGGCTGCTGACGGGCTGGCTCGCCGTTGGCCGCGAGGATTACGACGGGGCCTTCGCGGCCTTCGATGCGATGACGGGCAACGAGGCGCTGGTCGCCTATGGCCAGTATCACAAGGCGCTGGCGCTGGCGCTGGCCGGGGATTTCAATCAGGCCGCCACCATCCTGCAGGGGGATGCCAACGGCCCGCTGCATCTGAACCTCGGCGCGGTGGTCGCGCGCGTGCAGATCCTCGCCCAGATCGACCGGGCCGACGAGGCCCGGGCCATCCTCGACGCCGCCCTGGCGGATGGCACGCCGAACGCGGTGCTGATCGACCTCCGCCGGCGGCTGGAGGCGGGTGAGGAGGTGGGCTTCACCGAAGTGGGCGATGCCCGCGGCGGGGCGGCCGAGGCCTTCCTCACGCTCGCGGATGCGCTCGACACGCCGGAGACCGAGCGGCTGGCGCTGCTCCACGCCCGGCTCGCGGCCCATATCGACCCCGGCGAGGTGGAGGCGCGGCTCGTCGCCTCGGAGATTCTCGACCGCGAGGGCCAGCCGAAGCTCGCCGCCGCGGCGCTGGCGGATGTGTCGGCCGACTCCCCCTGGTTCGTGACGAGCGAGATCCGCCGCGCCGCGACCCAGCGCGCGGCCGGGGATGCCGCGGGCGGCATCGCGACGCTGGAGGCGCTGCGTGCCACGCATCCGCAGGAAATCGAGGTGCATTCCGCGCTCGGCGACGCGCTCAGGATCGCCGAGCGCTTTCCCGAGGCGGCGGCGGCCTATGACGGGGCGATCGCCCTCGCCGATCCGCCGCAGCCGATCCACTGGGTGCTGTTCTATACCCGCGGCATCGCCCGGGAGCGGTCCGGGGACTGGGACGGGGCCGAGACCGATTTCCGCGAGGCGCTGGTGCTGTCGCCGGACCAGCCGCTGGTGCTGAACTATCTCGGCTACAGCCTGGTCGAGCGGCGCGAGAGCCTCGACGAGGCGCTGGCGATGATCGAGAAGGCGGTGCAGGGCGAGCCCGAGGACGGCTATATCACCGACAGCCTCGGCTGGGTGCTCTACCGGCTGGGCCGCTACGAGGATGCGGTGAAGCCGATGATGCGGGCGGTGGAGCTGACCCCGGCCGATGCGGTCATCAACGACCACCTCGGCGACGTGCTGTGGAAGGTCGGGCGCAAGCGCGAGGCCGAGTTCCAGTGGCGCCGCGCCCTCAGCTTCGGGCCGACCGACGACCTCGACATGGACCGGATCCGGCGCAAGCTGGCCGAGGGGCTCGATGCGGTGCTGGCCGAGGAGGCTGCGGCCCCCGGCGCGGTCCCGGCCCCCGGGCCGGACGGCGGATGACCGCACCGGCGCAGGAATTCGCCCCGGCCAAGGTCAATCTTGCGCTTCATGTCACCGGCCGGCGGGCCGACGGCTATCACCTGCTCGACAGCCTCGTGGCCTTTCCCCGGGTCGGGGACAGCCTTGCGGCCGCGCCGGCGGAGGAGTGGTCGCTGGCGATCGACGGGCCCTTCGCGGCCGGGCTGGAGGCGGGGCCGGACAATTTCGTGCTGCGGGCGGCGGCGCTGTTTCCGCCGGGGCCGGCGCTGGCGCTGCGGCTGGCCAAGCAGCTTCCGGTCGCAAGCGGCATCGGCGGCGGATCGGCGGATGCGGCGGCGGCGCTGCGCCTGATCGCGCGGCTCCGCACCGCCGCGCTGCCCGCCCCCGCGGCGGTGCTCGGCCTCGGGGCGGACGTGCCGGTCTGCCTCGCGGGCCAGCCGGCGCGGATGTCGGGCATCGGCGAGGTGCTGGTGCCGCTCCGCCTGCCGCCGGCCTGGCTGGTGCTCGTCAATCCCGGGGTGCCGGTGCCGACCGGGGCCGTCTTCGCGCGGCTCGCGTCCCGGGACAATCCGCCGCTCGGCCCGCTCCCCGCCTTTGCCGATGCGCCGGCGCTGGCCGGTTATCTCGCGGCCCAGCGCAACGACCTCGAGCCACCCGCCCGGGCGGTGGCGCCGGTGGTGGGCGAGGTGATCGCGGCCCTCGGACAGGCCCCGGGCTGCCGAATCGCCCGCATGTCGGGATCGGGCGCCACCTGCTTCGGCCTCTTCGCCACCGAAGCCCCGGCCGAAGCCGCCGCCGCGGACATCCGGCGCCGCGCCCCGGGATGGTGGGTGGCCGCCGCCCCCCTCGGATAGGCCGCCGCCGGAAGACCCGTGCGGGCGGGCCGGCCGCCTAGGCGATCCGGGCGACGACGAAGTCGGCGAGGGCGTCGAGCTCGGAGCGGATCGGGCCGGGGGGCAGGGCTTCCAGCGCGGCGCGGGCCTCGGCCGCATGGGCGAGGGCGGTGTCGCGGGTGCTGGCGAGGCTGCCGTGCCGGGCCATGAGCCGCAGGGCTTCGGCAAGGTCGCCCTCGCGCTGCTCGCCCTTGCCGATCGTGCGCTGCCAGAAGGCGCGTTCGTCCGGGGTGGCGGCGGCGACGGCGCGGATCACCGGGAGCGACATCTTCCGTTCGCGGAAGTCGTCGCCGACATTCTTGCCGAGCGCCGCGCTGGCCCCGCCATAGTCGAGCAGGTCGTCGGCGATCTGGAAGGCGATCCCGAGCGCGTCGCCATAGGCGAAGAGGGCCGCGACCTCTGCCTCGGACGCGCCCGCGATCACTCCGCCGACCTCGGTCGCGGCGGCGAAGAGCGCGGCGGTCTTGCCGCGAATCACCTGGATGTAGACGGCCTCGCTGGTGGCGAGGTCGCTGGCCGCGGTCAGTTGCAGCACCTCGCCCTCGGCGATGACCGCCGAGGCATTGGCGAGGATGTCGAGGACGCGCAGGTTCCCGGTCTCGGTCATCAGCTGGAAGGCCCGGGCGAAGAGATAGTCGCCGACGAGGACGCTCGACTTGTTGTCCCAGAGCAGGTTGGCGGTGGGGCGTCCGCGGCGGCGCTGGCTTTCGTCCACCACGTCGTCATGGAGCAGCGTCGCGGTGTGGATGAATTCGACGGTCGCGGCGAGGCGCAGGTGATGGTCGCCCTCGTAGCCGCAGAGCCGGGCCGCGGCGAGGGTGAGGAGCGGGCGCAGCCGCTTGCCCCCGGCCTCGACCAGATGGGCGGTCACCTCGGGGATGCGGGGCGCGTGGTCGCTCGCCATCCGGTCGCGGATGAGCGCGTTGACCGCAGCCATGTCGGCGTCGAGCAGGAGCTGGAGCCGCTCGATGGGGGTTTCGATGCGCGCGGGCGTGTTCATGGCTCTCGACCTGTGGCGGGGGGCTGTCTAGGGTCCGGGCACATGACGGAAATCCTGCGCACCACGGACCCGACGGTCGTCGCCTTCAGCACCGCCCTGTTGCGGGCCGAGGATATAGACTGCTTCGTGCTGGACGTCCATATGAGCGTGCTGGAGGGCGGCATCGGCCTGTTCCCGCGCCGCCTGATGGTGGCGCCGCAGGACGCCTTCCGGGCCCGGGCGGTGCTGCGCGACAATGGCGTCGAGGGCGTGATGCCGGAATGAGCGGGCCCGACGCGGCAGATGCGGCGGTGGGCGCGGACCTCACCCGGGACGGCTTCCTCGGCGGCAGGCTCTGGCTGTGGCAGCCGCGCCGGGGCTATCGCGCCGCGACAGATGCGGTGTTCCTGGCGGCCTTCGTCCCGGCGCGGCCGGGCGAGCGGGTGCTCGATCTCGGCTGCGGGGTCGGGACCGCGGCGCTCTGCCTCGCGCGGCGGGTCGACGGGCTGGATCTGCACGGGCTGGAGCTGCAGCCTGCCTATGCCGCCCTCGCCCGGCGGAATGCCGCGGAGAACGGCGTGGCGCTGGCGGTGCACGAGGGCGACGTGACGCGCCCGCCGCCGGCGCTGGCGCCGGGGAGCTTCGACCAGGTCTTCGCCAACCCGCCCTTCCATCACCCGGGCACCGCGCCGGCAGCCGATGCCGGGCGGGACCGGGCGAACCGCGAGGGCGCGGCCAGGCTGGCGGACTGGGTGGCGGCGGGGGTGCGGCTGCTGGCGCCCGGCGGCACCCTGACGATGATCCACCGCCACGACCGGCTGCGCGAGTTCATGGCCGCCCTCGGCCCGGACCTCGGGGTCGCGCTGCTGCCGCTGGCGCCGCGGGCCGGTCGCCCGGCCAAGCGGGTGCTGGCGCGGATCCGGGCCGGCGCGGGGGTGGAGACGCTCCCCCCCTTCATCGTCCATGCAGGCGACCGCCATGTCGCGGATGGCGACGACTATTCCGCCGAGGCCCGGGCCGTGCTGCGCGACGTGGCCGCAATTTGAGCGAAACTGTGGCGATGGCAGGGGACCGCCTTTCATCGCAGGGTTGATGACTCCGGGCAAGATCCGTGGTTTACTGACCGGGTTGTCAGTGACACACGGAGGGAATGATGAGCCTGAGCTCGCATCTGGCGGAACTTCGGAAGAAGCACCAGACCCTTGCTGAGCAAATCGAGGTGGAGCAACGCCACCCGGCCGCAGACGAAATCAACATCAAGCAGTTGAAGTTGAAAAAACTGCATATCAAGGAAGAGATCACGCGGATCGCGTCCCAGGTCTGACCCACACGCAGGCTCCTGCCTGAACGGGACGCCCGGCCGGACATCCGGCCGGGCATCCTGCATTTCGGGGGGCGACAGACGGGATTTTCCCCCGATCGCGCGCTGGGAGAAAGCCGCATCCTGCGGGACCCCCCGGCCGGCCTGCCGGTCAGCCGAGGGCGTCGAGGGTGGCGGCGATCAGGTCGAGCTGCGCCGGCGTGCTGAGCCGGTGGTCGCCGTCCTTGACGATGGTGAGCCGGAGGTCGGGACAGGTGGCGTGTTCGAGCAGCCGCAGCGCCAGCGCGACCGGCACCTCGGGGTCGGCCGAGCCCTGCAGCAGGCGCACGGGGAAGGGCAGGTCGAGCGGCGACTCAAGCACGAGATTCGCCCGCCCGTCCTCGATCAGCCGGCGGGTGAAGACATAGGGTGCGTCCGAATAGGCCGAGGGTTCGGTGATGCGGCCGTCCGCCAGCAGCCGGGCCCGGCCGGCTTCGTCGAGGCCCTGCCACATCGCCTGGGTAAAGTCGGGTGCGGCGGCGATGCCGACGAGCGCCGCGATCCGGTCGGGGATGCGCCGGGCGAGCAGGAGCGCGATCCAGCCGCCCATCGACGAGCCGACGAGGATCTGCGGCCCCTCGGTCAGGGCGGCGATGGCCTCCCCGGCATCCCGCGCCCAGTCGCCGAGCGCGCCTTCCTCGAAGGCCCCGGACGACGCCCCGTGCCCGGTATAGTCGAACCGCAGGAAGGCGCGGCCCCGCGCCCGGGCCCAGGCTTCGAGGAACACAGCCTTGGTGCCGGTCATGTCCGAGCGGTAGCCGCCGAGAAAGACCACCCCCGGCCCGCGGCCGGGCGTGCGGTGAAAGGCGAGGCGGCGGCCGCCGGGGAGGTCGAGCATGTCGTGGGTCATGCCCCTTCCTAAGCCGGGCCCGGGCGGATTGCCTAGCCCCGCGGCCGTGCGTTCATCCATTCTTTGCCATCGCGCGACACTTGACAGGTGCAGGGCCGGCGCCGGACAAGCGGGGCTCTGACGATCCGGGCGTGCCGTAGGCGCCGAAGAACGAGGAGTACCATGATGACCGACCTTTCCCCTGCCGTGCGGGAGGTGTCCGTCACGCTCCCCGACGGCGCCCGCCGCAGCTATCCCGTCGGCGTGACCGGCGCCGAGATTGCGGCCGACATCTCGAAATCCCTCGCCAAGGCGGCGCTGGCCGTGACGATCGACGGGCGGCTCGACGACCTGTCGCGCCCGATCGAGGCGGATGCGGCGCTCTCGATCGTGACGGCGCGCGACGAGGCGCCGGCGCTGGAGCTGATCCGCCACGATGCGGCGCATATCATGGCCCGGGCGGTGCAGGAACTGTGGCCGGACGTGAAGGTCACGATCGGGCCGGTCGTGGAAAACGGCTGGTACTACGACTTCGACCGCGCCGAGCCTTTCACGCCGGAGGATCTGGAGCGGATCGAGGCGCGGATGCGCGAGATCATCGCGGCGCGCGATCCGGTGCGCACCGAGGTCTGGGAGCGGGACCGGGCGATCCGGCACTACGAGGCCCTGAACGAGCCCTACAAGGTCGAGCTGGTGCAGGCGATCCCCGAGGGGCAGGCGCTGCGCATGTACTGGCATGGACCCTGGCAGGATCTCTGCCGCGGGCCGCATCTCGCCCATACCGGGCAGGTGCCGGCCGATGCCTTCAAGCTGATGTCGGTGGCCGGCGCCTACTGGCGCGGGGATTCGTCGCGCGCGATGCTGCAGCGGATCTATGGCGTCGCCTTCCGCACCAGGGACGACCTGAAGGCTTACCTGCACCGGCTGGAGGAGGCCGCGAAGCGGGACCACCGGCGCCTCGGCCGCGAGATGAAGCTCTTCCACCTGCAGGAAGAGGCGCCGGGCATGGTGTTCTGGCATCCCGAGGGCTGGACGGTCTGGCGGACGCTGGAGGACTACATGCGCCGCCGGCTGCGCACGGCCGGCTACAAGGAGATCCGCACGCCCCAGGTCGTGGACCGGGTGCTGTGGGAGCGCTCGGGCCACTGGGACGCCTACCAGCAGCACATGTTCCTCGTCGAGGTCGAGGAGGAACACGACAAGGAAAAGCGCATCAACGCGCTGAAGCCGATGAACTGCCCCTGCCATGTCCAGGTCTACAACCAGGGGCTCAAGTCCTATCGCGACCTGCCGCTCCGGCTGGCGGAGTTCGGGGCCTGCCACCGCTACGAGCCCTCGGGCTCGATGCACGGCCTGATGCGGGTGCGGGGCTTCACGCAGGACGATGCCCACATCTTCTGCACCGAGGACCAGATCGAGGGCGAATGCGCCGCCTTCATCGAGCTTCTCTCCTCGGTCTATGCAGACCTCGGCTTCGAGAGCTTCGACATCAAGCTGTCGACGCGGCCGGAGGTGCGGATCGGCTCGGACGAAGCCTGGGACAAGGTGGAGGGCGCGCTGGAGGCGGCCATCCGCAAGGTGGGCCGCGCCTATCAGGTGGACCCGGGCGAGGGGGCCTTCTACGGGCCGAAGCTCGACTTCAAGCTGACCGATGCGATCGGGCGCGAATGGCAGTGCGGCACCTTCCAGGTGGACCCGAACCTGCCGACGCGGCTCGGGGCGGAATATGTGGGCGAGGATGGCGGCCGCCACCGGCCCTACATGCTGCACCGGGCGATCCTCGGCTCCTTCGAGCGGTTCCTCGGCGTCCTCATCGAGCATTACGCCGGGCGCTTCCCGCTGTGGCTGGCGCCGCGGCAGGTGGTGGTGGCGCCGATCGTGTCGGATGCGAATGCCTATGCCGAGGCGGCGGTCGCCGCGCTGCGCGCCGCCGGCCTCCGGGCCGAGGCCGATCTTCGCAACGAGAAGATCAACTACAAGGTGCGCGAGCACAGCCTTGCCAAGGTGCCCGTCATCCTCGCCGTCGGCGCCCGCGAGGTGGCGGATGCCACGGTCTCGCTGCGGCGTCTGGGCGAGGAGGGCAGCCGGGTGGCCGCCCTCGATGCGGTGGTTGCCGAACTCGCAGCCGAGGCGACGCCGCCCGACCTGCGCTGAGACCTGCCGCCCGACCCGGGTTAACATCTCGTTTACCCGGGTTGAGCGGAGCGCATGACGGGGTTGCTGCAAAGCCACTACCGCGATGCCGCAGTGCAACACATATTCCTCTCGCAAGCACAGAGGAGTACCCGAGATGACGAAGATCCAGAATGCCTACAACAGCTTCATGGCCTTCCTTGGGGATGTTGCGAATGCGGCGGCCGTGGTTGGCGCGATCCAGGCCGGACGTCAGCCCGATCCCGAGCACCTGCGCCGCCTGGGCATCAGCCCCCGCGCCTTCGCCAATATCGGCCACAGCTGATCCCGCCGACGCGCTGGCGGGCCCGGCCCGCCGGAGCGGCTGGACAGGATTTCCGGCCGAGCCCCCCGGGTGGGGGGGCGTGACAGAGTAGAGGCTGTACCGGGTCATGGCCGGCCCGATCGGGGTATAGTCGCAATACGATAATCCTGCCTGAAGGGGCAGGCTGTCGCGCAGGGTGTCACCAGCCGGGATCGACATGCTTGCAGGCGCGCAGGATCGGCACTAAGTCGCTCTGCATGCGCATTCTCTTCCTTGGCGACGTGATGGGTCGTGCCGGCCGGGCGGCCATTGCCGAGACACTGCCCCGCCTCCGGCGCGACTGGCGCCTCGACTTCGTGGTGGTGAACGGCGAAAACGCCTCAGGTGGCATGGGCCTGACCGCGGCCCATGCGAAGCTGCTGCTCGAGGCAGGCGCCGACTGCCTGACGCTGGGCGACCACGCCTTCGACCAGCGTGACATGATCGCCTTCATCGAGACCGAGCCGCGCGTCCTGCGCCCGCTCAACTTCGCCCGGGCTGCCCCGGGGCAGGGCGCGCGCTTCTACCCCGCCCCGGGCGGGCGCCGCGTCTTCGTGGCCCAGGTGCTCGGGCAGGTCTTCATGCGCCGGCCCTTCGACGATCCCTTCTCGGCCATCGACGCCGGTCTCCGGCCCGCGCCCCTTGGCGGGGCCGCGCAGGCTGTCATCGTCGATGTCCATGCCGAGGCCACCTCGGAGAAGATGGCGCTCGGCCACTGGTGTGACGGCCGCGCCAGCCTTGTCGTCGGCACCCACACCCATGTCCCGACCGCCGATACCCAGATCCTGAAGAAGGGCACGGCCTACCAGACCGATGCCGGCATGTGCGGCGACTATGACAGCGTGATCGGCATGGACAAGCTGGAGCCGATCAGCCGCTTCGTCACCGGCATGACCAAGGGCCGCTTCACCCCGGCCGAAGGGCCGGTGACCCTTTCGGGCGTCTTCGTCGAGACCGACGACGCCACCGGCCGGGCCCGCTCCGTGGCGCCGGTCCGTGTCGGCGGCCGGCTGGCGGACTCCGGCCCGCCGGCCTCCTGATCCCTTTCCGGACTTGCACTCCCCCCGGGATTGGCCAGGTTCTGCGCCAGACCGCATCCGCAAGCGGTCCTGAACGGGGGGTGGGGCGATGGGCTACTATTATGGCAATGCCGGTTCCGAGAAGGTGACCGGCCTCTACGAGGGCGATTCGATCTATGGGGAGGGGGGCGACGACTGGCTGATCGGCCTCTTCGGCACGGATACCCTGCACGGGGGCACCGGCAGCGACCTGCTGGACGGGGGCGCCCAGAACGACTGGCTCTACGGCGAGGCGGGCAACGACACGCTGCAGGGCGGCGAGGGGGACGATGACCTGACCGGCGGCGCGGGCGCCGACCGGCTCTATGGCGGCAATGGCCGCGACACCTTCGTCTACGAGAGCCTCGCCGACATGGCCGGGGACATCGCCTATGGCGGCAATGGCCGGGATACGCTCGACCTCGTCCTCGGCAGCGGCAGCGACAGTTTCACCGCGGGAGACCCGACGCAGGCGACGCGGTTCGGGGGAATGACCTATCGGTCGATGGAGCGGTTCGTCGTCGACGGCGGCGCGGGGTCCGACCGGCTTGTCGGGTGGAAATACGACGACGACCTGGAGGGAGGCGACGGGAACGACACGCTGACCGGCGGCTATGGCGCGGACAGCCTCCGCGGCGGGACGGGGACGGACAGCCTCTATGGGGGCGGCGACGATGATCTCGCCTATGGCGGCGACGGCGGGGATGACCTGCGCGGCGGGACCGGCGAGGACAATCTCAACGGCGGTGCCGGTGGCGACCGGATCTATGGGGATGCGGGCGCGGACACGCTCGATGGCGACGGCGGGGCGGACCGCATCTCCGGCGGGGCAGGGGCCGACATCATCGAGAGCGACAGCGGATGGGACGATGGGACCGAAGTCGACCGGGTCTATGGCGGCTCCGGCAATGATTCGATCAGCGTCGGTCTCGGGGATGTCGCCAATGGGGGCCGCGGGACCGATCGGATCGAGCTCTATTTCGTCGGGTCGAGCCTGGGGGAGACCTGGAATTTCTCGGGCGCGGAAAAGACCTTCGCGAACGGGACCAAGGTGTCGGATTTCGAGGCGCTGATCTACCGGGGCGGCTCGGGTATCGACAAGATCGCCGGCAGCAGCCGCGCCGACACGCTGGAGGGCGGCGGCGGGAACGATGTGCTGTCCGGGGGCGCAGGCGACGACCAGCTCGACGGCGAGGGGGGATCGGACAAGCTGAGTGGCGGCAGCGGCGACGACAGCCTGAGCCACAGTTCAGGGTCTGATTCCCTGTACGGGGGCAGCGGCAATGACGATTTCAGCCTCGGCTTCGACGATGAACAGACCCTTCCCTACACGGTGACGGTGGGGGGCGGCACCGGACTGGATACCGTCAGTTTCAGCCACTTCGACCTCGGGGCGGTCGTCGACCTGAAGAACCAGGGCAAGAACGACGGGCTCGCCTATGGCAAGACCTTCAGCAGCATCGAGGCCTTCAGCGGCACGTCGGAGGATGACGCCTTCTATGGCAGCGACGGCCGCGACATCCTGTCCGGCCGCGATGGCGCGGACATCCTGCAGGGCCGTGGCGGCAGCGACCTGCTCACGGGGGGCGACGGATCGGACGTGCTCACGGGCGGCAGTGGCCGCGACGTCTTCGACTTCACCGGCTATGAGGAGGATTGGCGCGTCGACACCGTCACGGATTTCACCTCCGGCCAGGACAAGCTGCGCTTCGACCTCGCCGATCTCGGCTTTGCGTCGAAGGCGTCGGTCAAGCTCGTGAACGCCAAGGCCCCGGTGGCCGCCGACGGCGGGCCGGCGCTGCTCTTCGACACCGACGACCACCTGCTCTGGATCGATACCGACGGCCGCGGGGAGACCGACGGGCCGGCGCTTCTCCTCGTTCTGGACGGAGTGAGCAAGCTGGCGGTGAGCGACTTCGACTTCGTCTGAAGGTGGGGGAGCGCGGCCGGCGGCGTCAGCGCCGGCGGTCACGCTTGTCCTTCACCCGCTTGAAGGCACGGCTGGCGCCGAGCTTGCGGCGGGGGGAGGCGCCCGTACCCTTCGGTGGGGTCGGGAGCTTGCGGCCCTCGACCTCCAGCAGCTCGAAGAGCAGGCCGCCGGTGATCGGCACCGCCTCGGCGAGGCGGACCATCACCCGCTGGCCGAGGCCGATGACCCGGCGGCTGCGCTCGCCGGTCAGGGTCTGGCTGTCGGCATCGTAGAGGAAGAACTCGCGCCCGAGCGAGGAGATCGGCACGAGGCCGTCGGCACCGGTGTCGTCGAGCTTCACGAAGAGGCCGAAGCGGGCGACGCCCGAGACGGTGCCCTCGAATTCGCTGCCCACCCGTTCCGAGAGGAAGGCCGCCAGATAGCGGTCGGTGGTGTCGCGTTCGGCCATCATCGAGCGGCGCTCGGTCATCGAGATATGCTCGCCGGTCTCGGGCAGCGCGACCTCCTCCTCCTGGGTGAGGCCGTCGCGGCCGAGCTTCAGCGCCCGGATCAGGGCCCGGTGCACGATCAGGTCGGCATAGCGGCGGATCGGCGAGGTGAAATGCCCGTAGCGCGCGAGATTGAGGCCGAAATGGCCGAAATTCTCCGGCGCGTAATAGGCCTGCGTCATGGCGCGGAGCACGCTCATGTTGACCATCTCGGCGTGTTCGGTGCCGGCGACGCCGTCGAGCAGGCGGTTGAGCTGGGCGGTCTGCAGGACCTGCCCCTTGGCCAGCGTCAGGCCGACACCCTCGACCACCTCGCGCAGCGCCTCCAGCTTCTCGGGGTTCGGCTCCTCGTGCACCCGGTAGAGGAGCCGGGTCTTCTTCGCCTCCAGCGTCTCGGCGGCGGCGACATTGGCGAGGATCATGAAATCCTCGATGACGCGGTGGGCGTCGAGCCGGTCACGGAAGGCGACCGAGTCGACATGGCCCTCCGCGCTCAGGACGATGCGGCGCTCGGGCAGGTCGAGGTTCAGCGGCTGGCGGCGGTTGCGGTCCCGCGCGGCGGCGCGCCAGGCCGCCCAGAGCGGGGTGATGACCGTGTCGAGGAGCGGCGCGGTCGCGGCATCCGGCGCGCCGTCGGCGGCCGCCTGGGCCTGCCCGTAGGTGAGGCTCGCGGCGGAGCGCATCAGCCCGCGGGTGAAGCGGTGCGAGAGCTTGGCGCCCTCGGCGTCGAGCACCATCCGCACGGCGAGGCAGGGCCGGTCCACACCCTCGTGCAGCGAGCAGAGATCGCCGGACAGGGCCTCGGGCAGCATCGGCACGACGCGGTCGGGGAAATAGGTGGAATTGCCGCGCCGCCGGGCCTCGCGGTCGATGGCCGAGCCCGGCGTGACGTAATGGGCGACATCGGCGATCGCGACCCAGACCACATGCCCGCCGGGATTGGCGGGATCGTCGTCCGGGGCGGCGAAGACCGCGTCGTCATGGTCCCGCGCATCCGAGGGGTCGATGGTGACGAGGGGCAGGTCGCGCAGGTCCTCGCGCTTGCCGAGGGCCACCGGGCGGGCGGCTGCGGCTTCGGCGAGGGCCGCCTCGGGAAATTCGTCCGGGATGCCATGCTCGTGGATCGCGATGAGCGAGACCGAGCGCGGCGCCGAGGGATCGCCGAGCCGGGCGACGATCCGCGCCCGGGGCAGGCCGACGCCGCGGGCGGGGCCGAGCTGTTCGGCCTCGACCAGTTCTCCCTCGCGCGCGCCCTGCCGGTCGCCGGGGGCGACGGCCCAGTCGCGGTCGGTGCGCTTGTCGATGGCGGCGATGCGGCCGCCCTGCTCGCTGTCGTGGAAGATGCCGATCACCCGCCGCGGGCCCATGCCGATGCGGCGGATCACCCGTGCGGTCAGCGGCGTGTCCTCGGACGCCCCCTCGGCCGGGGCCAGCATCCGGCCGAGCAGGCGGTCGCCGGTGCCGAGCGCGGGGTCGTCGCGGCGCAGGCGCAGCAGGATCTTCGGGCGGGGTCCGGCATCCTCGGCCCAGTCCGCCGGTTCGGCCCAGAGATCGCCCGCGGCATCGGGGCCGAGCGTGCGCAGCATCAGGACCGGGGGGAGCGTGCCCTCGGCCTGCACCCGGCGGCCGCGCCGGGCCAGAACGCCGTCGCGCGCCATCTGTGCGAGCAACTGCTTCAGTTCGACCCGCGCCGCGCCCTTCAGGCCGAAGGCGCGGGCGATCTCGCGCTTTCCGGTCTCGCCAGGATTGTCGCGCAGGAAGCTCAGGATCTCGTCGGGCGTGGGCAAGCGGCTCATGGTCCGCACCTAGCATGTCGCCGTGCCGACGGCATCCCGAAAGCGCGTGTCGTCAGCCGCCGGTGACGCCCGGGAACCGGGCCTCGATGTCGGCGAGCTGGGTTTCCACCTTGTCGAGGCGGGTGCGGGCGGCCTGGGCTTCCTCGCCACGCGCTTCCTCGAGCTCGTCGTTCAGCGAGGCGAGGAGGTCGCCGATCTCGGGGGCCTCGAGGTCGCTGTCGGCCCGGGCCCGGGCGCTGGCAATGGCGGCGCCGAGGGCGTCGAGGCGCTTGTCATGTTCGATGTCAGTCATGTCGGGTCTCTTCGCAGGCCGATGATCCGGCATCCTCTAGAATGCCAGCCGCCGCGATTGGATGCACGCCCCTTCGGCGTCGCGCATTGACTTTCGCCGCCACGACCTGCCTTCTGGGCGGGCGCCGGCCGGCACGGTTCCATGTCGGCGCAGGTAAGAGGAGAGAATGAGCGGAGCGGCTCTGCTTGAGCGACTGCTGGACGTCATCGAATTCGACATCGTTCCCCTGACGGCCGGGGGCGTGAGCGGTGGGAACAAGCTTTTCGGCGCGGCGATCCTGAACAAGGCGGATGGATCTCTCGTGCTGGCCGAGACCAACAACGAGACCGAGAACCCGCTCTGGCATGGCGAGGTTCATTGCCTGAAGCGCTTCTACGAGATGCCGCGGGCGGACCGGCCGGACACCAAGGACTGCCTGTTCCTCGCAACGCACGAGCCCTGTTCGCTCTGCCTGTCCGCGATCACCTGGACCGGGTTCGACAATTTCTACTACCTGTTCAGCCACGAGGATTCGCGCGACAGCTTCGCCATCCCGCATGACCTCGCGATCCTCAAGGAAGTCTTCCGGCTCGATCCCGGGGGCTATGCCAGGACGAATGCCTACTGGACCGCCCATGCGCTGCCCGACATGGCGGCGGCTCTGGCCGAGCCGGAGCGGAGCCGGGCGCTGGAGCGGATCCGGGCGCTGAAGGCGCGCTATGACGGGCTGTCCGACACTTACCAGCAGGAAAAGGGCGCGGCGGACATCCCGCTCGGATGATCCGCGCGCCAAGGAGGTGGGGGGTCCCGGCCGGGACCGCCCCGTCTCGCGTCAGCCGTCGCCCTTGATATGGACGCGGGTCATCCGGTCGGGGTCGTCGACGGCCCCGCTGTTCGGGTCGCCGCGCTTGATCCGGTCGATCACGTCCTGGCCCGAGATCACCTGACCGACGACCGTATACTGGCCGTTGAGGTGCGAGGCCGGGGCGAACATGATGAAGAACTGGCTGTTGGCGCTGTCCGGGTCCGAGGACCGGGCCATGCCGACGGTGCCGGCCTCGAAGGGCAGGTTGCTGAATTCCGCCGGCAGGTCCGGCTTGTCCGAGCCGCCGGTTCCGGCCATGCCCTGCGGGAAGGCTGCGACGGTTCCGTAGGCGACATCGCCGGTCTGGGCCATGAAGCCGTCGATGACGCGGTGGAAGACCACGTCGTTGTAGGCGCCGGCCCGGGCGAGTTCCTTGATCCGCTCGACGTGGCGCGGGGCGACATCGGGGCGCAGCGCGATCTCGACGGTGCCGGTCACCGAGCCGCCCACGTCAATGACGAGGATGTTGTCCGCGTCCTGGGCGACGCCCGCCGTGGCGACGCCGAGCGCCGCCACGAGGCCGAGGACGAGGCTGCGGATCACGCGCTGGCCTCGGCGTCGGCCAGAACCCGGACCGAGATCATCCGGTCGGGCGCGCTCGGCGGCTCGCCGCGGGTGATGGCGTCCACATGCTCCATGCCCGAGACCACCCGGCCCCAGACGGTGTACTGGCCGTTCAGGAAATGGCCGTCCTTGAACATGATGAAGAACTGGCTGTTGCCCGAATTCGGGTTCTGGCTGCGGGCCATGCCGACCACGCCGCGGTCGAAGGGCAGCTTCGAGAATTCCGCCGGCAGGTCGGGGCGGGACGAGCCGCCGGTCCCGGCGCGGCGGATGTTGAAGCCGTCCTCCATGTCGCCGTTGGCGACATCGCCGGTCTGGGCCATGAAGCCCTCGATGACACGGTGGAAGGCGACATTGTCGTATTCGCCCTCGCGGGCGAGCGCCTTGATCTGCTCGACGTGGCGCGGGGCGACATCGGGCAGCATCTCGATGACCACGTCGCCGCCCTTCAGCGTGACGACGAGGGTGTTTTCAGGATCCTTGACCGCGGCCATGGGGAACCTCCTCCTTGGGTTGCGGAGCGGACCCTAGGGATTCCCGCTGGCGGGGAAAAGGCCGATCCGCAGCGGCGGCGGCGATTGACGCATGGAGACGGACATGGAGATCGAGGACGGGATCGCGGTGCTGCTCCGGGACCGGGCGGCGGCGCTGCGGGCGCGCGACCCTGCCGCCCTTCTCGCGGGCTATCTGCCGGAGGCGCGGGTCTTCGATCTGGCGCCGCCGCTCGCCCATGGCCCGGACGGGCCGGGGTCGCCGACTGGATGGCGCGCTGGGACGGCCCGATCGGCAGCGAGATGACGCAGCTTTCGGTGCACCGGAGCGGGGATCTGGCGCTGGTTCACGGGCTGGAGCGGCTGCATGGCCGGCAGGGAGGGGCGGAGCGCGATGTCTGGATGCGGCTCACGCTGGCGCTCGTCCGCCGCCCGGACGGCTGGCGGATTTCCCATGAGCATGTGTCGCTGCCGGTCGCGAAGACCGGGGCGGGGCTGGTGGCTCTGGTGACGCTGCGACCCTGAGCGGCCGCGTCCGGCCGGAGCGCGTCAGGCGCGGGCGCGGGAGCGGGTGGGGGGGGAGAGGCGCTCGGCCAGTGCGGTCGCGATCCGGGGGGGGACGAAGCGCGTGACATCGCCGCCGAGGCGGGCGATCTCCTTGACCAGACGCGAGGCGATGGCCTGGTAGTGGGCGTCGGCCATCAGGAAGACCGTCTCGACGCTGTCGTTCATGGCCCGGTTCATGCCGACCATCTGATATTCGTATTCGAAGTCCGAGACCGCGCGCAGCCCGCGGATGATGACGCTGGCCCCGACATCCTCGGCGCAGTGGATCAGCAGGTTCTCGAAGGGATGGGCCACGATCTCGACCCCAGCGGCCTCCGCGATCGGCGCGCATTCGGTCTCGACCATCTCGACCCGGGTTTCGAGGTCGAAGAGCGGCGCCTTGTCGCGGTTGATGGCGACGCCGATCACCAGCCGGTCGACGAGGCTGCAGGCGCGCCGGATGATGTCGGTATGGCCGAGGGTGATCGGGTCGAAGGTGCCCGGATAAAGTCCGACGCGCATCAGCCGTTCCCCCCACCTCGGTGCCCACGCCCGGTTGTGGCCGAAGCAAGCCGATCTGGCCGCGTCCGTCAAGGAGTTACGCGGAGTCCCGGGCCCGGCCGGCGGCCTGGCGTCATGCGGGCACCGGCTGGAGCCTGCCGGCGCGCAGCTCCAGCCGGCGGTCGAGCCGCGCGGCGAGGCGGGTGCTGTGGGTCACGACGAGGAGCGCGGCGCCGGTCTCGACGGCGAGCTCGAGCAGCAGGTCGAGCACCGCGTCGCCGGTGGCCGCGTCGAGGTTGCCGGTCGGCTCGTCGGCGAGGATCAGGCCCGGGCGGCCG